>Ga0307517_10015285_pt1 | contig 10216 bp, 11 predicted proteins | sample 23_EM_MG_FD_194515 | JGI IMG/M metagenome (GOLD analysis project Ga0307517, IMG submission 194515) | Populus trichocarpa ectomycorrhiza microbial communities from riparian zone in the Pacific Northwest, United States - 23_EM | ecosystem: Host-associated > Plants > Roots > Unclassified | place...
CACAGGGGGAAAGTTCTCTAACTACTACAGGAAATTCTGGGGGTATTTATATCTCCAGGCTAGATCTAGATCTGCAGTAAATGACTCAGAAACCCAGTCATAACTTTCACTGCCTCAGTCTTTGACTCACTCCATATTTACAGAATGACTCAGACAATGACTCAGACAATGAGTCAGAATCTGCTAGCTTATGTAAACTAAACTATGCTACATCTAGATTAGATCTACACTAAGATATATTACTGTAATAAGAAAAGAATAAGGAAATAGAGATTAAAAGGAATGGCTGCCATAATACTGATCAACAGTTGTTTGGCTACAGAGTATTTGGTTGGGTGACAGTCACATGTCACATCCCTAATACTGGGCTCTAGGCACAATATAGGTGTTGAGAGGTTGGCCACAACGGTCTGTCTTGCAGTTGGTTGTTGGTGTGGATAATTATGGAATGTGGTAGGCTATCTGATGAGAGGTCTGACTCTAATTTATTAAGAGAACAAACTTGTGCGTGACAACGTCTTTGAGATTAACGATGTCTAGGTCAACATCAGAATCTTCGTTATCAGTTTTGGAATTGTCTTCTTCATTGGAGGACTTGTTAACTGCTACTCAGATGGTTCTGAACTTTTTGCAGTTGAAGTCCTTTTCTTTAGATCTGTATTTGAAGAAGCGTTTCTTGGGTTCTTCCGTAACTGTTGTTTTCTTTCAGTCTGCTAATCCTTGGAAATGTTGAAAGGTTCTGAATTGTAGGTTCTCATCCAAGGCTGCTTTCATGGTTTCTTCCAAGGTGTGGGGAGTCGGTTTGTATTGTAGAACTTGTTGTTGAAGTCCTTCATCAAGTGATCGGAGGTACATGTTCCTGATGAGGGCTTCATCATTTCCAGCTTGCTCAATGTTAGCTCTGGTAAGGTGACGATCGAATTCTGCATTGTGTTCTTGAATTGACTTTCCTGCCTGTTTGATCCTTTCTAGAGTGAAGAGAGAATTGGTTTCAGCTGCTACGTCTTTGAAGTGTGCGTTTAAGTCCATAAGGAAGCTTTTGTAATTAACCAAGGCGAAATCTCCATGGTGGTCAATGTGATTGATAAGGTAATTTTCAGCCCATGTTGCTGCTGCTTTCTGATCCATGTACAAGATGACAAACCCGATTTTTCATTTGTTGGTATCGTATATGTTTTTGTTCATCTGAAGGTACAGCGTGCATTGGAGAAGGAATTTCTTTAGGTTCAATGGGTTGCCGTCAAAAGGGTCTGGCAACTTCATTTTGATTTCTCTTCCATTTGTGGTCTGAGCAAGTTAATTGATTTGCTACCGTCGTCATCATCGGATCCTTGTCCTGGTCATGCAGTCCTTGGTCCTCTCAGTCTCCAGTTACATAGGTCTCATGGAGGTTCCATTCTGTGAATGTCGGTTTTGATGGATATTGGAACAGGGGTCGCAGGTTGTTGAGGTGTGTGGAGATCTGGTGTTACTGATTCTTGTTTGATTGGTCTATCAGCTACCTGAGTCGATGTTCTGGCCATTAGTAAGTTTCGAAGGGTTTCTTCTAACTCGGTTAGTAGTTGTGTGGTTTTCGGCCTTTGTGGTTTCTGTGTTATGTAATTCACTCGTCTTCACTAGATACTTCATTTAATCTTGTGATTGAGTGAGAGTATCAGCTGTTCCAGCAGTTGAATCATAAGTGATGATGTCTGTTTTCGGTGGTGAATAGGATGATGGTGTGGGAGTGAAGGAAGTATAGGATGGTTAGGGAAAAGGTTGTGGAGTTTATGCTGATGCGACCTGGTCGCGTTTGAATGTTATGGTTGTTGGAATTACTATCCAGGTTTGGTTATATAGGTGGAGTTCTTGGATACCTAATTGCTAGGATTTATTCTTCTGATAAGGTCGCTCAACAGAGTGTCTTTCTCCTGCTGTGTGTTCGGCCAAGTTCTTTTCTGTAAAAGGAGAGGTGTGCGTAATCCTATCCCAGACTCTTTTGGTCTTAATTGTTGGAGTATCAGTGCCTTGGTTATTGTCCTTGAACCTCAGATATAAATGTCTTTACTTTTCCAGTGGTGATTCCTCCTGGAACAGGGTCTCGTACTCCTGTAGCGCTGAACTTTGGTACAACGTATGCAAACTTGTTTGTTGATATGACACCTCTCTTTGTTTGCACAATTGGCACTCGTCATAGCAATCTTTGCTTTACTTGGGGTCTACGCTTGTTGCATTTGGTCACAGTATGTTTTGCCCTACTAACAGAGGTGCTTGCACATATCAATAAGATAGCAGGTACTTTATACTGCAACGGTCTTGAGAAGTCTTCATGTAGATGTTTAAAAGGTTAGAAGGATATGCAGAATGTCCAACAGATACTAGAAGAGGGGCCCGTCTCTTGTCACTTGCTGTTGGCTGTAAGGAGCATCAAGTTTGAGGTGCTCGGCGGTAGTTGTAGAAATAAAATGCGAGGGTTTCTGGGTCGAAGCGTAAAGAGTTCGATGAGAGTAGAGCTTTGTCCTGTTGTTACAGTGTAACTTGCTTCTGCTTGTAAGTTAAACTGTAGTACAGATGCTTTGTCCAAGGAGCAGTAGTTTGCTAGCTTAGGTGAGGTTTATGCAGACTCTTGTTGGTAGCTGTCTAGCTCCAGGACAAAGCTGGAGACTATGGCTGGAGGTACACGGTCTTATATACATGGTTCTAGTGGCTGTGCTACATTACGGGTGGCAATGCTACATTACTAGTGGCTGTGGTACATTATAAGGTTTGTTGATAAATGAATGTTTGAGTCATCGAGTCGCATAAACAAGTACATACCACGAGCGTTGCATCTGAGGCGTGACATGAGGGAAATACGATCAGTCGGAGTCTGATTGTAAATGTAAACATATACAAATAGAGAGAAAAAGAAGGGAAAAGAAGAGATGGCGAGTAACTGTAACTTGTCTGTGCATATTGTAGTAGTACAAGAGAAAGAGGAGAGGGGAGTTTGTCCGTATCTTATAATACAAGAGATAAGATGAAGAGATAAGAGAAAATGGGTGGTAACAAAAACCTTCCAGGTTAGCCCAACTTTAGTGAGATTTGATTGAAGTGTGGGCACAGAAATGGGAATGTTGAAGCGCATGGCCAGGTACCACTGTAGCTCATCTAGGTATGTGTCTGGATGCAGTGCATACACCTCCTTGATGGCTGTTACAGCTGCAAGCCCAAGAATACGTGGCCTGCCTTCCAATGGTGATAGTGGTCTTGTTACGGAGCCAAATTCTTCAAAGATGTTGCGCCATCAATAGAGACTGGACTTGGAGACACAAAAGATGTAGCAGATGTCACTTTGGGACTATCCAGACTCCCGGAGACGGAGACAGGATTCCTTCATGTCCGGGCTTACATTTCGATACACTATAATGGCTGCAGGAGCCACATAGAGAAGAAATTGGTCATGCATTGGCTTGTTTACTATATTAGGTAATACCAAAAAAACGTGATTCCCAAGGTTTATTGAAACGGCTGTAAATATTTTTACCAGATTTGGATTTGCGAATTGTGCACAAAATACAATTACCGGATTTGGATTTACAATTTACAATTCACAATTACTATCCCTTTACAGGTGTTTGCAGATTTTTGATGGATAATACTGGTTCTCTCCAAAGAGGTCAAACGGACTGATGACAACCTCCCAGCTATCAAAGCTGAATTTGAACCCGAGAAGCTGCTTCTGGCACAACCAGAAGAGCAGGGGGGGTGTAGAGGTAAGACTGCCAGCGAGGAGGATTGTGAAGGTGCAGATGAGGCCAACTAGGCCAATCAGGCATTGCCACCCAAAACAACAGGACAACACGAAGTCAATCCCAGCACCAAGGACGACACAAAGTCTAATCCCAGGGAAGAGGACAATGTGAAGTCTAATCCAGACATCCCAACCCACACACAATTAAATTTTGATGACACCAATCTTGTATCAACACCATTGGACCAAAACGAGACCCTGTCAAAGGGTCAGCACCCCTCCAGCATAACCAATTTTGCAAAAATAAATGACATATCATTTCGAGAGGGGATTGGACCCTCCACACACCCCTCAAAATTTCGTGAGGATCCCCCCCAAATCTTCTCAGATAAATCCAGAGAAGGGACTTCCTGCATCAATGCGAGGAAGGACGAAGAGGGCGCAACACATTTGGACCGCGCGAAACGTGATTTACGAGGCCTAGAAGGAGAGGGAGACATCAGATGGGATGGTGGAAGTGAAGAAAAACTACTTACCAGTTTTGCAGGATGCAGGGGGAGTCCCCCAGCACAGGATGGTGGGCTACAGGCCCATGGTGGATGGCAGACTCATGGTGGATGGCAGACTCATTCCCAGAACACCCAGGAAGGAGGCCAACATGATGTGGATGACGAAGGCAGAGGAAGACTGAGTGGAAACAGTCGGCAGGCAGATGTGGCTGCGATTCAAGCAATCATGTGTGTTGTCTGACGATCAGGTGACGATCAACAAAACTGGGCCAATTACCATTTTTGGTGGCATGGCGGAAATTTGAGAACAGGGAAATTTGAGAACAGGGAATTTGTGATGGCAAAGGAACTTTTTCAGGTTTGAAGGGGAGTGTTGGAATTTATTAGTATTACAAACCTTCCATTTAGCTACGATAGATTATGTTTGATCCCTATTATATTTTCTATACTGATCAGTAGTATTGGAGATTGAGATGATCAGTAAAGACTGTTGTAGTGTGTGGTGATCCTAAAAGATAATGTCGCCATTCTTCTAGGGCTCAAACAATGCCTAGGAGTTCTCTGTTGTAGATCTTTGAAGACTTTTTCTCGTTCCTCGGTCCATTCGTAAGTCATGTCTTTTCGTAAGAGTTCGTTATGTGGGTTTGTGATGTCCGAATAATGTTGAATAAATTGTCGATAGTAGTTTCCAGATCCAAGAAATGAGCGAAGTTGCTTGAGTGTGGTAGGTGCAGGCCAATCTGCGATTCCTGCGACCTTCTTTGGATCCATACTGATTTGTCTTTCAGATAGGACGAATCCTAGATATTCCACCTTGGTCTTGTTAAATTCACATTTTTCCAGTTTGAGGTATAGATCATGATCCTTGAGTTTCTTCAACACAATCAGTGTTTGTTCTTTGAGTTCGTCTCGTGTTCTTGCTGCAATGAGGATGTACTTCTTCAACCATTCTAAGATTGCTTCCTTCTCAAAAATCCTGTCCATAATTGATTGAAAGGTTGCTGGTGAATTACACAGTTCAAAGAACATGACTGTGGGTTCGTATAATCCTTGTGGCATTCGAAAAGCAGCTTTCCATTTGTCTCCTTTGTGGATTTGAATGTTGTTGTATCCCCATTGAATGTCAAGTTTCATGTACTTCATTCCTTGGAGTCTGACTAGGAGGTCTTGTATAAGGAGTAAAGGATAGGTGTTCTTGATCGTCCAGTTGTTTAGATACTGGTAGTCTTGGCATAGTCACTTTCCTCCATCCTTCTTATTAACAAAGAAGAGTGGTGAAGACTGAGGAGACTTGGATGGTTGAATGTATCTTTCTCAAGGTTCTTCTTTACAAATTCTTCAGTGAGTTTTACTTCATCTTGGGGAAGTGAAAACTCTTTCTGGGCTTTCAGTTGAAAGTCCGGCTTCAAATTGATCTTGTGGTCCCATGGTTTATGTTCTGGAAATTGAGCGGCTGCTTCTTTCGAGAATACACTTAAGTATTCATGAAATTCCTTTGGAATTTGTTCTTCTAAAGGCTTCTTCTTGCCTTTTTCTTGCTCCACGTATCTCTGGGCAAAGATCTGGGCAGCGTTGGTCTTGGCTTGGATCCATAAATCTTCTGGCTGGAAGTTGTCTTGTATCATCAAGTGGTGGATTAACATTTTGAAATCATTTGGTGAGATGTCCTTCTCTTCCACACTTTGAATGGCTAGATAATAGTTGTCATAGTCGAACTCATTTGTCGCTGAGTTTTCTTCCAGTATGAGGTGTCTGACTGCAACCTCTTGTTTGGATCATTCTTGGGTTTCTTTGGTTATTCGTTCAAGCAGATATCCCTGTTCTGCAGGGCTTTGCAAGTTGTTGTACCTTCCTCCCTCGTTTGGTGTGGTAACCTCTACACTTTCAATGGTGTCTTGACAAGTTAGAGCCATTATCGCAGGTTCGCAGCATATATTTGGTCTGCCTCTGGAGTTTTTCTTCTTAGCATCTTCCTGTCCTTCGAGTTTATACTCTCAATATTTGACTGAGAGTATAAGAGTGATTTCGGTTCTTCTACCAGGGTTTTATTGGTTCCTCCCACTATGTCTCTCCATTTGAGACTGCCCAATTTCCAATCTACATCTGGGTTTCAATCCTGCAACCAAGGATACTCCAGGATAAGGCCTTGTTTTCCTAGCCCTGTTACATGAGCGATTGTTGTTCCTGTTCTGCTGTTTACGTTTAAGTGTAGCTTTACATATTCCATAACGAAGCCTTTCTTGTTGAGTGTTCCGTCAATGTTGTGGACAATTATTGGTCGTTCGAGTTTCTGAGTAGAAATTATATGGGTTTGTTGGTAATCTCAATTGATGAAGACTCCTCCTGCTCCAGAGTCTAGTAGCATGAGAGTTTCAACTTTTGCTGAATGATGGCTTCCTGTTTTGGGATAGAACTTGATCGGTAATCTGATTGACTTGTTGATAACCTTTCCAAGTAGGATGCTGTATATGTCCAGTACCAGGAATATGTTAGTTGATTCAATATCCCCTAGCAAAAACCCTCTTCTTCTGCGTCATCAAAGAATTCCTGTTGTTCATCCTTGTCAATTTCGTCGAGCATGGCCATACATGTGCATGTAACTTCTTCAGCGTTAGCCTACCTTTGAAACGATATGGTCCTTTGAAGTTTCCCTTCTTCAATCATTTTGGTTTGGTTGCTTGCAATCTTGCACAAAGTGTCCCATCTTGCCACAGTTATAGCAAGGTTTATCCCTGATTCAGTCTTTCCTCTTCACAGATAGAAGTGTGTCCACATCCATCGCATAAGGGTCTTGGTATTGAGGTTGTCTAAAGTTAAACATCATTCGTCCAGAGTTTGCTCTTGAATCCATGCTTTGTCCAGTTGGTTTATCCAGTATTCCCATCATGATTCTCCATTGTTTATTGAGTGTAACCACTTTGGTCATCCATTTGTCTAGTGTTCTTGGCCTCAGGTTGTGGGCGATTATCTTCTCCAATATCTTCTGAGAGATACTTTGGCAATAGAGATTGATCAATGTTCCCTGATTGGTAATCCCTAAGCGTCTGGCAAGTAGCTTGAAATCTGTATTATGTTGTTCCACAGTTTGTCCTCCTTGTTTGATTCTTTCAAGGTGGGTTAGACTTGATCCTTCCTCATCTACTTCTTTGAACAAGTCTCACAATGCGGTTAAGAAGACCAGAACAGTAGGTGGAGCGAATACTCCATTGTTTGCTGTTCGGTTCTCTTTGTAGTATTGCATCTTCCATGTCTATTAGAGTTGCCCAATGTTACGCAAAGGAAAAGAGTTGACCAGTCTTGGGTTTGAACCAGTGGTGGAGTTGGTATTAGTTATATATCAAGGATGAACTGATACCTCTGTGTGTTGGCAACTGTACAGCAACTGCAGGGGCTGGCTGTAGACCTTACACAGATAGAGGCAGAGGTTCTGACCATATCAAAGTGGCTTATCCTGTCACCACTTAACAATGTCGCTGCTGTTCCTTCACTTAGGAGTGCTAAGTAAAAGCCAATGTGTTTGGTGTTGTTGTCATAGACTTGTCGATTGACGGTGAGGTAAAGTTCACAGTCCATGATGAACTGTTTGAGGTAGGTTGGATCACCATTGAAGGGTGTCAGTTTCAAAAGTGAGAGTTCTTTTGCTTATGGTGCAGCCATGTTGTTGTTGTCTGAATCTAGACTTGGTTCAGAAGATGGTGGTGGTAAATTGATTTCGATTGGGTGGTATTCGATTGCGAGTGGTTCAGTATTAAAGGTGATTGGTGAAACTCCTCTGTCTTCATAGTAGAGGTTCTCGCTGGATTCGTACTCTGTTTCGTTTCCTGGTCTTGTTTCGTCTGGGGAATTTAATTCTTCTCCTGCAGTAGGTTAGTCCTTATTGATATAGATCAAATGCACTAATTGGTTGTGGTGTGATGACAGTAGTTGTTGTTACGATAGGTGGTGTGGTCATTCATTACTTGATCCTGAGCTATTGCTGGGTGGTCTGAGATGTGGAGCCAGTGTTGCCCTCACAACAGTCATGGGGTGTGTAGAAGGAGTTTGACAAATTGTTATGAATGTAGGACTTAGTGTCTTTGTCAGTGCAACTAAGCTTAGATCAAGTGAGATGGTTAAGCAGGAAAGTTGTTAAAGTCTTTGGACAAAAAGGCTTGACAGTGCAACTACACTCATATTGTCAAACTAAGGGGAAAACTATAGAATACAAGCGGCTTTATATACCTAGAGTCTGTGAGTCAGAAAAGTAAGGAGTCAGAAGCTAAGTAAGCAAAGAGTCATAGTAAAGTAAGGAAAGAGTCAAAGATGAGTAAAAAACAAGTCATATCGTACAAGTGCAGTAAGCATAGTCCGTATCACTAAGCAAGGAGTCATAAAAGGAAAGACAATGACTAAAAGGAAAAATGATGTCATAAAGACATATTGGGAGTGGTATAACTAGCAAAAAAGCTATTTTTATCAGAAGAAAAGCAGAACAAGTGTAAAAGAAGTGGAATAGCAAACAAAAGAAAGTGCAAATAAAGCGCAAACAGATGAGGTAAGGGTTCCAGAAGTGGAGTAGATAAGAAATGAAAAGTTGAGAAGGAAGTCAAACTAAGATGAGAGAGAAAGAAAATGAGGGGGTATATGGAATGGCAGTTGGCAACCATATGGCCAGGTTCACCACAGCAGAGGCACAGGCCATTGTCCATGCAGTGCTGACACTCTTCCGGCTAGAGTTTACTGTTGGGGCCAAGAAGGTCTGCAATGTGCTGAGCAAACGAGGTGGAAAGAGCTTTGGTAGGAGTATGGGACTTCAGAACAGTGATATCAGGAGGTGTATGACTGCTGTGAGTGGTTAGATTGTCCAAGCGCACTTCTGAAGAATTTTGGGAATATTTTTTTGGCAGAACTTTCGGAAGGCTTCGGAGCGTCAGCGGAGGTCTGCAGGAGAGTGGAAGGTGATTCTGGGTCTCTGGATTGACATTCCCAGTCACACTGATCCAGGGTAGTGATGAGATTTTGTAGCACACACAATTTCGCCAGCTTGCCAATGCAGGCAATGTCATCTTTAAGCTGGTTGGGGAGCCCTTTATAGTACTGGCAGGTGAGCATCTGGTCGTTCCAACCAGTGCAGGACACATGCTGGTTGAAGGTGACAGTGTACCAGGCAGCTTTGCTCAAATTCTGGTAGCGCAAGCCTTCAACTATGTCCATTGCATCTGTAGCAGAATCCTAAGGGCCAAAAAGACGTCAGAGCTCCGAAATAGCATGACTGACTTCCGTCTGGAACCAATTGAGTGGAGTACCAGTGAGGTAGAATGTAACATGAGATTCGTCATCTGGGAAGTCGCTAGAGCGGGCAGATATGTACATCAAGCACTGGAAGATAAAGCTATCAGGTACAGAGGTGTCGGCACAGTCGAAAATGTCCAGAATGCGAGGTTTGATGATGCTTCTCAGTTTCAGAGCTTCAGATAAGGATTTAAGCTTGCCGATTAGAAGCGTGCTAAAGATGTATCCAGTTGAGGGGCTGGCTCATCTTGGTTGGAGTCAGGTTCTTTGTTTTGATGGGGATTGCCATGGTTGACAGTGGCGCTGTGGAGTGGAAAGGATTGTTCTGCAGGGAAAATTGTGTCAGAGGCAGCAGTAGGGGCAGTAGACAAATGCAGAAGATGAGAGGATGCTTCTGAAGTAGGTGCAGGTAGCAAACAAGTTGTTAGAGTAATGGTCACATGTGTCACAGTACATATATAAATTTAGGTTTCCCACCTTAAGTCCTTAGCTTCTAACTTCAGACTTCAGACTCTCCTAAAAACAGGTTATGGGCCCCGGCTTCTAGACTGCAACTGCTCCACTTCTATCAAAGCTCTATCTGTTAAGTGGTGACAAGATAAGCCACTTTGATATGGTCAGAACCTCTGCCTCTATCTGTGTAATGGCCCACAGCCAGTCCCTGCAGTTGCTGTATAGTCTGCCCACACACAGAGGTACTCAGTTCATCCTTGGTATATAACTA
>Ga0307517_10015287_pt1 | contig 10214 bp, 9 predicted proteins | sample 23_EM_MG_FD_194515 | JGI IMG/M metagenome (GOLD analysis project Ga0307517, IMG submission 194515) | Populus trichocarpa ectomycorrhiza microbial communities from riparian zone in the Pacific Northwest, United States - 23_EM | ecosystem: Host-associated > Plants > Roots > Unclassified | place...
TATAAATGTTACGTCATCAAGCGATCTCTGTCTAATTTATGCAGTGTCATTGAATAATGTTAAACACTAGTTTTTTTTAATAAAACACAATTAAAAAATAAAAAATAATTTTTATTTTTTATTTTACTGGGTCGGACCTGATTCAATGCATTTTTGAGCTTTGAATCGGAACCGGTCCGGCAGGAACAGTGTAGCCATGCTACACTGTTCGTGCTAATTAATTAGCATGAACAGTGCTTCAATGCTAATTAATTAGCATGAAGGGCGCAGGAAGCAGCATTCGTCTGCTTTTTTTTCTCCTGCGTTTTGGACGCTGAAATGCCGTGGGTCTCATGAATAGTAAATTGTTTTTTTTCTTTACCAAACGAGGTGCATCTGCGTTTTGTTGAAAACGCAGACGCAACCTCGCTACCAAACGCCATCTATGTCTTCTCTAAATAATCAAATCCTAGCCTATATAGAAACCTTTGCATTATCGTATACTTCAATCTCAATATCTCGAGTCTATGTTAATTCAAAAATCAGCCACCAAACGGTAGAAATTACAAAAAAGAAAAAAAAAGGATGTGACATGTTAAAATGGTGCCTCAAAAGAGGTATAGCGGTTAAATTTTAAAGTGTTTTTTATTTAAAAATATATTAAAATGATGTATTTTTAAAAAATTATTTTAAATCTAAAATATAAATAAATTATTTTAAATTTTTAATAAACATGATCTCAGCAGCATTTCCAATTACTACTAGTTTAATGGATGCCCTGGAAACAACAAACACGCAATCAAGAGAAGAGGGAGCCTCAGTGGTGTAGTGGATTGGCAAGGAAATGACGCGCACAGAAAATTCAAATGCTAATAATATCACCATTGGAGTACCTTTAAGGAAATAACTGACCCACACCATTGATTAATTATATCAAGTGTCATGCACGTATCATCAAGTGTTAAAACAGGATAAAAAAAAAAGAATGAGAAAAAGGCTAAATAGTAGGGTGCGAAAATGCCACAGAGTGGTAGGGACATCACCTAGGAATTATTCTGGATTGCCACCATGGTTGAAATTTAGACAAATCGTGGGGGCAGTGCGTGGTGGGTTTAGATTCGTTTGCCTTAATGATCATCCGAAAGCATACATCGTTTTCACTCGCTAGGCCAAATGGTCGCCAATGCAGTCACATTTGTTAACCAGAACATCTCTTTCACTTATCCTAATGGCCTACCTTCGGGTCATTCATGGGTCGTCTTCAGAACCACTCAAAATCTTCCTTCAAGGTGATATGATGGGCGGACTTGACGTCCCAGTTTCGCGTTCCCTTCATGCCTCAATACTCTAATTCGTCTAATCTGAAAATCAGGACCGGATGCCAATCTTTAGGCATCAATTCAAACTCCATGTTATGTGTATATTTTGCCAGAGCTCATTTTGCCTGTCAGCTTATCAAGTCTTGCAGGCTCAAATACTTTAAAATGAATACATGCAAGGGTGGACAAGGGTTGATAGATCTTCTCTTCTAATTTGTTTCCTCATTAATAACTTCAAAATGGCCGCAGTTACTACAACAAGCTATTTACCTTATAGTACAAACTCTTCCAAGGGAGCTAAACTCTACTGCCTTGATTGATATCAAAATGGGTCATCGGATAGCGATCGACACGATTCCTTGCTCAAAAGAACGAACCGCATGCTGTGCAACAGATTCATCCTCCACGTATTCAGATTTCTGGGACATCTGTAACACCACAATCAGAACTCATCAGTCAAATAGCTTATGAATTAACACCGGGACAATGGTTTCACATTAAGAATGCAATATAAATAAAAACAACACTCAATTGTCTAGAGTAATGCCCGTCAGATAAAAAGATTTGTGCATCCAGGCGCTAACAATTCTTTTCTGTTTCTGTCAGTTAACATGTATCTTCAAAAACTCAACAATACGCTGCATCTTTTCCAATCGGCGCTTTAAGTAAAGAACCATGAGTTGAATTGCAGAAAAATCTTTTGTGCAGATCCTGGAATAAGATGTCATGGTTAACAGGGGCAACTTTTTGAGAATATTCGAGTGAATGTACAGCGAAATTGTTCATAACAGGTGTGGTTAACTCTACACCATGCATAATACCTTTCCAAGGGAGAGAATCAAAAGCTAACATGACAGGAGTGACCCAATAATTTAATGGGGCAGCGTATGTCATATTTTCTAAGAGTTTTGACAGGCAATGCAGTTTCAAATTAATAATCAGAAAACAGCAGGGCACATTTTTTCCTCAACACTGAGAGTCAGGGCAGATATTTGTATTCAGGTCACAATTTTTGTTATATAGTGTTAATTTGCTAAAAAAAACCTGATCTTCAACATCCCAAGCATAAGCACCACGCATTAATCTGCTTGGAACTAAAGTCAAGACAACAAGATAAATCTGCATCACCTTTGTTGTTAAGGTCAGCTTTGAGGATGCCATTTTTTGCTACATTGTCAACAGAGTTGCACCGGTTAGGCGTTTGGGGAGGCCTGGGTTGGGAAGGAGAGCAGGCATCATTTAGGTTCCAATGATCATTTGAGATTTGATCTCCAACCAGATGGCTTAAGAAGACGTCCAAGCTAGCAGAAGGCACTGCCACCTTTCTCTTGTTCTTGAACCTTCACCTAACAGGGTATGAGCACCAAATAACAAAGAAAAATAGACTGCTTGTACATTTATTTTGTTGCAATGAAAAGTACATGAACAATTTATGATACCTGTCTTTCTTCTTCTCAAAATATCTTTGTAAGGATGCTTTTCTGCTTGTAGAGCCTTCTAAAAAATTTTGAAAGGAAAAAAGGAAGAAGACAAGGAAGAGAAGAGTGACTATCATAGTGAAGGAAAATGGGGCGATGTCATAAATTATTAAACACTAAACAGTGCTGGTACAGAAACCAAGGAGGCAGATTAGAAAAGGAAAGGAGAATCAACCCCATGCCGACATGATAAGATGGTGTTATCATCAACAAGCGTTGAAATTACACGGGGAATTGAAGTTTCAATAACATTTCACATAATGAGTTGGGATGGGGTTCTTGTTTCCACACATAAGTATGATGAAACATAAATAAATTCAGAAAGATGTGCCACAAAATGTGAACTGGTTTTACTTAAACATTTGAATCAAATCAATAAGGCAAGACTATGATTAAGATGCTTACTGTGGCAATATAAGAGTAAAAGTTTGTGAAAAAAGGTGTGATAGACATCTACCAATCAAACAAACAGGATTTTTTTATGAGATGACTAGTATTTACCTAGGTTGTCTTCACGAGCTATGTTGCTTTCTTCCCAGAGAAGCTGACCACTATCTGCCCCTTTCACTTAAAGTATAAGCATGACAACTAGTTAATAAAGGTTTGCGCTTCTGGATGAAAATGATTGCCATTTATCCAATAATATAAAAACAAAGCTTTAATTTGTGTGCACGGGTGTGTGGAGCCCTGAAATACATAAGGAAATGAAACTGAACTCACGTAGGATTTGACTTGCAAACATAACAGTAATCTATAGCACCTAAAAAACACCTTAATACTACTCAATAACCAACCTGTTGGCAGGGTTGGAAAGTTCGCCACAATTGAATTTGGAGCAGCTTTGACACCTGGAGTGTCTAACTGGCATTGTAAAGGCCTTAATGTAGGAATTACATCTGAAGAAGCATCCTGAGGTGGAGCAAATGGGCTTGCAGCAAGATGCATTATTGCTTGCGCCTGCAAACAATCACTTTAGAAGGCCAATGTACTTTATATACACTGCACCGTATTTACAGAAAAGAAAGAGCTTTCATCACCTTGTCTCCCGGTACATCATCATAGACGTTTACCTTCCCACAGTAAAAAATTGTCATCTGTCCTGCTGATTCTTTTGCCATGCCTGTAGTTCTGACATATTAAAACAGATTTTTCAGTTTGTTGAACTTCAGTTACTGGTTTTTACCACAACATAGAGAAGTATCATCCAAGAGATTAAAATAATACCCCACAGTAATGCTAGTTGTGTGAGAGTACAATAAGACAACTAGCATTGCTTAAACAGTGAATCATAATTCGGAACATGAAGATTTCTTCAAAACACCACAATAGACGACGGAGAAGATCCTCTTAGTCCTAGCCAGTACAGCATCTAGCTAAAAGCTACATCAATACATCTATCAGCTAGATAATATTTTCTCCTATAATGTTGGCAAAAAATTGTCTGCAGACTATATGCCGAAATAATGGCATATGCTGGCATGCAGACTTCATAAAAGAGTCTCATCCCTAACTATTCTAATCTGACATCAGAATAGTCTCCAACTGATAGCTCAAACTTTCAAAAAAACCTATACAATTAAGAGGTCTAGTTCTATGATCACCATGTTTAGCGCCAACACCCTTTATCACGCATGTTGATTCAGCTCCTCCGCTCAAATGGTGGCTTACAATAACATGCTATGCACAGAACAAAGTACTTTTATCAGAAAAAAAGAGATGTTGATGAAGACGACACCATAACCCAATAATTTTCAAAGTTCAAACCCATTTGAATCATCATGCTTTCAACTTTAGCCAAGACAAACAAACATAACTACATTTTACTTCTCGACAACAGTAAAAATGCAATAAAACACCCCACACGTAATCAAAAACTAACAAGCAGGATTATACAAACATTATAGCACCCAACAAAGTCAACAGTTGAAACACTGTTTTTGACTGCCCATCATGGTCCAGAACAATACATGTTAATCCACACCAAAAGCAAGCACACACTATCCACATTTGAGTCAAACATGCCGGCGTTGGCACTGTAATCATCATCACTTACTTGACTAACAAAATCAATAATAAGGTAATCATCATCACTAACTTGACTAACAAAATCAATAATAAGTTTTTGCCCGCAGTAAGGATTTTTTTAAAAGAAAAAAAAACAACAATAATAAGGCTGTCTTATGCATTACTAGCATAAACAAAAGAAGGAACAACCTTGGTGAAACCGAAGCATTCTCGGTGACGGCGGCATGGACAGGAGGCAGAGGATCGGCAGGATCATCGGGATTTGGAGGATCGTGTTGCCGGCACGGAACTGGCTCCTCGGCTGGCACCGAGATCGGCGTTTCAGCACTTGCTCCCCTCTCTGAAACAGAGGAATTTGGAGGGACCTACAAATACACATTATATATTCTAATTAGAATTAGAAGAAGAAGAAGAAGATAAAGTAAAGCAGTCCTTAACTTTTCATTTATTTAATAAAAATAAAATAAGAAAAGGAAAGACAGAGGGTTTAACGGCAGAGAAACGCACACGAGGAGTATTATCAGGAGGATGAGGAGGAGGGCGGGGAATGTAGAGTCGTCGCCTTGGAGATTCAGTCTCCGGCGTCGCTTCCAGGAGTGTTTTGAGTGAAATCACTTGCTGTATTGCCTGCGATTTGTTCCACGACGGCCTTCTCATACCTTTTTTTTGTACGGACACCACCACCAACACGGGTTAAAACGACAGAAAACTAAAAAATAATGACTCGCTACTACTATACTTAAGCTAGAGAGACCTTTTTCTTTGAGGTAACGGCGGCAATCTTCGCGAGTGACCTGAGAAATATCATCTTCTGTTAGCTGGTGTAGGGGTTTGTCCAGAGCTGACCGGAAAACTGTCTCTCCCGGCTGCATGGTGTTTGATTTTGGGTCCGGTGATCGGTTACCGGAGCGATTTAGTGTGATTTTACACCTTCGAGTGGTATTTTGGTGAATATGTTGTACTTCAAGGGGTGACAAGGTTCTGGGAGAATGGGCAGGAGAGTGAGAGATGCGTGGAGGAAGAGGGGAGGCGTTTGTGTCGCGGCGTCTCACTCTCCAACTTTATTTTTAAAGGGGATTTTAAATTTAATTTGATTTTATTTTATTATTTATTCGTGTAATCGATGGTACTGCTACCCCAAGTCGCCACGTAATACGGTAAGCCTTTTTACCATTGCCCCACCTATCGCATATTTACGGCAGTAAAAGTTACTCCCTTGGGATTTCAAAATATTCCAACCAGAGAATTTATGAGAATCTTTAACATGAACGTCAATATTAATAATTAATACCGACATTAACGTTAATATTAACAAGAAAACTTTAACATTAATAATTCCACATCCGTCAACAGAAAAGAAAAGCCTTTTCTAACTGTATTTTTCAAGAACCTTGAAACTTCACCTTGTCTCTTAGTTTACATTTTACAAGTCTTGATTTCCTTTTCATGATATGTTTAAAATAAAACTATCTCTATTGAGACATTTTCTTCAAAAACAAATTTATTGACACCAAGATTAATATTTTTTATTGTTAAATTATGATTAATTGATGTTTTCTTTCCTTTTTTATTTTTCAGTAGCTTTCTCTTTTTGTTCTAAAATTTAAAAGACTGAAACATAGAATAAATGAAACTTGGGACTGAAACATGAAACCCTAAAAAACAAGAGCTAAAAAATAAAAAAATAAAAAATTTTAGAGACCAAATTGTAGTTTTTTCATGCTCCATGAACAATGCAAAGGAAAAGAAAAGGTTTTTTTGTGTTATAATTGATAATTATTATTATATTGAATTGAATCTTTCTTTACAAAATCAACCATGAATTTAATGCTAAGATATTTTTTGATATCACAACTAAGATTTAGCATGCAAATCCAAACAATTTATCTGGACTAAAATAGTGTGAGCATCACATGAGAAGATGAAACTGAAAATTAATATTTAACGATAATAAAATAATTTTCAAGAATAAGAAAAGGGTCGAGTCAAGCATATTGTTTAGTCCATAATATCTATGAGTTAGGCGTCTTGGCAAAATGAACAACTTTTACTCTCTTTTTTGTGGCCAAAATGTTATCGACCGATCACTTTGTCTCTCCTCTTTTATTTGATAACAACTCTCTTATCTTAATTTATAAGAACTAAAATATAAAATCAATGAAGTTCATGACTCAAACATGAAACACTAAAACCAATGATCAAAAATAAAAAATAAAAAGCTTTAAATATTAAATTGTAGTTTTAAAACGTTACCTCACTAAACTCGCAAACTGAGGTAACCAAAGTTACATCACCAAACTCTCAAACCGAGTCATTGATTCTATAGAGTTTAATAACTTAGTTTTTTTTTCAAATATCATTTTTTATTTAACTAAACCTTTTAAAAATAAACCATACCGCAATGCTGAAATATTTTTTTAATATCAACTCAATGCTGAGATATTTTTTTGATACTGCAATAATCATATAAAATGTAAACTAAAATAAATTATCAATTTTTAATCTCTATAAACATATTATATAAGGAATAAATTAAAAAAAATCAATGACAAAAAAAAAGGTAAAATGACAAAAAACACTGTGTGCTAATAATGGGTGTGGGGAAATGATATTTTCCCAACACCTTTTAGTTTTATAATATAACAAGGATTAAATTAAACAAATCAATAACTAAAAAAAAGTCAAAATAAATAAAAAAACACAATAATATATATTATTATTGTAATCCACATTCCATATTATTAATGATTGTAGGAAATAATATTTTGCCAAAACCTTTTAACTTATATATATTTATATATATAAAATTAATGTGCTCAAGTCAGCCGCCAACAATGAAATAAATAATTTGTTTACTCTTTTCTTTTAGTATTTCTAATAATTATAATTATAATTATAATGATCCTCCATCTGAAAGGATAAAAAATTGATGGTTAAAGAATTGTCGGGCAACTTTATTCTTATTACATCTCTTAAAAGAGAAAAATGCAGTGATAAACTAATTAATTTACGGGCAAGTGTTTCGTTAAAAATGTAACGAATTGAAATTCAATAAATATATTTAATCAAATATTAAACGCCCCTTTCACTTACGCAGATGGCATATACTTTTTTCTTTGTTTGTTCTTGAATATAAAACACTAATTAGTATTAAGTGTGTATTTTCACCATAATATAAATATAGGGATTAATTATTTTACTAGAAGTTTATTGTGAGAATGAAAAAAGAAATAGAGGGAAAACTCAAAGTTTTAAAAGAGAAGAGAAAAGGAGAGAATAATAAATTTTGAAAAGATGGTGCAGAAAATTGAAGAAAGTGAATTTTTATAATGGAAAGGAATGTATCCCCAGGGGCACAAGGCCATGGCTATCCCTTTGAATTGGCCTGGAATCCTAGGCCCGTGTACACCACACGAATGATGGATTTTCCACCTCAACGGATCCAGCACTACTTACTACTTGTTCGATCCCTAACTTTGCATCCCTTGGACACCAAACGACCCAATTATTAACAAAGTAGTTGATCATCCCTGCCAATGATACAAGTTGCAATTTATGTATGGCCAAAATAAAGTGAATATTATCAACTTCACGAAGATTTGAATCTGGGAGGTTCTATTTGAAAGCAGGAGCCTGGATTAATGGAATAGGAGAGAGCTAAACGGCTGATCAAGCCTCAAGCCTCAAGCCTCGTAATGAACAGACCCTAATTTAACATTTTAAAGCTAGCTAGTCATCCATATGGAGAAAAAACCCTTGTTGCATTGCCTTCGCCATCCTTGTCTCTGCTATCCTAGTAGAGTTTACTGGTTTAAATTGCAAACTTGAATTTTCCACGTATCTTTCATCTGGTGCTTCATGAATTTTAACCTTCGGATTATTATCTAGCATTCTTAAATCCAAGAATGACTAGCATTGCCTTGGACATGAGCTTGACAAACTGATCAAGAGCAGGTCTGATAATTAGAAGGCATCCATAATTCCATTGGCATCCTCTCGAGCTCTAGAGTGGCTGATATTTGCTTTCCTGCACATTATAATAAGATTAATTCCAGTGAACTAAGAGATGCATGTTGATAATTTGATATTATTATATAAAATTTAATAATAATATCAAATAATTCTCAATAACTTAAATATTTTTTTCTGTAACTTCAAACAAAAAATCTTTGAACCGAACGGAAGACATGCCTGGCCTGTAAACTAGTCATATCTACGAGCACTTGGACTGTATATTCTTGGCCATCACTGACTGCTATGTGCAACGCTGTGTCTCCTGACTTTGGAATTCTCGCCTTGTAAGCTGCTGGGTTATCCCTGCAGATTGCAACCACCTCCTCCCATGGCAAATCTAAACAAGCTTTCACAATGATATATCCGTAATGAAACTTGTTATTCCAATGGGAAAAGCCATTTCTTGTCTTCCTCTTTCTTCTTGCTACAAGCCTATACGGGCACTACAACCAGCAATTAGTACTAACGAGTACTCACAACATGCCCATATAATTAATCTTTTATGAAATACAGGTACTGTGCTGTGCATCTGCCACACAACTTTAAGAGAAAAACAGCAGCATGGTTCAATGGTGTGATTAAAAGAAGAAAATATAAGTTAATTTTTCTAAGGTGACCCCTATAAGACTTGGATCTCAAGTTTAACAAATCCCTTCTGCATATAATCGTGAACCTTCCTCCAGGTTTTCGGACATGAATCGTAAGTTTTACTTTCTACGACCGAAAAAACAGATGTATCAAACTCCCATGATGAAAAAAGAGAAAAAGTATAATTTTGCCTTTTCTTTTTCAGAAAAGAGACATCTTATAACTTTCACTATAGAAAACTAAAGCAAAAGGTAGGGGATCCTGCATGTGCTTTCTTATCTTTTTTGACAGTCGGGTTCTGCAGCCAACTTCCCTTCACCAAGACTGTGTGTTGTTGCGTTTGCTTTTAGTGGTGAGACCACTAAATTTTCATGATTTTGATTTTATATTTTGTATTGTCAAGGGTTATACCACATTGGCCTTGCAAGAAAAATCTACTGGCTTCGGCATTGGAGACAAGAATGTATTTTCACTGTGACACCATTGTTTTTAACATATTGTGTGTGGTTAGATTTGTCGCTTTTCTTTTTTTTATACACAGTAAAATTACTACTATAGCCTTGGATTGAGAAATTCTTAGGCTTTAAGCTCAAGGGTATTTAGGTACTTTTCTATTATTCGGTATAATGCAATTACTTTGATAGCTTTGGAGACAAAAAAAATTAAAACTCTCTTGTAAGGGTGTTTTGGTCATTTTTATTGTATTTTTTAGATTTTGAGGTTTCTCAGGGGTGTTATTGTAATTATCATATATTTAATATTATTTTAAAAAATAGTTCTAGCTCGTGCAATGCCTCAATTTTTTTTTTCT
>Ga0307517_10015289_pt1 | contig 10214 bp, 6 predicted proteins | sample 23_EM_MG_FD_194515 | JGI IMG/M metagenome (GOLD analysis project Ga0307517, IMG submission 194515) | Populus trichocarpa ectomycorrhiza microbial communities from riparian zone in the Pacific Northwest, United States - 23_EM | ecosystem: Host-associated > Plants > Roots > Unclassified | place...
TCTCTTTTCACTCAAACATTCAAGGGGGGTGGCATGCAAAAATGGTTTGAATGGGTTTCTTTTGCAAAAAAGGAGGTTGTTGCAGCTAGGGTTGTTGTCAACCTTGGAGGAAAGGAAAAGTCATCTCTTTTTCCTCCCCTTACATTTATAGCCCCTCTTAAATGTGATGGGGGTGTTTGGGTGCTGGTCATGTTTGTTCCTATCCCTCTCTTGGGTTATCTTAAGGCTGGCTTCCTCCCCTACAATTCCTACTTATAGTAGGCCGGTTTCCTCCCTCCCCCCAATTTTTGCCTAGAATGGGCCAGCCTATACTACTTAATTATTTGGTTTTTACACTATGTATAATTGTTCACCATCTACTTCTTTGTGAATGGAGAATATCCTCTTATCAGTATATACATGTCTCGTTACACTAGTACCAACCATCCACTACTCAAGATTCTTAATTAGGTTGACTTTAGAGACAACTGTAGGCAAACTCATCTATGACACTTCATTTGATAAGTTATCAACCTCAATGCATTGGATTGAGTACTCCTTCTTATCTTAAAGTTGTTTGTTGAACCCTATTCCTGCAATCTATGGATTGATGTCCAGTCTTATTGCAAATAAAACACTTGTTATTAATGTTTTCAGCAATGTCATTTTCCTTCACAACACGCTTCTTATTTTGGTTTTTAATGTGGTTCTTCAATATTTTTCAACTATATTTATCTTGGAGGTCATTGAGAAACTATTGACTCTCCCTTCAGACAACATATTATCATTTTTTATCCTCAACTTTAGAATGAGGTCTTCAACTCCCATCTCTTTATGTTTATACTTAAGGTAGAGCTTGAAGCATTTTCAAGATGATGGTAATTTATCAATAATTACAGACATTTAGAAGGATTCACTTATAATTACCTATTTAGTATAAAAGCCAGGCAAGATGAATTGTAACTCTTAAACTTGGCTTATTATAATCCTTAAATTGATCATCTTGAAATACATAAATTTAACGATTATGAACTTTTTTCATGTTGGTATCTTCAGCTTTGTATTTTTTATCAAAGGCTTTCTATAGTGCCTTTACACTATTAATTGAAATATACACATCGTATAGTGTGTTTTCCAAACCATTTAAGATATTCCTACACATAAAATCGTTGTGCATCCATGCATCTATAACTGCCACAATGGTGGGATCATATTCTTCATTTGATATTTTTGGTGCATTTTCAGTCAAAACTTTCATCAAGCTCAAGAGTAACATCTTTCGTTACCACCTTTTAGAATTCATACCATTATGCTTCTTAGGTTTTCCACCATAACCACATAAGGTGATGGTGAAATCTTGGACTTGTTGATTGATTTTTTTCATTTATTTTTTCATGCTTGTTGATGATTTTCATATTAACTTGTTTAGAATTAATCTCATCTAAGCGTATCATTAGTCCTTTTCTATTTAATTGTTATCATCAAAATACATAACCTATTAATATGTGACCCGAAGGTCAACAATCTCCTCCTTTTTATGATGATAATTGGTGTGTGTATGTGTGTGTGTGTGTGTACATGAAATACAAAAATGTTTTCTTTTAAATTTTGTTGCTCTAAATAAAGTTAACATCTTATTCTTTGATTAGTTCGAATTATTTTATGCATCTAAACACCATATCACATAACCATTTACCAAACATGCATGTCTCATAACATCCAGAAGTAAAACCTCTATTTGGGAACTTGCCAATGGTACTTCTATTGAGTCTAAATATCCACCCTTCAAAAACCTCAAAATTCCTCATAATAGTCAGATTGTAAATATTGCCCCTTACAAAAACTCAAGTGAAGATATCACCGCAAATACCAAACACATTATTCAGCAAAACAACTTCATCAATACCAACCTCAATACCATAAGAAAACAACTGACCAGAATACAAAAACAAATCCAAAAGACTCTAGTTGAAGCTACAAGACCTGTAAACCTAAAGCTAAAAAACTCAGTATTCAAGCCATACCAAGTCACAAGAACTAGCTAAACTCAATTCCAAAACAACATAAATGACTTTCTTAAAGCCATTAAAGATTACCTTAACCACTTTGAAACTTCATCCTTCACCTTGATTGCTCCTGACACCCCACACCTTTATAAGCCATATAAACACTATTCAAAATTATCAAACCTAAATCTCTGATGAAGAAGCCTTTCAAGAAAAAACTCCTCAAATCAATAAAGTTGTTTGGAGGAATCCTACTCCTAAAACAACCATTGCTCCTGATATAGCCATCTATAATGAACCAACAATTATAACCAACAAAAATTTAATGCATCTTCCCTCTATGAATGGAATATAGATGAAATATTTTAATACAGTATCCTAAACACCTTACAACTAATGATCATGGCTATCAATACCTACAAAACCCAAACTGAAACCTCAGACAAAGCTATACCTGAACTCTTTATAACTGGTTTTTCTGGCCAGTTAAAAGGATGTTGGGATATCATCTCACTAAAACCCAACACTTGAGATCTTTAACTTCATCTAAATGACTAAAGAACAAATAATTATCCTTGACTATGATGGAAACACCATCCAAGATGCAGTTTTAACCCTTATTTTAATCATTCTTCTACCTTTTGTAAGAGATCATTCCCATCTCAAAGACAAAAATATTGAACTTCTTTCCAACCTTAGATGCAAAAATCTCGGTGACTTCCAATGGTACAAAAATACTTTCCTTACCCATGTCATTCTCTAAGAAGATTCAAACTAACTTTTCTGAAAAGAAAAATTCCTTGCTGGTTTGCCAACCCTTCTTCGAGAAAGAGTAAGGAACAAAATCAAAGACACTTTTATCTCCAACAACAATCCCTTATGACCAGTTAGCATACGACGAGTTTGTCAGTTTTACCCTAAAAAAAGGTCTTAAGATTTGTCAAGACATCAAACTTCAGAAACACCTAAAGTGGGAGATGAGAAGAACTAGACAAGAACTAGGTAGTTTTTGTCAATAATTTGATCTATCCCTACCAAAGTCAACCTGTGGTGGTTCATGCTCCAAACCCACCACCTCAAGACCAAATAAGCCACCTCACAAAAGAATAGCCCATAAATACAAAAAACATTTCTATACCAAAATTGAGTCTTACTACAAAAACACCACTAAAAAAACCCACAAAACGTTTTCAGCCAAAATCAAAACCTAAGCCCAAATTTGACACCAAAAACATTACTTGTTATAAATATAGCCAAAAAGGTCATACCTCTAGATTATGTCGAATCAATACAAAATTACATGAACTACAATTAGAAGAGGAAGTCATTCACCATATCCAAAACCTTTTGATTGAAGCATTTGAGACTGAATCCAGCACATTAGACATTTCTGAAGAACCCTTCTATTGATGAATTAGCAACATCCAACTCTGGCTCAGATACATCAAACCATATCATTCCAAAACAAATAAATGTCTTAACCCAAGACCAATAATTCATTCTTGAAGCTATCAAAAGACTTAATGATCCTCAATTACAAAAAAAAACTTACCTGGATAAACTAATGAGTTCTTTTGACAAGTTAGAGACACCACAACCTATCCAAAGACAGTCATTATTACCATAAACTAGTACAAACACGTATGAATTTACCAAAATTCTTAACAAAAAGAAGAAATCTAAACTTATTGCTACTATCCCAGAACTACAGTCTGAAATCAAAACCCTCAAGACTGAACTACAAAACCTCAAACAAGCCCAACAAAAAGACTTTGCTATTTTACAAGACCTTCTCACAAAAATAGAAAGCTAGTTTGATTTTGAACCAGAATCAAAAGATCAAATCCTAGAAAACCAAGCATTAGATCATGCATAGTCAAATATTGAGCTTGTCCTTGAAGATTTTCTACATGTTTTAACTCAAATTACTTCAAAAAAATCTATTATAAAAATTACATTAATTTTTTCAAATGATTTTAAAATAGACATTATTACCTTATTTGATACCAGTGTAGATTTGAGTTGTATTAAAAAAGAAATAGTTCTAAAATGGTTTTTACAAAGCACTTCTGAAAAACTTTCTGCAGTAAATAATACTAAATTAAGTTATTAAATACAAAACCCAAGCATCAATTTTTAATAATTGGCTTTATCTTAAAAATTTCTTTGTAGTTATTAATAATATTAATCATACTATTATTCTTGACACTCATTTTATTGACATGATTACTCCTTACAAAATTGATCATGGAAGTATTATTTCAGAAATCAATGGTTCGAAACTTGTTTTTCCTTTCTTAGAAAAGCCAAAAACTAGAAATTTAAATATGATCAAAGCATGTTCTATTCATACTCATCACATCAATGCACTGATTCAAGAAAAACAAGCTCATCTCAAGCATCTTAGACAAGATGTCTTTTTACAAAAAATTGAGTAACAGTTACAAAATCCTATTTTACAAAAAAGAATTTCAAATTTCAAAAAGAGATAGAAAAAAAGATTTGTTATGATTTACAAAATGCCTTTTGGAAGAGAAAACAACATGTTGTTGATCTTCCTTATAATGATAGTTTTAATGAAAAGCAAATGCCTACAAAAGCAAGACCTATTCAAATGAATGCTAAATTACAACAGCATTGTTGACTTGAAATCAAAGATTTAGAGTTTAAAAATCTTATAAAAAAGTCTAGATCACCTTGGTCGTGTGCAGCTTCTTATGTTAACAAAACCTTTGAGATTGAACAAGGCACACCAAGACTCGTCATAAATTATAAACCTTTGAACAAAGCTTTAAAATGGATTAGATACCCAATTCCAAACAAAGAAGATTTGTTACAAAAATTATATTTTGCAATCATATTTTCAAAGTTTGATATGAAGTCAGGATTTCGGCAAATGCAAATTCATCTAAAAGATCATTACAAAACTGCATTTACAGTTCCATTTGATCTGTATGAGTGAAATGTTATGCCATTTGGCCTAAAAAATGCTCCCTCTAAATTTCAAAGAATCATGAATGATATTTTCAATTTATATTTAAAATTGTACATAATTTACATTGATGATGTTCTTATCTTTTCAAATTCAATAGAACAACATTTCAAACATTTGTAGACATTCTTTTATGTTGCAAAGAAAAATGGTTTATTTATTTCAAAAACAAAGATTTCTCTTTTCCGAACTCATTTTTGTTTTCTTGGTCATTATATTTCCTAAGGAACCATTACACCTAATTTGAGATCCCTTACATCTGCTACTAAATTCCCTGACAAAAAAAAAAACCCAGCTACAAAGTTTTTTAGGAAGTCTTAATTATGTTCTAGATTTTTACCTCAATGTGAGCAGAATAACAAAACTCTTACATGATAAGTTAAGAAAGAACCATGTTCCAAGGTCCGATGAATATACTAGAATTGTTCGACAAGTACAAGATAACAAGGAACAAATTCCTTAATTTACATCTGCACATTAGAATGATTGTTAAAAGATTTATTCTACTATTAAAAAAGAGATTCTTTCCATTGTGTTATGCATTGGAAAATTTCAAAGTGATTTATTGAACCAAAAATTCATTTTATGTATTGATCGCAAATCTGCTAAAGAAGTTTTGCAGAAAGATGTCCAAAATATTGTTTCAAAAACAGATTTTTGCCAGATGACAACCTATATTAAGTATTTTTTTTTATTTTGATATAGAATATATAAAAAGTGATACAAATTTCATTCCTAATTTTCTAACTGGAGAATTCCTCCAAAATAGATCCTGATGCCTCACAAATCCAAATCCAGAGATAAAGGCAAAGCCCCACAAATAAAGTCTAAATCTCCAAAATCCTAAAAATCACAGAACCCTACAAAACTCTTTGCCTCAACCATTTCTTCTACAAAACCAATTAAACCATGGCATGAAACAGTAGTTGAAGATGAGAAAGCAGAACGTTATTCACAAGTACAAAATTAGGTAGAATCCCTATCCAATTCACTAGAATTACTTTTGGCCTTACAAACTATGATGCAGAAGTCCTCACAGAAAGAAAAGTCGTCTTAGGCAGGTAAACCTCTTAAACTAATTACCAAAATAGAAGCAGGTTCTTCCTCACAAAAACTCTTGCTTCCTTTTAATCCAAATTCTCCATTTAATTTATCTCAATAGCTTTCAAAAAAAATCTGATTACATTGAAAAACTAAATTTTCAAAATATTTTAACTATTAAAAATGGATTTTTCCATTCTGACCTTTCCATTGCAGTTATAAAAGTCTTCCCTCCAAATTCATACTTCAAACCTTGAGATAGATCCAAACCTCGGTCTTACTATATGACCATACTTGAAATTACAGGTTTTATTAGATTCAAACATTTCAAACTGCAACAAAATCATTCTCAATAAGCCTACTTTACAAGCGTCATTTAAAACATCCTTCATCCTTCTGATTGGAAACAACCCCTTCACCAAGCATTCTAATATCTAATTAGCCACCATGTCAAACTTGGTAATTCATTTGCCTGCACTTATTCTTATTGGGATTATCAACAAGCGTGGTTCAACATCTTTTTCCTCTAAAATTCCAAGGGTAGCCACTCAATTTCAACACTTTAATAATTTCATCAAGACTTTAAATTTACACAATTGGTTTCTTTAATAGTGGGATTACTTCGGTTGTACTTATGAAGTAATAAAACCTCACTCTTTAGTTAAAAACGGTTTCATTTACTTCAAACAAAATTTTTAACCCTCAGAAACTAAGAAAACATTCCCACCAATTCTACTTTTTGTTCCAAATTCTTTGTCCTTTAGGTTTGCTCCTTGTATTTTAACTATAATACCCAGCATGAGTATCTCATTCTCATCAGGAGATACAAAATAAAATGGTGGGACTCATTTGCAGTACAAACCAAAAGGTCCAAACCTGTTGTCATGAAGTGGTTACAACAACACCAAAATGCTAAAATTATAGGCTCAAACCCACAGTCCAAATTCCTAGCATATCGATATCATGCTTCTACTATTTAAAGACAATGATTCCTCTCCATCTTCATCATCCTCAGGTTCTATAATTGGCCTAAAAGATGACAATGAAGATGATTGTTATGGCATCATCTCTCTTATAGTAACTCCTATACAAAAATCTTAAGCAGCTACTATCTCTATAAAAAAATTTAAGAGGCCCAAAAAATATTTTGGCCTATTTTATTCCTTAGTTTAGATCCTCCAAACCATTAGGCCCAAATCATCAGGCTTACCTTCTACTGTCAGCACAAGTGGTTAAAAACATTAGCTACCACTCCAACTTTTAAATTTTACTTTCAATATATATCCTATTTAAATTCTATTAAAATTTCTGTATTTTCATTTCTACAAACTTAAGTATGCTCTGTGTTTGATAAATGATCATGTCTTTCATAAACTTGCCTCTTCGTTCACATTATACATTTATTTATGCTCAATATTTATTTATCTTTTGTTCATCTATTTGGATTCATCTTGATCTATCCTTTTGCCTTTTGTTTATTCATCTTTTGTTTTCACTTGGAATCTATTTTTTTTTATGTGTTAATCTCCCCCTATATTTTGCAATATAGTCCCTTGGAGATTTTAATAAAAAACAATCTATAGATATAACTTTCTCTCCCTCTTTATCATGTAATCTTATTTTATATCTATTTTTCAATTCTCTCTCCCTTCGTCATCAACGAAAAGCAAATAGGGAAAGTATAACAATCATGGAGAAATAAAACATAAAACCATTGTATAATGTCCAAAAGATAATATTCATTACAATATGAAAAGTACTAAAAACATATAAAAAAAATGTGAAAACACTAAATGATTGTGGTACAATCCTCTAGGGTGGTGGATAAGGAGAGAAAACTATCCATTATATCCTTGATATCATGCATATCCTCTCGAATGCGTAGCACCTACCCTCAATATGCTCTAGTTGACTTTCCATCCTTGATTGCCATGAGCTTGTACCAACATCTTCTGACGAGGAAGTTGTAGGTGGCATCTCAAACATAATAGCAAACTCAGCATCACTATCGACATTCTACTCTTTTCTCTTATCATGCTCTTCTTCAGCATGAGCACCAATCAAGTTTTTAGACATCCAAGTACCGTCATTAGTCAAGACATACCCCATATTGTTAAGTGTCATAGTGTCTATTTCCATTGCCTTTGATTACAAATTCTTTTCCGTATTGGTGAGAAGGATATCAAAATACTCAAAAATAGTAGTTAAACATTAATCATATGGTAGAGATTTTTGTTTCAGATTGTTGTTACCTATTTTGGGCCCTCACATAACAAAAAAAATCAAAAAAAGAAAATACAAAAAAAAAATGTTCGAAGAAAATAAAAAAAAAATATCAATGAAAAGAGTATACCAGAATACCCAGGAAATTGCTAAAGACTGGTTGAGAAAGATCAAATATACAAGATTTAAAAATTTGACAGTTTATTTTCAACTAGTGAAGGCCCTATTGGCAAATAAAATTCAATTTGAAGAGGCAAATTCAAAATTGGATGTTTAAGAACTCAAATAGAATCTTTTTTAAGGTTTATTTGAATTTATTGAGGGTTTAATTGTAAGAAAAATTACTTTTTAAAGTCAATTTAGATTTTATTGGAAGAAATTAAAGTTTGAGGGTCGAATTGTAATTTTTAGGAGTTAATTTGGTCAAATCATGGTCTTAATTGCATAAATATTGAAGTTTGATAGGCAATTAGAGACTTAATTAAAAAAATCCAAAACCAAGGACCAAACTAGAAAAGACGCATGAATATAGGGGCTGAAATTGACCAAATCAATGGCTAAATTGAAGAAATTTAAAGTTTGTTGGTCAATTGAGGATCAAAATGCATAAATTTAGAATCAAGAACTGAAAGGAAAAGGTTGGCCAACTTAAGGGATGACAATTGAGTTTAACGGGGGTTAAATTGCATATAATTAAAAAAAATTTGTGTCAATTAAGGTTTCATGTGCCACAATTGGAAGAACATGGACTAAATTGAAACTTTGCTAAATCCCAAATTAAAAACCCTAGTTTCTAAGGTTTTAACCCAGATGACACGTCGTTCAATCTATGCTCATTTTCTTCCCTGACAGCTCAAAATGATTAGGTTGACACTTTCCAAGAGCTCGTTCTGGAGTTCTAAGCCTTCAAATGACATGAGGTTTTTCACAAATGAATGAGGAACATCCTCTCTACAACCCTATTTCCATGAGATTACAAATTTACATCCTAATGTTTCCATGAAAGTCCCTGACATCTTGTCCCTGGTTAGTCAGCACTCAATTTTCAAACCTAGGGCTTATTAGGTTGACAACTTCAAACGCATGAATGTAGAGCTACAGACCTCAAAATTGAGCAAGGATGGATTCAAATGAAAGGTGTGCATCCCCTCTACAAACTTCAGATTGTCTCAAGAGATGATGACTTCAGAACTACTCCGACGAAGCCTTGAAATTAGGCAGCTTAATTATCCCCGACAGTGCAAATATTTTGCAAAAATTGATTTGGTTTTCGTGTGTTTACACACAAAAGCTCCTAATCAGGTCCTTATCAATGGTTAACAACACTCCCCTCAAGATCAAGAGGTTAGAAATGGATTCAAGTCCTCTCAAAACCCTATAAATACCTCTCAAGCATGTTCAAAGGGAAAAAAAAACAGAAAAGAGGGAAAGAGAAAAAAAGGATAAGAAAAGATAAGAAAAAAGGGAGTAATAACGTTAAGAAATATAAGGTTAGAGGTTCAAGAGTAAAAACCAAGTTTTTCTTAAGCTTTGTAAGCTTGTGAGACGCAAAACTTTCCAAAAAAAAAGCAAAGAGAGAATAACTTCTTCTAGGTATATATTGCAGACCCAAAATAAGTCCTTTATGGCTTGCTTTTATTGTTTTTGTTATGTTTTTTGTTTATGTTTATGTTTAGAATCATAAAAGAGGTTTGAATGCTTAACAAGCAATGTTGCATTCACCTCTTTGTTGCTTTGGTTTCTGTTTAATCCAGTTTTTTAAAAGTTTTTTTTTTTATGTTTTTAATGTATTAAAGTTTTTGTTTAAGTTTTTTCTTTTGATATATATATATATATATATATATGTTGTTTAAAGCTTTGGTTTAGTTTAAGTTATGCATGTTAATTCAAAGGTGTTTATCCTTAGCATGTTGAGCTTGTTCATGCACAAAAATGGGTTCAAAAAACCAATTTTGAATCCATGTTGTATGAAT
>Ga0307517_10015290_pt1 | contig 10214 bp, 7 predicted proteins | sample 23_EM_MG_FD_194515 | JGI IMG/M metagenome (GOLD analysis project Ga0307517, IMG submission 194515) | Populus trichocarpa ectomycorrhiza microbial communities from riparian zone in the Pacific Northwest, United States - 23_EM | ecosystem: Host-associated > Plants > Roots > Unclassified | place...
TGCTTGCTTCGGCTGTGTTTGATTTAGGATTAAAAATTAAAAATTAAAATTAAGGAGCTATCTAGAATTGTGTTTTAAAAGGGGTTTCTAAAAATTTTGATTTTTTTTTGTTTTTATTTAAAATTAATTTTTATATTGTTTTAATGTGTTAATGTCAAAAAAATATTTTTTTTTAAAAAAAATTATTTTAATATATTTTTGAAAAAAAAAACATTTTAAAAACAATCATTACCACACTTTCAAACACTCTCTTAGTATTAAAAATTTAAGTGTCAAGGGATAAATTATTAAAAATGAAAGAAAAAGATTAAGGATAAGGAATTTTGATTTTTTTATTTAAATTTTTATTTAAATTTTTTGATTTTTTTAATGTGTTGATGTAAAAAATAATTTTTAAAAAATAAAAAATTATTAAGAATATAAAAAAATGATTAAGGATGGGGAATTGAGGACTTTTGGCAGGGTGTAAAAAATATTTGTAACTGTGGGATTCAATAATTTTTAAATAATATTACAATAAAAAATAAAAATAAAAATAATGTGTAATGATGGAACTCATTTGTTGGTGTGAGTGTGTGTGTAAAACAAGGTTGAAAAAATCTAAACAATCTATGTAGGGACAGCATGAAATAATCATAATGGGCCCCTAATACTTGATTAAATAACCAACCGGTTGCCGACTTCAAAAGGAATCCTGATTATAGTAGAAACTAAAAGAAAGGGTGAATGCCTCGACTGCTTGGAGTAACCAACTTCTTCTCTTCTTCTTCTTCTTTTTTTTTTTTTGTTTATTTTCTATTTTTTCTCTCTCTCAATCTAACCTTTCTATAGCCTAATTTTAAAAAATTAGGTTTGAAATTAAGATAAAATACAAAATTTAAAGATAGAAAGGACTAAAAAATAGAACATGAAGAAAACATAAAGTTAACCTCACGTCAACGACAAATATTATTTTGATCCAAAAATTTATTTTCTCTATCTTTCAGCATTTTAATTAAAGAGAAGAGAAAGAAGCTTGCTTCAAAACTATGAGGAAAGAAAAGGTAGTTGGTTGATACCGATTCCGACCATGAAAAATATTAATATTGATGTCAAAGGTTCCATTCAACAAGACGAGTTCTATTGAGGTATTTTTTTTAGCTTCACCTTGCCTTGAATAATACATTAGAACTTGGAAAATTTTATTAATTCAGGTTTATTTTTTACCTATTTTTGGATTATTTGATGCCATAAATAATTGTTTTTAGGTATTTAGATAAAAAAAGGTAAAAAAATGATTGAAAATTGATTTTCAAGTTAAAAATCATCTCCTCTGATTTTTCGACCACTTCTGTGTTGGCTGGATTCTGGGAAATAGATGAACTTAGAAAAAAACGTTTAAGCTCCAAGAAACTATTTGACATTGTTAGTAAATTCGAATTAACATATCAACTTTGAACTCTCCCAACTTGATTCCTTGTATAGACTTGGTTTAAAATTAATCCCACAAGAGTTGTCATCAGGTAACTCAATCGACTTGATGAGTCTAAATATAATTTGAAAGACTGGTAAAAAGTGTGGATTGACTTAAAAATAATAGTTCAAGATGACATTTGTTTTTTAATATTGAGATAATGAAATATTAGATTGACTCGGGTTTCGCAACTTAACTTGTCAAAATTCTTGTTTTTTTTTTAATATTGAGATGATGACATATTAGATCCATTCGGACTTTGCAACTTATCTTGCCAAACTCTTAATCCAAATCATGGACTCTACTGGGTTTAAAAACTTTATTATTTTAAATTATTTTTTATTTAATGATATAAGAACAAAAATAGACGCTTAAAAAAAATTGAGCATCAATCAAATGTTGAGATGCTTGTTTAAGATCATGATAATCTCATGAAAATAAAATTAAAATAAATTATGATAATCGATTCAAATTTAATGAAATATTGAAGGATACAATCGAAAAAAAAACATATGAAAGGTAAAATTTAAAAGGAAAAAAAGGAAAGAAAGTTTGAAAAACAATTTAAGGTGCCCAATTATTTTAATAAAGAGTGCTAGATTATAGACTTGAGTCTACCAGGTTAACTAACAAAATCCCATGACTTGGGCCATAATAAAGTTTGGTGATCGGAATATAAAATGCTTGAAGGAAAAAAAAAAACAAGAAAACATTGATCCAATTGACAATGGTATGTATTTGAAGCTTCAAGGTTTTCCCAATTTATTTTAGATTTCTTTACTAGCTATCTGACCTCTGCTTCATCGTGAGTTGGATAGTTTTTTTTAAACACAAATAAATGAATACGTCGACATTTCCTCCTCGTTTCTTTACATAAAAAAATCTCAATTGTAAATTAAAAAGTTTGTAGATTCATTTAATTAAATAAATTGAGAATTATTTGTTCAATTGAAATAAATTATAAAGTTCAATTTCTAACTAACTAGAGTTAACCATCCAAACCTATGACCGAATTATTGACTCAATCAGGTTTAACAATTTTTTTTTAAATATTTTTTATGTAATTACATGATTAGAAAAATAGATGCGCGCAATAAAAAAACATATAAGAAAAATCAATAAAGATCCAATTGTGAAGGATCAAATTGAAAAGAATCTAAAAATAAAAAGAAGGAAATAGAAGAGAAAAAAGGCCAATTGTTAAGGATTAAATTGGGAAAAAAAATCCAATTCAAAAGACAAAAAATAAAAAAAGACTCAGGCGTACGGGTTTGGACCTCTAAAAAAGGCCCAGGCGCAAGGGCTTGAGCCTCCAAATAAAACCCCACGTGCCTGTGCTTGCGAATTTTTTTTTGTTTTTTTCATGGCACTTGGTTTTTTCTAAAAAAAAATATAAGGTAATTAATCACTCTCTACTCAATTTTTTTCAACTAAAGATCGCTGAAAAGTCAGGCTAGATGTGTACACCACCTAAAAAAAATCTATTAAAACCATTTTTTGTTCCCAAAAGCCTAAAAAACACCTTAAAGACATAAATAAACCCGTTTATGTTTTCAAATAACCCAAAACATGGTCCAAAAACAAAAAATCAACCCGAAATCCAAAAACTTTTTAAGGTCATATATATTTTTTCAGACAATTTGAAGGTGAAAAAACACCTTATTAAACTCTTTTCATCAAATAGAACCTTAGACATTAAGAACAATCATTTTGGTGGTTATGATAATTGACAATCAAAATATTCTCTCCATCACTAAAATTCTATGACTTTCTCTCAATTATGTCAAATCAAGGATTGAAAAATAATAATAATAAAAAAGTTTTATACCACAATTGATTTTTTAGGGATCGAAAAATTATTATTTTTAAAGTAATAGGACAAGAGTGTACTTTTGGTCTCATTTTTTAAACTTCCACCCTTTTTCCTCATTTTTTTACACTCCAGTCCATTTTGTTTAAGCTTTTTTTTTTCTCCTTGACAATTTTAGATAATTTAGCCATGAATTAAAAATTAAGGATCATATTGGAAAAAAACCACAAACATTGTAGATTGATACATTAAAAAAAACCAAGTGTTTTAGATTTTCTGTTATTAATTATAATTGTAATTATAACTAGTTTTTGTTGACAAATTATATAATAACTAGTCAATGGAGCTTGCAAATACCATTCATACTATTATCTCTTACTAGAATTTTCTCCGCTCATCTCAATTTTTGTGACGTTTTCAATTTATCTATAAGTTATTTATATTCTGAGTAACCAACTTATTTATTTTATTATTCTATATATTTTTTATTTTCGTAATTTTTCAAACATAGTTTATATTATTATTATTTATATCCATAAACCATTAATACTTGGTTTTATCAAATAATGTAATGCATATGACTAAAATTTATATATTAGTAATTACAATGACACAACAACTTAAAATAAAAGATAGAAGTAACTTTTAAATTCTCATTATATACATGTAAAAATTAAAAATTTAATTAAATTTTTTTGATAAATTCAGTTTTAAACCATAATGAATTATGTTAGAGTACGTTTGGTATTATGTAGGTGATTACTTTTCAAAATGTTTTTTATTTGAAAATACATTGAAATAATATTTTTTTTATTTTTTTGAAAATAATTTTTTATATTAATATATTAAAATAATCTAAAAATATAAAAAAATTAATTTTAAAAATAAAATAAAATAAAATAAAATATTTTTAAATGTTTTTAAAAATATATTTAAAATAGAAAAACAAACGAAGTTCTAACCATTGAGCCCAGTAACTCAAAGCCCATCAATATCCCTACCCTTGGCCTCTGTCTTCCAGCCTTCCCTATCCTCTCCCTCGAGTCCTCCATTTCCGACCTCCATTTCCTCTTTAAGCTCTCTCTCTTGACACCCAAAACCCTAATACCTAAAACCCCCACCAAAAATTTCTCACTAAAATGGCTTCAATTAGCTTCAACAACAACTTCTTTGATAACTGGTTCAATAAGCCTCCAAAGCCTCTCCCTTCCATCAACCTTCTCTCTTTAATCTCCTTCAACAACAGCAGCAAAACCCCGAATTTCTCTTCTCTTTCAATCTCAAACCCATTCAAGAAACCCCAAAAACCCGACCCGGACCCGACCCAGCAACAGCCCGGTTACTACAGACAAATGATTGACCAGTATTTCTGGGAATGTGAGAATCTACCTGATTACCGTCACACCCCAGAAGTGGAAAAGATCCTAAACGAAGACCCGGTTTTTGAAAAGAAAGAAAACCCGACCCCAGAAGAAATTGAGGAGAATGAGAGATGGTGGGCTGAGTTTCGGGCCAGCCCAGTTGTTAAGTTCTTGACCCGAGCTCATCAAATTGCCGACGAAATTAATGAGATGGAATTGAAGGCGAATTCGATTCCGTATAGATGGGAAGATAGGAAATTTTGGCAGGCATTGCCGCATGTAACTGGGCCGGACGGCCGGCCAATGCCGCGGAAGGCGATAATCACGAAGAAAGAGAGTGATGATAAGTTTTGGGATTTTGCCAGGCAGTTCTTTTTTGGGCTTTGGGGTTTTAGGCAAAGACCTTATCCGCCTGGTCGGCCCATTGATGTTGCTCAAGCTATTGGGTTTAAGCGTCTTGAGAAGAGATACTATGATTGTAAGTTGGGATTTAATCTGTGTGTAATATGATGTTTTTTTTGTTGGTTAATGTTTGATGCAGTGGTTTTGTCTTGTTTGTAACCTTGTGCTTTGTTATTGTAGTTATTATGAAAACTGGTGGGTGGTACTATAAGGACCGGTTGGGACGAACACGAGGGCCAATGGAGCTTATACAGCTGAAAACGGCTTGGGGTGGTGGGATAATTGATAAGGACACTTTTATATGGGGTGATGACATGGATGAATGGGCACCGATACATATGATTTACGGCATGGAGCGTGCAATTGCCACTTGGGAAGGTCTGTCTGGTTTGGATTTTGCTTATGTTATTGTTGATTTTAGAGTGCATTGCTTAAAAGAAAGGAAATTTGAATTCGAATATTTGATGTTTGTTTTTGCAAGCAGTAATGACTAACCAGTAACTTGCTACTTAGAGACTATGAATTAATTGTTTACCAACATATAAAGCTGAGTGAAATGTTTGGTGGATATGATTTAGATGTGGAGTCATTTACCCCCGTCCTCTTCTAAATTATATCTCTAACTGTAAAATGGCTGTCGAAGGATAGGAATAAAGGTGCTCAATGTATGATGGAATTTCAAGATATCTGTCAAAATTTTCTTGGTGTTATGTGATGGTATTTTACTTTGACAATATCAATGAGTTGTGTGTTGAAGATACGAGCTTATAGTGCAAAATTATAGGGAGTTAGCGACCAGCTTCCTTCTATTCTGTGGAAATTTGAGGAGATAAATTTTGGAGGTTTGAATGAAGCTCTTTCTGTGTAATTTTAACTACTAGTTGGAATGTGGGCTACTAACTATTACTTTATGCACAATGTCAGCCATCAAAAGCTGAAGATGTCTTTATACACATTATTAACCTGATGATTTATTTTGTCATTGCCTTTTATCTTTGATCTTGTAAGTAATACTTTTCCTCTGCATTTCAAATGAATTAGCTCTTAGCGTATGTTTTGGTTATCTCAGTCAGACTTGGTGCTGCGGCAACGGCTTTCCTTCACAAATTACAGAAAGGCATACCTCCATGGGTTCCTTTGAAGGGACGTGAACAGAAAACCTATAAGCAGATGCAGCAAGAAGCTGTAGAAAGCAAGAGACGTGACTTAGCTGTTTTGGAAGCTAATGGTGGTATTTGGCCAGGAGTTAGAATTCCCAGCCATGCTCTTTTTCTTTGGGCTAGTGGCCCTGAATTGACAAATATTTTGGAACAGGACCATATGCCAAACATATTCATTCCAAAAGATCTCAGGTTTGCACTTGCATTTTTTGCTTGATGATATAATTGCTCTTTTTAAATTTAAGAGCCAGGATGTGTTGATGCTTCTCAAATATTTTACATGCTAGCTTGTAAATTGTGGTTTGTGCTAATTGTAAAACACTGTAGGGCAGTGTGACAACAAGCATGAATGCTACAACATCAACATTTGATATAAGTAAATGAATGTCTTAAACTTACATCCCCATTGTCATTCAAGGTCTAAATTGCTTAAGTTGCATGGTAACTCGGGGGCTGCATAGGGCCCTGTCTGCCTAGCTAAAGATGTAAATGCCCATTAGGTTGTGCAAGTATGCGCCCTTTATTGGCGATGGGTCCATTTATAGGCTTGTTAGTTCTTTCTGAATTTGAGCTACTCAATGAATTTTTCATATTCCCATCAACTTTTTCCATCAATGTTAGTTAAACTTGGTACTTTTTCTTAATTCATCGTTATTTCACTTTTGCTAGAAAAGTTAGGAACTTCATCTTTTCAGCCTTGGTTGCTTTTGTGCTTCAGGCTTCAATTGGCGAAAATTATCCCTGGCTTAAGGCCATGGGAGGTTCTAAGCATTGAGCAAGCGATGGATCAAATAACATACGGTGGGCAGTGGTATCGGGAACCTCTTGGCTCATACACGACAGGGCCTCCATACATCAGACATTGGAACAAGGATGTTAAGGTATGGTTTTGTGTCTTTCTTCTAGTTTTCATTTCAAGTTTTTTTTTTTTCTTGCTGGAGGTTGGCCTTCCAACTGGATAAGAACTTATATGGTGAAAATAATATTATACTGGAAGACAATATTGACAGCTGAAACTGAAATTACTGTATAGGTTTTCACCGTGCAGTCTTTGCACGTTAATTATAATTCTTGTTAGGTCCTCTTCTACTACCTTGTCTCTGTCATGGGCCAGGTTAATTCTTATGCCTTCATTCACTTATTATGCTTGCAGAGAATACTTCAGATTTTCTACACTCTTAGTACCCGGGTTTACAGCAAACTACAGCGCACAATTCCCGGTATCGATACCATAATGGAGAAAGTCCATGTTGATTCTGCCTCTAGGGGTGCCAGGCGCAAGCAGAAGAGGGAGGCGCAATTAAAGGCAGAGCAGGAGGAAGCCTTGTATGGTCGAGGGAGGACTGATTCATAGCAAACCAAGTAAGAAGTTTGACTGAGCATGCAATTTAGAGCGTCTGCTCTTGTATTGGACGTTTGACAGATGCCTATTTCAGTCAAAAAGTATGTAATCTACGGGAACAGATAGTATTGTTTGTTTCAATGATTTGCAACCCGTGGCCGGGAGGAGTGAGCGAGTAGGCGAGGAAAGTCTCGTTGCATTTTCCGTCTTTTTACTTGAAAATTTTGTGGGGAAGGGGGAAAGGGCGTCCATATTCTGCAGATTAATGGATCTACAAAAAGTGTTATTCAACAATTGGTTTGATCTATCCGTCTTGGGGTGAGGGTTGTATTGAAAGATAGAGTGAAAAAATCAGGTTAAATAGATGGTAGGTCTGTAATTGATTTAAAAAGTTCGTTTGCACCCCTTATTTTTTTAAGCTATTTGTTAATCAGTCTTTATATTTTTTTAAAAATACATTTTGGTATCAATTTTTTTTTTCTTTTTAGTTTTTTTTTTTTTTGTGGATTAGAGAGGTTTGCCAGATTCCATTATAGAAGGAGAAAGTTAGCGTTGAGAAAGATGTAAGTCACTAAAATGATTGGTTTTGTATCAAATAGTTTTATATGATGAGGAGTTTATAATTAGGTGTTTGTTTATCTTGAAAACACATAATAAAATAGATTTAAGCTTGGGAAGGTTTTTGATTTTGGATTGGTATTTTGGAGGCTATGGATTGGTTTAATAAGCTTATGAGGATGTTTTCTAGGGGGGTTTAATAAGTTTATTAGGATGTTTTCTAGGTGTTTTGGGTAAAAAAATAAATAACCTTGTTTTTTTCGGTCACACCAATGGTCAAATTCTAGGATTTTCAAACTACATGTTCTTTTTCCCATTAAACTTTAAAAAAATTAAAGGCCTCGTAAATGAGGGTCTTGCCTTGCAGATTTGTACACAAGTTTTTTTTTTTATTCGGCCAGGTGTTGGGCCCAACAACACTTGATCTTATTTTTTTTTCAATTTTTTTTATATTAATGGTTTTTTATGTGTTTTTTCAAATAACTTTTATAATATTTAAATTTTAATTAATTATCATTCTCTATGATTGTTTTTAGATTTTTTAGCTTTTCTTGAATAGCGATTATTATTATTTTAATTATATTAGGTGTGTTTAGTTTTTTTAAGGTTAGTGTAATTCATCTATTTTTTTTGTATATTTTATTAAATATTTTTAATATGTGTAACTTTGCATATTATTTTTTTTATTTTGTTTAATAAATTTTACGTGTATTAATTTCTATTACAAATTGATTTTTATAAACAAATTCATTAAACACAATAAGATAAATAACCTATATTGTGATATTAAATATCTTTATCAACATTAGTATTTTAATTTTTCCAATTATGTTTTTATTTATCGTTGATTATTTTTTTTCATTTATTTAGATAATGACAAGTGATTTATTTAATTGGACGCGTGCATAATTTTTTTGATTTATATTTATAATTTTTTATATAAAAAACTGTGTTGAAAAATTCAATATGTTCAAGTTTATTTGATCATGTATTGACATTTTCAAATTGATCTTTATTTTTATGATTTCTTTTTTTACCTTAATTTTTTTATAAAAGTTATGTTTTTTTTTATTGATTGATTTTTTTTATATTTATGTTTTCCTGTTTGTTGTAGTTACTTTTTTTTTAATATAATTTAAATAAAATTAACTTATTTATTTGGACTAAAATACATTTGTGAAGCCAAAATATTTTATAATAAAAATAATACACACCCGTAGCATAGCTACCGATAACTAGTATCTTATAAAAGGCGAAAACTATACCGAATGCAGAGAGCTTTCCCGTTTATCCTTCAGACAACAGCTATGAAGTACGTGTAAAAGGACCATAGCTTCTTTATTGAACACCTATTTGGACGAGGACATTTGTCCCCCCAAAGCCTGTGCATAAATTTTAGTCGGTTTGTACGTCTTGGAGCTGAAAGTGTGTAGGGGTACCAATTAAGCCAAGAAAAGGAAAATCATGGAAGATGGCGTGACAATAGCTGAAAGCTTGTTGCATCTTGAAGAAGAAGAAGATGATGATGAGAAAGTTAATCTTCGAGAAAGTGGAGAAGATAGGCCAAGTGGGTCATTACTAAACCATATCTTCTCAAACCTGGTCTCTAGAGGGGAAGCTGATCATGAAGAAAAAGGAGGTAAAGAAGAGAATGGAGAGAATAGAGGTGGGCTACTGGACAATATCATATCCAACTTGGTTTCTCCTTCGAGTAAAAAAGAACAGCATGAAGTTTCCCAAGCTAGAGATGGCGGAGGAGCAGCTGAAGATCAAGCACAAAAGAAACAGAAGGTAACAGTAGTTGATGAAGAGAGTGAAAAAGTGAAGGCTGAAGAGGAGGGTGGTGCAGGCATCATTGATCACATTGTTTCCCACTTTCTTACATCTCTTCCAGGTGCTTATATTAAGAAATTAATGTTGCTTAGCTGGTTATATTAAGAAATGACATTTTCAAGCCTGTGGATATATTTCATTCTGTGCTTTTTATAAACAGATGATGCTGCTCCAACAACTGACGAAGCCACCATTCTTATTCACTCCATCATCCATGATTAAGGGGAATAAGCTTGTAAAGATTCTGGATCTGTAAATTTGAGCGCAGAGGGGACCTGTCACTTTGTATTTCCTA
>Ga0307517_10015292_pt1 | contig 10213 bp, 3 predicted proteins | sample 23_EM_MG_FD_194515 | JGI IMG/M metagenome (GOLD analysis project Ga0307517, IMG submission 194515) | Populus trichocarpa ectomycorrhiza microbial communities from riparian zone in the Pacific Northwest, United States - 23_EM | ecosystem: Host-associated > Plants > Roots > Unclassified | place...
TAAAAGCTGGCAGAAAGTATGGGAATGATATCAGTTCAGCATTATCCGCACATGATCTCATTTACCTTTAGCTATATTCCACTAGGGGTTGGTTATAGGCTATAAAATAGATAAACATATATATATATATATATATGCACTTTATCGATTTTTTAATGAATACAAATAATATTAAATTTTAGACAAAACAACATAGAAATTGCTAATGTTATTTTTAATTTGTTTTGCTTTTTTTTATATCTCAATATAAGTTTTTTATTTTAAATGGCCATGTTTTTAATAAAATCAACTATTATAAAAAATAAAAATAAAAAGATAATAAGATATGCATATTCCATACTTATATATTTTTCTTGAATAAGCAACAAAATACATTTGGTCCACAACTTCTTATGTTATCCTAGATCCATAAAAAAAAAAAAAAAATTATTGTAGCAGCTGAAAACCTAATTTAAAACCCTAAGAAAGAGGGAATTAGAAACTAAGACATGCACGGAACCACAGCTAGAAATGCCCATGTCGTCAGCTTCCACACTTTTATATCTGCAATCCAAGAAAAAAAATTCATTAATAATCCTTTTAGTAAACAAAACCTTCACTGTTCTCACACAGGAAATAAAAGTCTCTTAACGTAAATCGCTCAGTTTGTGTGTGTAGACTAACTGGCTCACATTCTAAGATTTCATGCTGTATGGCAGTACTTTTTTCTGTATTCAGACCCCAATGCCAATTGCTTAAAAAAATGTTGGTCAACCAATAGATTCATCACTTTCCATTCTTCTTAAGAATCTAAATCATCAAATGCATAAAAAATGGTTTCATAAATAGAAGGGGAAAAAAAACGAAGATAAGGAAGAGGAGTCAATAAAACTCACATGTTCGCTCATGGAAAAGGGTACCAAATAGTAGAAAGCACCATGCTGCAGTGACTGAAGGGTGACACCGCACTCATTGGTGAGAACAGGCTGACCTGAGGATTGAATCAACAAGACATCATCACCAAAAGCCTCTCTCACATTGAAGGGCCCCATGGTTACTTCAAAAGCAACGTCATTGATAAACACCGTCAACATTGTAGTGCCACTGGACTGCCCTAAACCTGCCAAGAACAGAATCATTTCTTTCAAAAGGAATGTCAAAGTTAAGGCCATGGTCGATCAAGCCATGCACACGTCAATCTTAGACAACAGGCACAAATTGGGGATCCAAAAGACAAATCTCCCCTCTTTGTGTCCTATATAGCATATATATTTTCTTCTCTTTCGTTCAATAACTGAAAGACCTGTACATCAATCAATTTCATGAGTTTTTGGGTGAATTTAGTGCGTAAAAACGTGTAAATATATATTCTCAAACACCCTAATTGTGCCCTAGTTGGTGAGTTTTTGTCAATTCATCACAGAAGAATCTTTGTACCATTACATTTCAAACACATGCTTTCATCACTTGCTGGCAAGTAGGGCATTACGCAAAATTTTGAAACTAGACAAGATATGTTACCTTGAATTTGATTAATAGTAGTTTGAAAAGCAAAAGTGCTAGTGTCAGTTGAAGGAGTAAGAGGAGGAGCGAGACCTATGCTACCAGTCACTGGGGAGACAGGAGTGTAACAAAGCTGCGGTTGCATCTTTAGGTTTCTCTCTTCATGATTTACTTTCTTTGAAGCACTAGAATTCATTATCTCACTAAGCAAGAGCCTACTGCAAGGCCCAACAGTGTGATCTTGAACATGAACCATATTTGATAGCTCAGAGAAGCAAAAGCCTTGAGCAAAAGCCCCAGTCCCCCCTCCTCCAGTCTGTTGAGAGTGAAAGAAAAAGGGTTCAGGCACAAATTCATTATGTGCTTGAAAGTAAGTCTTGTTAACCGAACTGGTTGGTGAGTTGGAAGCATCAATAAAAGTGGGAGAACTCAAAGAGAGGGTCCTTTTAGACCCTTTTGGAGAGGATTTCTCTGAGGAGGAGGATGAAGAGGATGGAGCTGCGAGATTGGCAGTCACTGGTTTGGTAGTTGGAGAGGTAATTTTTTGTTGTTGTGAGCTATGTTGTTTTGAGTTTTGAAGGTTTCTCAGCCTGTGTTTGCTTCTTGATTTTCTGTTTTGGAACCAGTAAAAGACATTGGCATCCCCAACTTGTCCATACTCTTGTAATTGAACTCTGATCTTCCTTATCTCATCCCTTGGTGGATTTACCATTCCAGAATTGAAGATTGCCTCCAATATGCGAATTTGATCAGGTTTTGGGTTCCATCTTGGCTTTGGTTCCGGACTTCTCTCGTCACATCCAGGAACTGTTTGCAAAACATGGTTTAGACATTCAGAATCCATTAGAGGCCCTAAAAAAACACCAGCTATATTGGGTGTTTTAAATGAAAGCCTTCTAAGGTTGGGTTTATGTACTGTTCATAATAAATCATTCAATTAATTATTGTCAACAAATAATATCACTTGCAAAGTACTAAATGAAAGGATAATGAAGAATACATTTATATAGATAATGACAAATTCATGGGTGATGAAGTTTGTGGCGGGCTAGAAAGCATAGCCTTTGTTTAGGAGTTAAAAGCATATATGAAAGTGACTATATATCATTGTACAAAATTATGAAAAAGGATAAAACTGGATTAAAAGATGAATAATCTATAATTGCGGATTTTGGTGATTATTACCTGATGTGTAAGGGGTTCTGTGGCAACCAGTTGATATGATAGATGAAGGATTGATGTCATGCTGCCATTGGTGGTCGTGAGGGTTGCAAGGTTTGGACTTAAACATACTTGGCCAGTGTTTGTTTGATGAAGCCATGATGACAAAACAGCCAAGAACTTATGAAGTTAAACGCAACCAAAAGAGACGCAAGAAGATATCATAGAAGCCCTTTCGTTGCTTTAGCTTGTGGTGCTGCTGGATACTCTAGGCAAACACAACATCCCTTCTTATAGCCTCTTCACCTAACCCTGCGTTCATTTTTTTTTCCTCAATTAATAAACAGTTCTTTCCATCTCCCAACGAAAAATATAAGAACAACCAGATTTTATATATATATATATATATAAGAACTTATTATAATGTGAAAGAAGTTTATAAAATAGACAAAACCACGCAACAGGAATCGCCTGTGACAAGAAAGGAGAAGAAAATAAATAGAGAAAGTACAGTCCCATCCCTAACTTACAGTTTTGCGTTAAAACTGAAATACTTCTACTCTACTCGAAGTAGAAGCCAATTCCCCCGGACAAGAGGTAAAGAAGATAAGGAAAAGAATACAAGCTGTGTGCTAAATTGGAATCTTCATCAGAGTTGACACATGCAGAAGCTAGGTCTTAATAAAAAGAAAAATAAAGTTATGAAGTGAGAGAGAGTTTTAGTGACTCTAGAGAAATGGGTAGTTCTGATCGGTTTGTCTCTTTCTTCCTACATGCACTAGTAGTATAATTATTTTCTCAACTCAGATTTCTATGGAGTGGATTCTCTTGCTTCATCACTTTGGTTTGCTTGCAGGTTATTAATGGTGGTGAGAGAGGAAGGGAGGAGGATAATAAGTGAGGGATTATTCTAATGGAAGAGGTTGTTGCAGGAATAAATAGGGTAGAGGGGGTGGTGTTGTGTTTGAAAGTCAAGAAGTGGTGGCATGGCTATTGACATTTAGGGTTTGATTGGAAAGCGGTGGTGGTACAGTAATTGCTAGTTCGACTTAATTGTTTTGGGCAAAGTAAGGTGTGCTTTGGATTGACTCGAGGGCCTTTCTTTTTTCTTTTTTTGTTACTTAAAATTCAATTAATTATTATTAATGAAGCATAATTTTAATTTTTAAAATTCGTTGAAGTTCTTATATGTTCTTCCAGATCTTCAAAACCCAGTTAATTGAAATATGCTTAAATTAAAATTTGAAGGAAGCCTTTGGGAGGAGATAAGACAGGGGCTAATACTTACAAATTGTTGCTAATCTTGGAAAGACAAGGTTAAATCCAAAATCATGAAGAAGTGAATTTTATTACTAATTAAATCATATCATAATAATATCATCATCATCTTCAACCATATCTTAATCTTCATCGTCGCTTTGAATTATATAACAAAATGTTTTATCTCTAAAAATTCTAGATAGAGGAAAAGCTAATATTTGTTGGGATTTTCTATGGTGATAACGGGTCCTAAATTCGATAATAAAGGTAGAGAAAATTTAAACTTTTCTGAAATTTTAAGAAATAGGAGAAAATTAATATTCTTGAAACGATTAAAAAGGAATTTGCCACTGAATTGTTCACGAACACAAATATCAATAGCTAATCAATTATAATTTTTAAAAGGTAGGGAAGATTATTGAGATTCTTAAAAATATTTAGAAAAAAAGAATAAAAATAGAAATTGATATTTTTAGATAATTTTTAAAAATAATCGCCAATACTTACTAACCTATTGGTGATCCAAATTCTTATAAGAAAAAAAATTACAAGTGTGAAAAATAATTTTCAATATATATTGTAATTGGTCTGGACGTAACCATTGGTTGCAAACTCATTGCATAATAAATAATTAAATCAGCTTTTGTCATGGAACATAATATGACTGCCGATTGGTTAAATCACAAACTGTCATAAAACCCAAAAGACATGTATGTTAGTTAATATGCATTGTAACTATTCATATGTAATATTGATTTTATTTATATAAAATATATTTATTATTAATAAAAGTTTTTTTATCTTTAATATTTATTTATATTTGATTAATGAATCTAATGTTTAATTAAAATTTTAGAATAAAAATAAATTTCATTTGACAAAAATGGTTTGTAAAGGAAGTTATAAAGTTATTATAATTATGAAAATTTTATTGCATCAAAGCATTGTTTTTAAATGTTTATGGTCAATGTTCTATTTAAATTGGATATTAATTAAAGTTGTTTAGACCGATGGATATTATGTTCCTTCTTTTATGAAAAAAAAACAGTTACTCTTATAAACTGATGTATCAAGGATACCTGAAACTAATATACAGGTGCTTGTCAAATGACATGTACACTAAATTGACCCGCAAGAGAATTTTATATACAAAGATCACCTATGTCTATGGAAAGACTCTCATGAAAGTTGTATAAGTGATCTTTATACTTGAGTTCACTAAGTTATTTTATATAAAGAGTGATATTTTGATCCTAACTACATGTTCTCCTAATCAATGATAACAAACAAACAACTATTGGTAATAAATTAAATTGTTTAATTTTTTTAATTTTATTTTATTTAGAATTATGATTTATATGTGAGCCAACTTATTAGGAAACTAATGAGTCACACACATAAGAACCATTGGTTAGAAATTAAAATGGAATGATTAATCAAGTATGATTTAATTGTAAATAAATTTTAGAAATTAAGGACTATAATATAATTAATACAGAGTATTATAATTCTAGACCTAGAAACAATCAAGTAAGGACTTGATTGAATAAATTTCTAAAATTAGACTAAAATAATATATGTAATATTATTTAAGGAGAAAATTGATATTTTATCATTTATAGGGTTTTTTAGGTTTTTTTATAAATAGAATGTTATGTCTCTTCCTAAGAATATAAGGTGAGAAAAGTATAGTACAAAAACATCTAAAATACAAAATAAAAGAGCTAACACTCTAAAGTACAGTAATCTCTCTCTTCTAAAAAGGTTTAGGAGATTTCTCACTAATAAATCATGTGGATTTTCATTAGAGACCGGATACTTGGACGACTTGTGATTTGTGACAACACAACCTTGAAATAATTATTCAAAGCCAAAGAGAACATCTGTTCTTCAGGTAATCTTCGTATAAACCCTAAACAACTTAAAATCTATCTAGCATGATCCTTGGAACTCTTGAAAAAAAATTAAATTTATCATTTTTATTGCATATATGTTTTTTATGGATAATCATTCAAAGTATATTGAAAGTGTCATAAAGTCAATAACCGAAGCAATATACAAGAACATGACCAAATAGAAAAAAAAATAGACTTAGAAAAATAGATAAAGAGAATATAGAAAAAAAAAAGAAAAAAGAAACTAATGTTGGTTTGCTATAGCAGAAAACAAAGAAACTAGAAAAGGAGAAACGAAATAAAAAATGACTAACTAAGATTTCTTAGTACACCATAATTTGATGTTATCAGCAGGTCTTAAGAGGTTATTTCCTATATAAGTGAAGCTTGAATTCAGAGCATGCAACCAAATAGCAACTCGATGAAGAATGGTGAAAAAACAATCAAACGAGCTCATAGTTCCCTCCTCAAAAATAATATTGTTCCTCAACAACCAAATACCCCAAGTGGTACTGCTGAAGATTAGTCTCCAAGCTAACCTTTGGAACTCGTCTTGCACCATTCCGGACCACTACAGTAGTAGCGAGTCTAGTATGCCTGGTAAACAGCATTAGAAACCCCAATAACCCAATACTTTCATCCAAACACTCCTAGAAAAGTTATAGTATATAAAAAGGTGCTTTGAAGTTTTCAAATCTGAGTTGCAAAAGACACATGAAGCTTGAGTGGCATGGAACAAATTCCGGTAATGGAAAAAAGCTCTTGTACTAATTTTTTCCTATATTACCACCTAAAGGAACACCTGAAATTTTAGAAGAAACCCCTTTAATCTAGACGTTAGCTTTAAAAACTCTATCATTAGCATAAGAGGTACTATCAATTAGGGTGCAACAAGACTTAACTGAGAAGTTTCCATCAGAATTACATAGTCATATGATTTTGTCATCTTTTCCATGGTGAATCATCATTGGCTCCAGTATTGAGAGGAATTGACGATATTAATGCTCTTCATAAGATAAGATGTTCATATGCCAAACTAAATTTCATCTCCAATGATCATTCAACCATTGTCCCATCTCGTGAACCAAACCATTCTAAATAGCAAAAACTTTGTAGAGCCTAGAAAAAATGTTATGCAAAACATTTGATCATATCAACACATTAGACCAAAAGAGAATAAAGGACTCATAACCAATCTTGAATTTAATATTTTGACGCAATACTGAGTTGATACAATGTTGGGATTCAAGATAGATAAAATATCTTTTCAAAATAGAAAAATATGACTATATAATTCTGGGATTCCATTCTCGAAAGATAAGGATTAAATTATGTTGCGTGTATATGTTTTGAGAAATCCAATAATGTATTCATTAATAGGATCATAAATTTCTCAAGAAATTTACAAATAAATATTGTGATGGAAAGGGATCAATAAAATTTGTTTCAATTTCCAACAAAAACCAATATTTATCGAGATGCATGTTTTGGCTTATCTTGCAAGTGTTTCACATTTCATTTATGCATTATCAGGTCCAATTATATATATATTCATGGTAAAAAGATATTTATTATTTTTTATATTATTGTATATTTTTAATTTTAAGAATATAATATAAATGGATAAAAATAATAAATATCTTGTTTACCTTGAATATTTATCTTGATACTTATCATTTACATGTAAAAACTAATAAAATAAATATATATACTTTTAACGAATCTATTATCAATTTTAAAAAATGAGTCGAAATTTTTCAGAATTTTAAGTCATTAGAAAGTTTGTCCCTAAACTTCAAATTTCAAAATTACGTCCATTAATTCTAAATCAAATCCTTCTCTTAGATTTACTTACTTGTGATTAGAAAAGAATTAGAAAAGAAGTTAAAATATATAAGTGAAAATTACAAAAATTATGAAAAGAAAAAAACGAGTGAGAGAGAGAGAGAGAGCGCGCGAAAGAAAGACTAATCTGACTAAATAATTGCTTAATAAATCTTCTGATTTGAGAGATATTTGAATTTAAATTTTGAATCTGAAATCTCAGAAATACAATTTAATTTTACTTCAAAATGGATTTTGAAATTTTATTGGTGCTTAGGGGCTTTCAAGGTAGTGATTTCATGGTTTTTTAGGAATACTTGTTGGCTAAAATTAAACGGTAATGGAGGGTGGAAACCTTGGTGGTATAAACAGGTGTTGATGGTTTCAATCTTTTAATTCAGTCCTTGAAATTGTTTAAAAGATTCAATGGCACCCTTATTTAAATGCAATTACTTATTTTATTTTAATCCTTATATTTTTCTATCGATGACATGCATTTTGCATTGAAAAAAATATTATTTGCTACACAGGAAGTTGATAATAGATTTGAATTTTAAATGGAGTTTACTAAGATAAATTTAAAAAGTTAAACTAGAGGAAGGAACAATTCCAAAAAAAAAATTTATTTAAAAATATGATAATAGTTATTTTTTAAATAATTTTTTAATTGAAAATATATTAAAAAAAATTTAAAAAAAAATTATATTTTCTAGTTAGCAATTAATATTTATATGACAAGGCATGCATATTCATGGTGGTGTCACCTCTTCTGACCAGCTGAAACTTATTCTTTATTAGTGATATTAATTGTTGCCAACTTATTCTTTGGATCGGGGAAAGAGATGAGTACATTAAAGCAACCAAAATCTTTCTCAACTCCCCAGGTAACAAAAGACTCATTAAGAGGCTCTGTCGGTACCATTCCGACACCAAACTTGGATGCTTGCCATGCCATCTCACCTCCCCTTCTCTATATTATTCAAATCCTCTTTGTCCTCCCCCTTCCTCTTGCATTAACTATTTATTAATTTTAATTAACTAATATAACACCAATAAAAACCTGTATAAAAATATATTAAACAAACTTTTAACATTTTTATCCAATATATAAGAATGACTTTCCAAAATAAAAATGTTATTTTGAATCTCCAATATAGTTTTTTTCTTGGAGCTGTAAAATTAAAAGTTAAAAGCTAAAAAAAAATATCTTTTGTTTTTGTTTTCCATTTGTACCCTTTGAGATGCCTTAAGAAACTTTTAGCAACATGACAGTTTTTCTTCTATTCATAAAATCTTAGTGCAATTCATTTTTTTTTAATTAAAGTGAGTGTCCAGACTAAATTAAGTATGTGTACATCGACTAATCTTATGTGTCCTAAAATTAACGATTATATAAGCCTCCAGTGACCCTGAGGGGATTCTAACTCATGATTATTGAAAAGCAAACTCAAAACCTGACCAGTACCCCTTAGGGTTCTGGCCAATTCATTTTCTTGATATATCTGATAAATAGGTACATCTGCATTATATAAATACTATTTTATTTATTTGAGTGTCAGATAAAAAATTAAAATTTTTAATATAAAAAAGTGAGAGTGTTGCCAAAGAGTTTTTTTATCTTAAAGAAATTTTTTTATCTAAAACAAATTAAATAAAGTGATTAAATTGATAAACAAACCAAGTCGGATCACATCACTCTATTTTGATTTATAAATTGAATTACTTTTTTCTTTTATCTAAAATAAAAATAAAAGCAAATGCCGTGTTGTATTCTTGCATTGCTTTTTGAACATTAAAGAGGTGTTTAGAAAATTAGATTGAGGTTTTTTATATTCAAAAATTTATTTTTTAATCTATTTTCATCTAAAAACACCTAATAAACATTCTTGTTATGTCAATAAATCAATCTCTCAACTCAAAATACCTCTAAATTGGTAAAAAACATACAAAATCAAACCAAGGAATTTTTTTTCTCAATCATGATCTATGTTTTCTAATATAATAAAAAATTACAAAACACCTTAATGGACCTCTTTGAATGAAACTTGATGACTCCAAGATCATTCTTTTTAGTTACCAAATGTGGTCAACCAATCATTTTCTTTTTATGTGTGTTATTTAATTTATTTTTAATATTTTTAAAATCTTTAATAGATCATTTATAATTATTTTAAATGTTTATTAAATAAATTTAATTTATTTCAAATAATTTCACATAAATCTCAATAATTATAATTAAATCAATTTTTAAAAATATTAATATATGTGTGGATAATTATACAATATTTTTGGTTATTCACCTGTAAATTTCCTTGTTTAGGTAGTCAAAATTTTGCTTGTTAATAATGACTTACTTAGTGTTTTGAGGAAAACTATTTAATGGGTAACTGGTTAAAAACTTTTGGATTGCCTGACTAGATAGGGTAAAAGTTGGTGATAGAAATTTTAAACTAGAACGAATAAACAAAAAAAAGAACACAGACAATTAATTACTGAACCAAAAAGACCTTTTTTTTTTTTTTACAAGAATTATCTATCTAAATTTTAATTCAATTTCATAGCATCCTAATACCAATAGATAGTTCGTTATT
>Ga0307517_10015293_pt1 | contig 10212 bp, 7 predicted proteins | sample 23_EM_MG_FD_194515 | JGI IMG/M metagenome (GOLD analysis project Ga0307517, IMG submission 194515) | Populus trichocarpa ectomycorrhiza microbial communities from riparian zone in the Pacific Northwest, United States - 23_EM | ecosystem: Host-associated > Plants > Roots > Unclassified | place...
TCCTTATTTTTTTTTTTCTAGGTAAAAAGATAGATGACATGTTATTTTTTTCTAAAAACTTAATAATTACCCTTAGAATCTCAAAAAAAAAAAAAAAACAATTAATCAACCCAAAAACATAAAAAAAAAAGTTCAAAAATACAAAATCAAATTAGAAAAAAGTTTTTCTCTCAACTAGATCTATTTTTTTAAGTAAAATAAATATTAAATAACACTTAAGTGAGACTTCTTTTATTGAATGAATCTCATAAACACCAAGAAGAATTTTTTTCATGGTTCGAATGTTGTCAATCAATATTTTTTTCTTTTTCCTTTGTTTTTTTCGGTGATTTTCTCTCTTATCTTTTAAGCTAGTGACTGAAAATAAAAAAAAAATATTTTGGACCAAAACAAAATATTTGTAAAACTAAAGGTTTGTGATAGAAGAAGGAAAATAAAGGGACAAAAATTTTTTTTTTCGCTCTAATTCTAGGTTGAATATGATATTTTTTCATGTTTTAAACTTTGGTCCCCTATCCTTAAGTTTTGCCTTTCTATATTAATTTATCTTAATTTTGTCATTAATTTATCATATTTTGATCATTAATTGTAAGGGAAAAAGTGTGATATCAAAAATGAAAAAAACAAATATAACATAAATGAAAAAAAAAAACGCCTTTCAGCATTTCTTGAGTCTTTGTTAAAAGCATTATGTATGTCTAACATTACTCTTTCTCCAATTAGGTTTCGTCTTTCTTTTTCTTTTTTTCGTCAAGGCTTTTTATTTTTTTATATTATCTAAAAAGTCAATTATGGTATTACACGGATTATGATCTATATTTATCAGACCAGCAAATAAGATTGAAAAAGCAAAACCGAATCCTTATTCATTCGACTCTTACTAATGAAATAAAAATGCTATAGATTGGTTAAACTCGGACAAAACCAATCAGAATTGCGAGACACTAATTGGTCAGATGGAACCATGTCATAACCAAAATATTATTTGTGTTCTTGAAGTTAATGCTCGAATCAAGGATTCAAGAAGGTTTGTGCATCTCAGGGTTGAAGTGACAGCCATCATTAAGCTCCAAGAGAAAAAGAAACATAATAGGAAGATATTATTTAAAGACATGTTTGCGTAATTTTATAATTTTAGGATCAAAATATACTCATATATTTGTATGTAAGAAATATCTGTGATGAATAGTCATATCATTTCCCATCATAATAATTAGAAAATTAATGATGTTTCAAAATTTAAGATTATTAAGAATAAAGTTCATGTAATTGAATAATATGTTAATCATTTAATTTTTTAATCTGATTTATTCTTCCTAGCCAAGACAGGTGGTAACTTGGTATGGGAAGCCAAGATGAGTGGTAGCTTGATGTGGGAAGCCAAGTAAAAAAACCCCATTGGTAAATTTAGAAACTCTTAAATGCTTAAATAAATATATTTGTAGAGAAAGAAAATGCATCCATAATATTTTAAAGATAGAGATTATGAGAATATATATACAAATATGTAGAAAATGAAGAGATTATGTTCCTTTTACTTTGGTGATTCATGAGATATTTATAGCTCTTGAATTTTATTTTTTTGTTTGAGTAGAGGGGTTGCAGAGTAATTTTGCCTTGATAGCATTCATAATGAATAAATATCTTTTACTCATGTATTAATGAGATGGAAAGGTGATAGACCATGAAATATTTTTTATACACATAGGGGTGTGGAGAGGGTAAGATCCAAAATATATTAGTTCAGTAAAAAATCATGAGGAACCCACGTGGTTTCCTGAAAAAATATCTCGAGGTACTCGTGTGAGGTCTTATAAAAATCAAGCTCTGAGTGTTGGGATCATACACATGTCCTGAGCAAGTTAAGGGGTGAAAATGAGCTTAAGTGCATTGCGTGAGCCCATAGATATTGGGCTCGGGCGTGTGCTCGAGCCTATGGGATTCTTGGTTGGTGCGCAGAGCCAGTTGCATTGGGGTACACACCTAGGATGATGGGCTACACGCCAAATGAGGTGCTAGATGTGTGTCCAGCGCTTAGAGCACTAGGTTGCATATCCAGAAGGGTAATGGGCGGTGCCAGCACTAGCCCTAGGCGCTGCTTGAGCCCATGGTTTTTGGCCTTCGGGGTTTTGGACCCGTTAAATATTGATAATTTTGGTTCATAAAAAAAATGATAATGTTTTTGTCATATCTTAGTGGATGCCGCAATGGGGCCAAAATATCTTGTTGAAGATTGGATTCACCACCTAGTAATTAAAAAAACACTAGGGATCCTAACAAATGACACTGGTTCCAGAGATTCGAGTAAGAGTTTATTTATATTCGGGGGGAAAACGATGTCACCCTCACTGCATCTTTTTTTACAAAAGGTTATATTAGTTATGTATTATTTGTTCTAGATTTGTTTTTTATTGTCATTGATTGTCCTAATATTTTTTTCATTATATTTTTATATATATAAAAAAGATTTTAAGCGTCGGTACTGAAAACAAGATACATGTTGATTTTAAAATTTAGAATCAATCCTAATAAAAAGTTTATTTTTTATATTATTTATAAAATAAATAATAATTTTAACATCAATCCCAAAAACAGGAGACACATTGATTTTAAAATTTACAATCAATCCTAAAAAAATATAAATATATAAATTAATCTAATACTTAATCTAAACCCAAAACAAATCAAACTCATTGGCCCATACAAGTCCACATAGAGCATTTTATGAGCCCACAATGAGCATGCAGACCCAAATAAAGATAGTTACCCCAACCAAAAAGAATGTCGGCCCATCTACATCAAGAGCCCACAACGGGCTCTGTGAAGCCCAACTTGATTCCTTTAAGACTTGACAGCCTAGCCCAAGAATGTAATTGATTCTGGAATTTCTACCTTGATTTCTTGCCCCAAGAATGTAGCCGAACAATTAGAGACCATGTTTCTCTTGTTTTCGCGCCGCCACGAGGATTGATTGGGATAAAAATTAAACACTAACAATGCATGAGATTAGCTTTCCCAACGTCTTTTTTAATGCCCAAAATTCCTACATATTTTAGGATAAAACATCGTCCTTTCATTCCAAGCTTCATCATTTGTTCTTCCCTCTTTCAAGCAAAACGCACCGTTTCACATAGAGTGAAACAATGTCGTTTTTTCTTCTCCATCAAAATTAGGGTTTTTCCTCTAATTTTATTGTGCCAACTTCATCATAATCCCTCTATTTCGGTGTCTTTTGCTCCTTATTTATGGTCTTTCAATTTCTTACTTTTGGTTAATTTTCATCATTTCCATTTTATGTATTTCAATTCAGCCCCTGGTTGAAATAACATATGTCCAATAAATTCTCCGCTTTACTCCATTTGATCATTAATCTTCCAGTTCTTCATTTTTAAGCCAAATTAACTTAAAATTTCAATTTTTTTTTCTCTCTCAATTAAACTCTTAATTGATTTTCTAACTTGATTATTTTTTCCAAACTCATTCTTGAACCTCAATTTTTTTATTCTAGCCAAACTAAATCAATTTAAGCCCTTCTCTTCAATTTCTTCCTCAATTAAGCCCTCAATAATAGCTTAAAAATTCCTAAACTTCCTTCTTTTGCCCGTGATACTCAATTATTGGTCCAGTTTCAACCCTAGCCATGTATTTTTTTACTTTTTTAATTTGTTTGTATTTTTCAAGATATTTTTACACATAAAAATTAGATAAGAAATGAAGAAAAATATTGAAATGATTAAAATAAACTATAATTATTAAAAAGATATATTATTGTTTTTCTTGTTTTGTTTTCTATTTTGTTTTCAAATATAAACAAAAATATGGGTAAAAAATTGGGTTACAATAGTTATTATATAATTTTAAGAACAAAACATACTTATATATTTGTATGTAAACAATATATGTGATGAATGTGTTCGAGTCATATCATTTCTCATCATAATAATGATTAGAAAATGACACAATCATAAGGAGCATAAGGTGTTATTGACAAATGGAGTCCTAATTTTAGTTTAATCATTGAATCATGAAAGAGTAAATTTGTTATATAATTTATCGTGGCGTGCACAGTGGCGAATAACAGATCTTTCTCTTATATCAAAAGGATTTTAGATGTGTTAGTATTAATCATGAAATTATGATTTAAAGGGTTCAGGGGTCTCCACCTGGTATTGTGGTCACTAAAAAACCTACTGGTCTACAAGAATCTAAGTAAGAGGACTAATTGTGCATGAAGAAGACACATCACTCCAAATGCACCCTATCTATGGTAAGTCATGTTTCTATTCGTTGGTTTGTCTAAGGTTCAAGAAAGGTCCTCCTCGGTAAAGAGAGTCCTACCTTATGAATTTGAGGTAGATCCTTCTTAGTAAGAAGGTCTTTATCTTTGTACGTTCAAGACAGATCCCCCTCAGTAAAGAGGTCTCTACTTTATCAAGCTAAAATCTAAATATTATAAGGCCCAACTTTTAATGATGTATTTATTTCTATTTTATATGTTTAATACATAGGGGTATACTTTATAGTGTAATTTTATACCACCAAGTATTAAAATCCATAGTTAATTTTTAAAATTTTATTTTTTTAATTCATTTAATTTAATATCGGGAATATACATTACAATGTAGAATTCATACCCAAATTATTAATTAAACAAATTGATTTTTATGGTGTTTTTGAAATTTTGGTTAAATCTTAATGGATAATCACAAATTTGTTATGATACCCATTAATTGATTTTTGTATTTTTTAAAATATGATAAAAATGCAATTTTTTTTATAAAATATGCATGAAAAGTTTTAGAATTTGGCCTTATACACACAGATAAAAACATATTTTTTTAAATAAGGAATTTTGGTTTTTGTTTTTGTATTTTTAAAAAAATTTAAAGAAAAGTATGTATATTTAATATCATATCGGTATTTTATAATGTAAGGTTACAAACCAAATAGTTGAAAAAACATATGAGAGACCCATAAATATTTTTAAAATAATCCTTGAATGTTTTTAGAATTTTTAGAAATCATTTGAGGTTTATTTGACATTGAATCAGAATACAAAGGAGAAGAATACATAATCAAGGCTAAAGGCATGTTTGAGCAAACATGCCTTTAGCCCTGATTATGTATACACACCCTAAAGGAAGAAAAATGATCCCCATGTAAAATTGGGACAGGCTAAACAAGACCTTAAAGTTTTATGGGTTGGCCTAGTCATGTGGGTTGGGCTTAGTGGACTCGACCCAAAATCAACAAAATAAAGGCCTAAACTTATAAAAACCGATCAAACAAGGTAAAAAAACATATTTTTTATAAATTTAAAATTTAAATGGATCAAAACTCAGAATTTATCAAGAACACGAAAAACATGTCAACATAAATCAAAAAATACAGATTCAATTTCAGACCATATTTCACTAACTCAAAAATACAGGGACATGTAAAATCATCGTTCAAACAAGAATTTGAGGTTCAATCATCACAACAAACAATCAATTGTCATGATTATTTGTTTTTCTGAACCAAAGATCAAATGCCAAGATTTCAGTGTTTTTAAGCCTTTAGGATCCTAGATTAGTGATCAACAAGTTTGTGCGCATGTGTAAGAACTAATAATTGATCAAAACAACATGGAAATCATAACCCGAAGCAATCTTCTTTAGATGAATGTTAAACCCAAAAACCCAGAATATACTAAAATCCAAAAAATGCACTAAAACTTAGAATAAAGGCTTATTCATATAAGTCACATACATTCATGTACACATGCTCAAGTCTTTAGAAATAACAATAAATATGTAAACCTTAAAATGCATAGGATTCAAAGCTTATAATCTATTGTCAACATCCATGTTTATTGTTTTTATCAATCTAAATTCTCATTCAACATCAAAATAACCTATATTAACTTCCAAAACTAAACAAAAACACCAGAACATTCAAGCATTGCTATATATCTCTTTTTTGGATATAATCATCAAACCATAACATATGTTTTCCATGCATCAAGAATAAGTATTCGAATATCAAAAGGATATCATTAATCATCTATTAAACATCATAAAACACCATATTAACAACACATGAACTAACAACCATATTACAACTTCCATGCAAAGCAACTTGCACATATATGCAAAAATAATTTGAAACATGGTTGAATTAATTCAAAAACATCATGAACAACACTTGAATGAATGAATCAAATCTTAAAATGCAGAGGGGAGGGGTATTCTCAATGAGTTCTACCCCTCCATCAAGTTGAGTAATATATCTTCAAGAGATGATTGTAACTAGTTTTTGCCTGTTTTTTCTTGATTTGAACAAATTCTAGTAGTCCTTTCTAAGCAACGTTTGATCTCCTTCTTCATAATATCTTTTTTTTTGTTTTTTTATCTTTTCTTCTTTTTTTATTGTTTGATTGGTTTTCTCTCAATATTTCTTCTCTTTTTTGTGGCTTTTTATCCTCTCCAGTCTTCTTCTTCTTTTTCTTTCCCTCTCCCTGATATCTAACAAACTCTTGGAACTTTATAGCTGGAAATGGCCAATTGGGGGTGTGCCTTCCAAGAATTAATTGTGGCAAATAAGAGGTCATTGAAGCCAACTAAGCCATAGATCCCATAGAGAGGATGCTAGTCTTTAACTAGGATCAAACCATGCTTGATTTTGTGGCATGTAGCCTTCCCACCATCGATGCAAAGTTGGATGTAATATTGTCTAATTTTAGTAAACCACACAAGATTGCCTTGGTACAAGATGTTGAGGCCTTCCACGTGGCAGGTAGGGGGCATAAACATTAAAAAATGCAACATAGCCTTGTATGGGGGAAACTCCTATGTCGAATGGTGGTTGCTGTTTGTCTAGTGATGGCCGAAATTTCCATGATTATTTCCAAAATAGTAGTTCACAATTAGCCAAAATAGGAGAATCATGACCAAAACGATATCGTTTTTTAAAAACCTTTAAAATTAGGGTTTTAGTCATTGGGATCATGAAATCTCTAATTTAATCCCTAGTTTTTTTATTTAAGCCCAAATGTCCTTAATTGAGATAAAATCAATTAGTTTTGTGTAATTAGGCCTTGCCCAACATCAACTAAGACCCCTCAAGTCTAGTGCTTTTTTCAAAGTAGTCATTGGTTTCCAATTTGTTTAATTTAATGAGTGAAATGTACCATTTCATTTATTTGAGAAGCATTGTTTCACTTAAATAAAATGGTGTTGTTTTGCTTAAATGGAAGTGTTTTTTTTTTAAAAGAGGTCCCTTAATTCCTCTCTCCTTTTCAATTTCATCTTTGGTTTTTCAATTTCTTTATTTTCAACCAATTTTAACCCTTTTTGCAATATTTCTTCGCAATCTCATCCTTGATTGCTCTAAAATGGTCCCTGTATGTTAGTGCTTTTTCCAATTTAGTCCTTAGTTATCTAATTTTTAATTATTTAACCAAATTCAACACATTTCTCAATTTCTTCTCTCAATTTCATCTCTAATTGCATTTTTCTTGTATTTTTTGTTTTTTCATCATTTTTGAAATATTTTTGTTGTAATATATATTTTTTAGAATTTTTTTAAATTTTTTATTGAAATATTTTTTGTTTTTTTTATATTTAATGGGGGTCAACAATTGGGTTATGACACATGAAATCATGGGTTTTGAGTGAAAATTAAGCATTTAATCATTGAATTCGATCTAAACATTAGCGGATTGAAGCTAGTGATATTGAAAAAGCTTATTTAACAACCAATTAAATGAGGAAAATCATCTTAAAATTATATGTTTGACTTTTATACATGTTTTGGGAAAGAAATAAAGGAGGAAAATGAAATTTTCTATTGTAAGAACAAAGAATTTCCTTACCATAAATTTCATAAGCATGTCTCTGTAAATTAGGCATAACTTTCTATCTAAATTAAGCGATCTTAGTCTTAGGACAGGAGATATACAACTTTTTTCTATGACTTTCTCAACATAAGTTGATCTTGGAATGTCAAAAAATAAATTTTATCACCCTACAAGAGATCTAACTTATCAAGTAGTAGCTAGATGAAAAATCTAAGCAACAACTGAGAAGGATCTTGCCGAGAACACCCTCAACATACAAATCAAAAGAAATGGGTTAAAAATATTAATTAAAATTAAATAAAATAATGCATTAACTATTTATTTATCTATGATAAATTATTAAGGAACTTAATATATAAACAGACAAGCATTTTGAAAAATAAGCAAGTACGATTCTAATCTTTAGGAGTAGGGGGAGGTTTTACATTCAAGGTACAACCCTTTTAACACATAGTGAAATACTAAATTAGATAAAACTACAATTAAATAAATTGTCATCATCACTCGCCATCCCTATATAGTTTATATTTAATTATAATACACATGTAATACAAGCAAAACATATAATACTTATATAAATTTAAATAGAAAAATACTTAAGAAATGTAAAACATTATGAAGCCTATGCGTACAATTAAATGGAAAAAAAATCCAAAAAAAAAAAAACAAGCAGAACATAGACATGAAAAAGTAAACCATAATAATAATAGAAATTATCAAACAAAGGGTTTGGGAGGGAACCAAGTTTAATCATTAAAGAAATTAAATTGGCCTGAATGTAAATTAAAAAAAATTAAAAAATGCATAAACCAAGTTTTAAGATTTCAAGCGGTTGGAAAATTCTAGTTTTGAATAATTTTAATGCAAAAAAACATATCCAACATCAAAGATATCTGAAGATATAGTTTTGAATTTACAAAGCTGCAATAAATTGATAATTTTAAATTTAATCATTATCAACATTAAGACATCATTTTTCTTGTGTTAAAGAAAAACTAAAGCTAACAACATTTTATGCATGCTCTCAATTTTAAAATCAAGATGTTAGACCCAATATTTTTGGGCTCAACAACACGCTGAGTCCAAATGCTTGTAAGTCTAGTAAGATATCAAACCTAACGTTCTTGGATTTAGAATCAATCTTGGTCCAAATATATTGGAATTGAAAGTCTTTATAGGTCTCATTCTATGTCACAAGACTACTTTATTGTCCTTAACATAAAATGTTAAGAATCCAGGATTATCTTTATTGTCCAGCATATAAAAACCTTCCAAAAATATGTCTTGTTCCAATCATCATTAATGTTGATTAAGGACTATTCCTATCAACATTAATGTTGCGCATAAAATAATATATAAAATCTCATATGGGTCTTTTGTATTTCAATCAATATTAATGTCGATATAAGAGTTAAGAGTTATTTCTATCAACATTAATATTATGTAAGAGATGTTTTATTCTCGCGTATGTTTTCAAGAGGAAATGACTCTTCACCTTTTTAGTAAAATAAGAAAAGTTCAGGGACAATTATGTTTTTAAATTTAAAGTTTATTAATAGCAATTTTTTATATAAATTATTGACTTTACCATTATAATAATTTTTAAATCTCAAAAAAAAAAATAGTGTATTTATCACCAATTATAAATTTCTTGACACTCCCGAGGAGAAAAGAAAAGGGGAAACACAAGGAAAACAAAAAGGAGTAATGCGAGAGGGGTAAAAAGTAATGGATACTGATTTTCGTAATCAAATACGTTTTAATTTAAAGGAACCATGGTGAAGAGCCAGGCATATGATTTCTCTCCTTCGTCAACGAAATTTCAATACCAAGTACACAATAAACTCAGATATTGTAAAATCCAATGTAGACCAAGTGTGATCTGGTGATGAATGTAGACTATAGAGAAATTCGGACCTCCCAATGTCCCCATCGTTTTCCATCATCACTTCTTGAGAGAATCTTCCATTAAAGCAGAATTTGGTAGGATCTTTCTCATACGTTACTTCTAGGGCCCATTCACAATAAAACATCTGTCCTCTCCTTTTCCTCTAGGAGGCTATTAATCTCCTCATAACTAACCATAAAACCCATATTTTTTTTTTTTCAGTCTCGGACCAGATTTTCAAAGCTTCTGGGTAACGTCAAATCAATCCGTACTCAGACTTCTAACTTGTTCGTATATATTAACGTGGTAAAAAATTTATAGTATCATGATAACAACCAGTTATTCTCCACGATGGCCGCCTCTGAGTATGCAGAAAATTTAGTGACAGTCAGGTCATGTCTCAGGTTTACCTGTCATGTTATGGGAGATAGGCCAGGATTTTTAGGGGGGGGGGGGGGGGGGGCATTCAATATTATTTAGCCAA
>Ga0307517_10015296_pt1 | contig 10210 bp, 1 predicted proteins | sample 23_EM_MG_FD_194515 | JGI IMG/M metagenome (GOLD analysis project Ga0307517, IMG submission 194515) | Populus trichocarpa ectomycorrhiza microbial communities from riparian zone in the Pacific Northwest, United States - 23_EM | ecosystem: Host-associated > Plants > Roots > Unclassified | place...
TTGCTTATTTTTTTCAAGAAACATATAACACCCAATTGCATAAGAGATATGGGGAATATCCATCCAAAACTCGATAGAAATTTGGTTTATAGTATTTCAAACACTATAGTCGAGGACTTGCAGACAACCCAAAGTGCTTCAATTGTTGGATGCCCGCAATCAGTTCTGATCACTCAAACTCTGGAGTTCGATGCGATTTTAAAGCAGTGAGTTGAAATTTGGACAACCCATTTTGCTGCTGAGATGACCGAACTCCAACGATTATATATGGAGTTGAAATTATAGATGGGTGGTCCATATGCTCCTCCTTATCGCCTCCCGATCCTGGCAAAGACCAGTCTCCTTCTCCTTCAGCCCCTCTCTTCTAGAAAACTTATATTTGAACTGATAAATTTTAAATTGTAATAAATGTTTGATTTTTATTTTATTTTATTTTATTTTAATTACTTTTTACTCGGTTTATTATATTTTTTATAAAAAAATATTTTACTAAAATTATTGATGGTCTTACCAACGAATTAATTGCGTCGATATATTCCAAAAAATTGAAAAAGAGTTACAGAACTATCATTACCATTGTTCAATCACCGACAGAATCAAATTGTTGGTAATAATAAAAAAAAAAAACCATTAATGGAATTACAAACGATCGTTTTTATCGGTGAAATGCCATATTTACAAGAAATGCCACTGGCATTGTTTAATCCCCAATGAAACTATACCATTGGTAATAATAAAAAAATCATCTATGGAATTACAAATGATTTTTTTTAGTTGGTGAAATATCATATTTACCGATAATAATATAGACGGAATAAAGTAGGAAATTTTTTTTATTTAGCATGTTTTTTCTATTTATAAATCTGTTGGTGATTATATTGCCGATGGATTGATCGACAAAACATGAATCACTTAGAAAAGTTTTTTTTTTTAATAGTAACTACTTAGGAGCCTGTCGATAAAAACCATTGTCTAACTATCGACAGAATTCTATCCCGTTAGTAAAATGTAAAATTCTAGTAGTGATACACCGACCAAGTTATATCAGCCATTCCCTTAGTAGTGATCATTCATGCAGGGATCCATTCGTGGGATCTACATGCGAATTCCTTCTGGATCCATAATCGATGTATGATACAAACTTTACAAGTAGATTGACCGGTGATGGAAGAGTATCAAAATCAAGTTCGGTTGAAAAGCAATACAGAACTTTATAATTAGATCGACCGCTAATATTGAAGGATGAGACCTTACGTCCAAAATGCTACATCTCATAAGAGTTGAAGATGATGCAACATAGAATCTTACTACATTACTTTAAACGCAATTTTAGCTCGCCTCAAGTGTTTTCTTTACTGCCAAGCGACGTCAAGGGATGGGGGGAGGGGGCTAATTGAGAAGTTTTAAATAAAGAGGGACTCAACTGAAGGAAGTTTTTCTTAGGGAGCTACAACAAGAATCAATGAATAGTTGGGGGACTAATCAAGAGGTTTCTCCTGATTTTTAACTAAAGTTGCACTTACAGATTAAAGGGGAGGTAGAGTTTTGGGCTGGGGACATCCAACTTACACTCGCATGGAGGATGGTTTTAAAATTATAGCCATAAATAAAATAAAATATAAAAAAACTCTTACAGCCATGTAGATTTTTACTCTATCAACAGTCAGACAACGCAACTGCGAGTAGGGCTAGTCACTAATGTTTTTTACCTTTGCAATAGATCGGAATTCTCACCATTAAAATTGAAAAATAAGGAAAATAGTTCAACTGTGTTAATTACTGCCACTTTTATTGCTTAATAATCAGAAGAATAGAAGGCTGAAGAATTCACAAATAAGGTGTTTTGATTCTTGGACATGAGTGAGGTAAAGTGTTTTGCAGGCCCAGATGCATACTGATTAAAATAACAGTCGTGTTCTGCTCATTGCTGAAACTAGAAACCATATCTTTCTTTCTTTTTCAAAATTACCCACATTTTCGTTCTTGGTTTGTTTGATATATAGGAACTGATTGAGAATGCAGGCGCGGCTGTAGTGCAATCCGTGTTTTTAAATAAAAAAATATTATTTTGATATTTTGGTTTTAAGAACATGAATTGCACCGCAAAAACTCATTTATAACAGTCAGGAATGCTGCAAAATTGTCAATACCAACTAGTTGATATTGTTATTAATTTGTTTGTTGCATGAATCGTCATGCATCAGTGACATGGATGAATACATTAAACACTCCAAGCCTGACATCACATACAAAAACTACAAGAAAATGAAAGGGATAGGCTACAAGAGCAGCGCATCATTACTGAAAAAAATGTTGGTTTGAAATGAATGACATAGTGACAGGTTTTTATTACCGATGAGGTCTGACAACAACCTCGCCATCCCCTAACCACAGTGCATTTACTGTCCAATTTCGAAGTAGTTAGCAGTTAGAGAGATTTATGACCGGTTAAGCCACGCCCCTGTCTGTAACCTCATCTCAGGGCTATTGTTTTGCTGCGTGGCATAAGCAAGAGACATGTACAGAAAATGTGGATGGTCGAAGAGAATTTGAGGGTTTTAATGCTGATTGGTTGTTAATGCTGAGGAAGAAGAAGAAAAGAGCAATGGGTTTCTTTGACTTTATCATGGGTCAGCAAGGGATTTGCTTATGACTAGCACTCCCTCACTCACAAAACCAACCACCGCAAATTGAATTAAAGAACATTTGATTATGACCGGAAAATTCTATAGAATTGACTGAAAGCTACGTTGACTGACTGCAATTTTGGAAAATATCAAATTATATACACAGATCTTTATGACCAAATTGAAGATTTCAACCCTGCGATTTAGGAAGCAAAGTTCTAGCCAATCTTGAAGCGATAAGGTAGTTCATAGCCAGTGTTCACAATGTTGTCAATGGATAGGAAATAGCACAAGAACCATCGTGCTGGCTTGACTGATGGGGGAAATGTCAAAAGCATGTTTCCAGTAGAATTTGCTGAGTGCTTCTCAGCTTTAAGGTAACCAGCGTATCCTTGTTAAACAAGGGGCAAAAAGCTATGATATATGTATAATAACAAGGCCACTGACCACATATTCTCATACAAAAATATTTTGTTCGAGAAAGTATAGATTTCTTTACAAAAAGAAGGGTAGCAAAGAAGCAGATGCTACGTTAGCTGTTGTTGCCAAAACCAATCCCATGTACAAGTGAAAAGGAACAAGGAATGGAACAAAACCCTTTCCAAAAGGAATGCCATTTATTTTTAGAAAATTACAATTTTCTATGACGGTTTATAATCAAGGAGAGAACCAGCTTTTACACCTTTACACTCCTCACCACCCAAGTTGATCGCACAGCTAAGTTGTCAAGATGGAATCCCCTGAGCTTAATTGTCATGTGTGTTACAAAGGTGACCAGGAAAAAGAAGAAAAGAAAGAAAAAAAGGCAAAAAGGAAATGCCTGATTTTTTCGCAGATGTCTCTATATCTTCTATCTGTATCTTTCTCTACTTTATTATACACACGATCTCCATATCCTTCCCTCTAAAGAAATAACAATGATGGAAACATCATCATGGTACCGCCTTCGATCTCCCTGTGGTATTTGGAGCAACTCGTGGAAGTCCATACCTGCAATTCACAATGAGCAAGGTCACTTTCAGTTTCCATAATTGTTTTTGCTGCTGACAGACAACTCAACTTTCTTATTAATACTTAAACAATACCAGCTTTCTTGGCTGCACGGAACAGAACTTCCTCAACCAGATGTTGAGCTGGATCTCCTTCGGGTTGCAATGTGATGAAAAGCTCAACTTCATAAACAGCTTCTTCATTTGTTAAGTATTGATAAAGCCCATCGGATGATAAAATCAGAAACCTGTCTTTTGGGCCGAGTCTATGGTGGTAGAGCGATGGTAAACAAGTTATGTAAGGGGAATTGCCAATGTAGTCAATTCTGAACATCTCTAGAAGTGCGTCGTTCCATCTAGGCTGCAGAAGGGAAATAAAAATTGTGAGAAGTGGCGCCGCATTTCAAAAGCAAAAGCACACAGAAACTGCATCGCCAAAATATTCTGTCCTCTCAGTTGACAATACTTTGTTAGCACAAATGGATGATACAAGTATCAGTTTTACACTTTATAGTTCTAAACAATCAAATGCTCTGGATGCTCCCCCTTCCTGTTCCCCTGCTATTTGTTTAAAATGAGAACATGAGGCAGAGGCATCGTAGTATCCTTGATGTAACTATTTCAAATTCAAGTGTCACTGAACCATGTTTCCCTTTTCTTCCCGAATTGATATGTTAGCTATTATATTATTGGCAGTAGTACAAGCAGGTGCACCTTTTTCTCTCAAATGCATTATTAGTGTTATAACTTGCTATTCAGAGAAGAAATTAGGAGGAACATCTCAGTGCTATATATTCCAAGCTTAGTTTATCCACGCCCCGATGGATACATTTCTCAAGCCATTAGTGATATATCCTTTTGACAACTTAGACCCCAAACAATGGCAAAAGAATTGAGCTTCTTAACCCAAAAAAAAAGAGTCCGAATGTTTAAATTGCGACCATACCTGCTTGAGAAAACCAGCACCAAATGCCCGAGTAACCTTCAATGAACCTTTCACACGGTCATTCAACAAAGCACAAGCATCATCTGGATGTTCATTTTTTATTCTTTGCACTTCCTGAAATGCAGACAACACGGCATTCAGATATAGTTCACACCAATGCAATGAAAACAAAAAGGAGTGAACATGCTAAATTGGTCAGAACAAGATTTCGTTACCACAAACTGAAAGCTAATTATACCTCTTCCACACTGGTGCTATGATCAACACTCAGCTGTGAGGCCGTCAAACTAGGCATTGAATTTGATCTTTCACCATCAGAAGCTTCAAGATCATGCAATGTTTCCTCATTAATTCTTTCCAAGTCCTGTCTAATCTTCCCTAGCCAATAATCAGGCTCTGCCTTCTGTGCTAATACTGCTCGACTATCACCCACATTCATCACATAAACATCTTCGCCCTTCATTAACATCACAAGAACACAAGAACCCATTAAAGCCAGCTCCGGATTCTCCACTAGCATTTTGTCTGCAATATCCAAATATGACTCCTCTGTTTTCTTCAAAGCCTGAGACAAAGCTTCCAACACATCTGCATGGTTTATTGGGCTAGTATCTGATCCCGATCGATTCAATTGCTCCTTTAATCTCTTATCAAGTTCCATTCTTTCCCTGTCCCATTCGCATTTCCATCTCCTCTGATTCTCCTCCCATTTTTTAGCAGCTCCTCTATACTTCCCTTTGGAACTCCTGCTCTTTTTTCTCTTCAAATTCATATCAAAACCAACTTCCCAACTCGCACTCGGATGATTATCTCGATCCAAATACCGATAACATTGATCATTTCCGCAATTCCCATTAGTTTCACTGTTATGTAACACATTTTCCAATCTTGAATTAGCACTTTCAACAGAATTACTAGTATCTGTTTGAACAGGGGAAGATGCAGGGGCAGATATTTTATCAGAATCAAACTTATCATCCCACAACAAACCTTTAAGCTCTTTATGCACAGCAGAGTAGAGATTGGATAAAAGATAATCAGGCGCATCTGGGCCATTGAATCCATCATAAATCCCAACAAAAACCCAACCATGCTCCTCTGATACAACAACATGGACCCTATCCTCCCCTGCTTTCCCTTGAGCCCATTGAAGATTTTGACTCTCTAAAGAATCATCATCCTCTAAACTGCCATCGCTACTCAAATTAAGACTACTCACTGTCAACTCATTCTGCTTCTCTGAACTCAGTATCCACTCGGGTTCTTTAACAACACCAACACCAACACCCCCTTTTATAGGAGCTACAATCGAGTTCTGTCCACGAGTTATCTTTTTAGATATTGCTCTTTGTAAGACTCGAATCAGCGACCTTTTTCCTGATCTGGATCTAAAAGCAAAACCACCATGGGAAAAGCTTCTTTGAAACTGATCAGAACTGCCCTTTTCCAGCGGACCCGAGAACAACCCACGATCCAACGGACCTGACATGAATCCTCTCTCAATCGGACCCGACAAGAACCCTCTCTCCATCGGACCTGAACAAGGAATCAGGGCCGAGTTTCCTGTTAAGGGGCCAGAATTGATGGACCCAAATAGACTTCTGGGAATTGGTTGCAGAGGAATCGAAGCAAAAGAAGTTGAGCTCTCAAAAGCAGCAGCTCGATCGATGGTGTTATATACATAAGGATCGATGAAGGCAGTGGAGAGTGGCGTTGACGTGTTGGCGCTGACGGAGGCACCGGATATGGTACGGAAGGTGGTTGTTTCCTCTGAGTGTACTTTGGAGGAGGATAATCGGGCCGGGTCAGGTCTCACATAGCAAAAGGAGTGACCTAGACCTTCGTCTAGTGGATTTAGTACCGATATATCCTTTCTCCGGCGAGCATCTCCAGTTCCGGTGAAACAGGCCGTCAGTTTACCAAAACCGTTTCCCATTAGAATTTTTTTGGTATGAACTGAATCACTGTAAGTTATAGTAATTCATTAGCATAGAGATAAAAGAAAGAGAGAGCAACTGAAGAGAAGCAGAGGTGAAGCTCAGAGAGAGAGGGAGAGGGAGAGATAGAGACACAGATGCGTTGACTTTTGGGTAAATTTTTTTATCAGCTTAGGAAGCAGAAAATGGGGTCTCGCCTTTAGGAGCTAAGGTATGTTACCTCGTAGCCGACTTTTATATGGTGGTTTTTTTTGTTAAATTAATATTTTTTATTTTTTAAAATTTATTTTTAATTTAAAAATAATTTTTATTAATAAAAAACATGTTAAAATTAATTTTCTAAGAACTCTTTTAAATCTTCATAAATATTAAGAATAGTTTGGTAGATAAGATAAAAGTATAGTTTTTCGCATTATTTTTTTACTTTAATCTTAAAATTAGTATTAAAAAAAATGTTCATCTTGGATATATCATATCTAAAAGAAAAATGTGTTGTTAAGATAAATTAGTAAAAGATTTAGTTTTATTAAAGCTTAAATTAGTTTAAAGATATACTTATAAATAAATAGATGAATTCAAATATTAAGTGGAATGTGAAAAATAAAATTTCCTCTAGTTTTATAAAACCATGATGGGTTCAGTAGATTAACTTGAAATCTAGTTATTCGAAGATATAAACCGGTTTAAGTTGAAGAAAAAATAAAAAAATTATTGATTCAATCTAATCTGGTCAAAAACTCTATCAAAATTCGTTGGTTTTTCTGAAAAAAAAATAAAAAAATCAATTGAGGATGATCTACTAAATATGTGGCTTGAGCCTTATTCTAAGATATTATTTGGAATTATGGTTGAACCATGTTTTTAAATTTTTAAAAATAAAAAAAAATATTATTTGAATATATTTAGAAATAAACAATTTCAAACAGGATGCATATCTACTCCCAAATTGGATTTAAGACTAAGATCCTCTCATTTATATTTGGTGCATGTTTAAAATCTGGTCGGAATATACCTTAATTGTTAGAAAGAAGAAAAGAAAATGGGCCTGCTTTTGTGCGTCTGTGGAGGCGTTGACTAAAGTTGCGGGTTTAAGTAAATCTCTAAATTATAGAAATTAATTTAATAATCAACTTCATTAAAGAGCGTTGGGTCACAGACGGCTCTCTCTCCCTCTCTCTCTCTCCCTCTCTCTCCCTCTGTCTTTCAAGCGGGCAAAGATTTGGAAAGATATGCATGGTAGGTAGGACCACATTCGGAGGGCTATGGAGTGGAACAAGAACATGCTTCCTTTGGAAGCATTTGAGCTGAAAAAATGGCCTTTCCTATTCACCTCAAGTCTTTTCATGTGAGTGTTCGTTATGGCATTGCACTCAAATTCTTAATAGTATTTTTTAATTAATAATATATTGTTTTTTTTGTTTTTTATTAACATTTTAAAATCATACAAAAATATCTAAAATATTTTAATTTGATATTTTTAAATAAAAAAACTAAAAAAAACAAGTTGCAACGTAAAATAAACACAAGTGCGGGTATTGTCTTATTTGATTTTATTTTTAAAAAAAACCTTAATAAATTAAAAAATACTTGGTATAAATTACGGATCAAATTGAATAATCATCGAGTTATATGTAATTAATAACTGTTATTAGTTATTTATGAAAAATATAATTGTTAGTTAACTCAATTAAAAAACTTTATTATTTATATAGAATCTTATGATTTGAATTTTTCTTTTCCAAGAACTCCAATTATCATAGAAAAAAGGATTGATTTTAAGAAACTGATGACATGAACTTTCAGTTTTATCTTCATTTATATCTAATTATTTATGTGTTTGTAATTCTTCAATTTGAAATTAAAAAAAATACTAGTTAAGAAAATAAACATTGTGATACACAGCTGTCAAATTCAGCTTGAGGATTGATCTAGAAAATAGCTTGGGTTATGAGGTCAACTTACCATATCAATTAAAGTCAATATTTTTTATTAAAACAGTTTTGTTTTATTTTTTTATTAAAAAAATTAAGAATTGACCAGAATATACCAACCAGATTAACAAAGTCAGTATTATTTATTTATTATTTAATTTGAAACCCAATCTTATCAAGCTGTCTGATTTATCTACGTGCGTCATATTAAGTTAAAGAAAAGAAATGTAAGAACATCAAATGATCTAAAAGTGGAAGGAGTGAGTGACGCACGCGCTGTAGAAGGGGGTAGGGATCGTATTAGCAAGTGGATGGGTGAAAATTGAAAGGGGACCAAAAATTCTGCAACTATCAAAAGTCAAAGAGGGACAGCTCTTAAACACGCTTGGTAAAACGTGCCACGGTAACCGCTGGATCGGGAAGATGGATTGATAAGAGAAAGGGTATGGTGACACCTGGCGTTTAATTACGGCCTGACTATTGTTTATTTTGTCAACTCGTGGTTTTCTGGGTACGTTCTCCGCAAGCTCTCTTTGACTTTAACTTGCACACAAAAATAATTCTCTTTCAGAACTATTGTTTTTTATTTATTTTGGTGGGGTGGGGTGGTTGCACTCTTACAACTGCTTGCTGCTACGACATTACACTATTATATTTAATGCTTATTTATTTTTCTATTTTAAAATATTTTTGAAAATTTTTTAATTTTTTTCTTTATTTTGAATTGATTTTTTTTTTTATGTTTTCGAATTATTTTCATGTGTGCTAATATAAAAAATAATTTTAAAAAATAAAAAAAATTATTTTGATACATTTCCGAGCAAAAAAACACTTTGAAAAACAATCGTTATCACACAAACAAACACTTTCTTAAAACAGTATTATAGTAGGGTTATTTTTTAAGGTATTTTTTATTTAGAAATATAATAAATAATATTTTTTTATTTTTAAATTTTATTTTAATAATAGCACACCAAAATGATTTATAAATACAAAAAAAATAATTTTAAAAAAATAAAACACACTTTTAAAACATAAAAAACAAACAGCTTGTTAAGCTTGTTAGCAGCAGTTGAGCACTAACACCTGCCGGAGTTCAGGCGGTGGCTGAGCTAACTTCTTTTTACTGGGGGGCGAAAGCTAATACTTCTCAAATAAATATCTTCACCAAAAGGTAGTATATATTATAATGGATCATGGGATTTTAAAATGAAAATGAATTTTTAAATCAAAATATAGAAAATATCATAAAATTTCAAAATATTGAAACTTTACTAACAATTAATCTGATTTTTACCTTATTATAATCTTCGAGTTTTAATGCAAGCTATTGTTTTAAGGTAAATTTAGGAACCGAAAAGTATACAAATTAACAGAAATTAATTGGTGCGGTAAAACTGTAAAAGTACTTTAGCACAAAAGAGAAAACCGTGGGAATAGCGTGGTGATGAGCTTGTCATTCTCAAAATAATAATAATAAAAAAAAAAACTCAATCAATTGACTTCTAGGGTATTTTCAATTTTTTCTTTTTAATAACGGAATTAACTTTAAAAGTAAAACTTCTTTAAGTGTACATTAAGTGTTTTTTTTGTATTTTTATATTAGCTTTTTAATGATTACCAAGTAGAGTAGAAAAGGAGGCAATTTAATATTTTAATACATATATAAAAAAATAGTTGTTGAATGTGTTGCACACGCCAGCAAGTAAGTTACCTCGTCATATTTAGGCGGGTCATGTGACGGTTTATTGTAGCAAAAAACAATCATATTTTATTTTTT
>Ga0307517_10015298_pt1 | contig 10209 bp, 6 predicted proteins | sample 23_EM_MG_FD_194515 | JGI IMG/M metagenome (GOLD analysis project Ga0307517, IMG submission 194515) | Populus trichocarpa ectomycorrhiza microbial communities from riparian zone in the Pacific Northwest, United States - 23_EM | ecosystem: Host-associated > Plants > Roots > Unclassified | place...
AGCAGTATGAGATTGTTGATGAAGAGGTAGAGATTTAGGAAGGGCCTGTTGATCTCAGTAAGCCACTGCTTGTAGAAGCTGAGTGGCCAGGGATAGAAGAAAGGCCTAGAGAGAAGTTGATGCACTTTGATAAAATGTCTCGTGAAGAAGTTGTAAATTTATAATATTGATATTTTTGCATTTACTAAGTTTATATACATTTTGACTTGATATATAAAGTGTTATAAATTATATAAATAGTTTAAAAAACAAGATAAAGTGTTAATGCGCTCAAATACTGGAAAGTTGAGTCATTTTCCAGCAATTTATAGTAGCTGTGTTGTATCTTTCAAAAGAAAAACTCCTCAAAACAGCTTGGCAGGTTTTGTTTTGCACACTTGTTCTCCTTATTGATGAATGATACACCCCCAAGAGAGCATCTCCTTGTAAAAGTTGTTACCTAGTCAAATCAATCTAAAGAAGAATTACAGAACCCAACAATCATAGAGATGGTCCTTCATTATTTTTGGAGCCAGTCAAAGAGGTTTCACGTGCTGCATATCAACTCGTGATCAATAATTTCTTCAAAAAATGTTGAAGCCTCCTACTTCTTTTGATTAATTAGCTCTCAGAAATCAATTACTATTAATTTAAAACGATGACGACGACGAGGGATTCTCCAAGCCATGCAGGTGGCAAGATTTGGCTGGGGAAATGGGCTAGAAAGTGACACAATTGGAGGAACAGGGACAAGACTCTCCATGTTATGTGGGCTAATCCATGCTACAGCCTAGCAGCCTCGCACATGCATGAGACGCCCCACCTGCCCTCCAAAGGTGCGGTGATTTGCAGTGGAAAGAAAATAGATGTGAGATGGTATTTGGCACCATGCAACAGAGCTACCATTTCACACACACGATTCGTTATCTGTCTTCTTCTTCTTCGTCTTCTTCTCCCCTCTTTCTCCATGTACAGAGCATCCACACATATTGGGATCCTGTGGGTCCATTTTTGCAATAATTAGAGCATTCGTCTCCTCTTTTTTCACATGTGCTTAACCCAAAACTATTAATTATGAGAGACTGAGGGCATGCATTGGTATGATGCAAGATTCATGTCTCCAAATAATTTGATTGAATAAGACAAATTGTCTTAAGATAATCTGCTGACTTGCACATCATCTCTATTCTCACAAAGCAATTAAAAGGCTAAATTCAAATTCCAACTCCAGCTAGCTTTTTTGTGAAGTTGCCCAGGAAACAAAAAAAGAAAAAGGTTTGTCTTTAAATAGGCAACTGTAGAACACATTATAAAATGAAGGAGAACTTGTGGATTTACAGTTTAATGTATTTTATAAAAGTTGATTTATGACCTAATATTCCTTCTGTTTTCCGTTTTAGATACGATAGGGACATGATTAATTGGAGATATGGGATGACAACTTATAAACACTACATGTTATCTTGTGTTAACTTAATTATAATTAGTATTGTTACACATTTATTATGAATAATTTTTTTATGTTATTTTAACCCTATTTTAATACATAAACATTATTTTTTATAAAAAAATAATAATAATTCAGCCTCGTAGCGAAGCGCAGGAGCCAAGGCTAGTTTACTTTGAAAATAATAATTGTTATGATAACAATAATTATAATAATAATAGTAATAATTATAATAGTAATGTTAATAATACTACTAATAGTAATGGCAATAGTAATAGTGATAATAATAATAATAACAAGAGATAATAACGGTTTATTAAGATAAACTATTATTATTATTTTTTAATTATTTTTTTCAACATGGATCTTAATATTGGGTTGGTGTTTGATTTGACAATCGTCTATTTTAGTTGTCATATAGTTAAATAAAAGATAGTTTTTTTAAAAAAAATTATAATCTCGTTAGAGTCCATAACTCAGTTCATAGATTTAGCGTGGTAGCCCGGGTTACATAGTTCATAGGTTTGATGAATTTACCCATTAGACAAATATGCTTTTTTTTCTTAATTTTATCTTTTAATATTAAATTGGTTAGGAAATAAACTACATGATTTAATTTTTTTGTGCTTTCTATAGGATTATCACTATCTTAAATAAATATTTATTTTTAAGTTGGTGCTCAATTTTGTAAGAATATATTTTTATCATATAACTAAAAAAATAGTTTATAAAAAAATTATTAAACTCAATATAGTTCATAACATGGGTCACTTGGAGACTATAATTGATCTAATCTATCATTGTCTCAATGTTTTTTTTTAATTGTCATTTTGAAGTTTTTTTTAAAAGCTAAGCTATATTTTTACCAATCATCAAGATTGCATATGAACCTATGAAATCGATCGATGTAATTTGGACTAGGTTCTGCGTGATTTAATTAAAAACTTAAGTTAAATAAATAATTAAGTTGTAAAGTTTTAAAATTATCAATTTAATTAGGTTTGATAACATTATCAAAAACTCTTCTTATTCTTAATATTTATTTTTATATTTAAAAAAATCAATACCACCCGCGGTTAACCGCGGGCCAATAAACTAGTACTCTGTAGAATCTTTCAAAAGGAATATCCCATAGGAGAGAATATACCAGAAGAGGGCAAGATGCTTTGTGTGGTTGACCGTTGACCTTTCATTCAGAGTTTTGTGTTTCTTAGAAAATAGTACAATCAACAAAAAATTATCGTACAAATTAGCATAATATGAGGAAATTTTATGAATATATTATAATTTTATTGGAGCAACCGTAACTTTGATCCCATCAGCATAACATCGTAATCCTTTCAATTTGTTTTACAGGTTGCGTTGCTGGGATGAACAGAACTCTTTAAATCCTTTTAATTTCACATGAAAACCTAGATTTTATTGCAGTAGCTGATAGGCAGACCTAGCTAGATTCATATATATATATATATATCCAGCATAAACGATGAAATGAAGCAATTGCATTCAACGAAGAGGCTAGCTCATATTAAATTATACATCTCAGAACGTTTTGCATCACTTTTTTAGTGACAAGAACATGTCCAGAGTTTAAACCAACTTTTGTAAGCAGAAATGTTCAAACTAATCATAGATTATATGGGAAACAAATTTGTTTATCAAGGCCGGAAAACCTCAAAAAATCAACCACTGTAAGATCGATCACTTCCTAATCTTCTAAACCTATGATCTCTTTCAAGCTTACAGACCCTAACCCTACCTGTTAAATTGGATGAACTCCGGAAAAGAAAGAAGAAAAAACACAGAGGGTACTGTTACTTTGAATCACCAGATCCGTCCTGCAAGACCTCAATATAAATTAATCCAATTGGGGTTTGGAGCTATAGGGTTGTTGGTGATGGGTTCAGTGATGCTGCAGATCGTCTCACCTAATAATTTGATCTGGTCAATAACAGTGCTTGGTAAGTAAAGTATAAAATGGTAGGTGATGACCAATGAAGTAGAAGGAGGCCGTCCACTGGGGTAGGTAAGGCTGTATTATATGCCATGTTCCTCCTCTGACCAAAACCCGTCAAGCCACGTTAAGTGCTTTGATACCTAAACCCGTCAAGCCAGTGTCGGTTTGGCTCTCCAATTTTATTTTATTTTCTTATCGTGATTTTCAAAATATTTTTAAGTATTTTTTTTATAATTTTAATTTTATAATATTAAAAATAAAAAACATTATTCAATACATTTTTAATTAAAAAACACATTACAGATACACACTAGATCTTGCCAGGGTTATGTTAATTCAATAACAATTTTGTTAATCTTACTACTTGAGTTTCTCAAAATTACTAACGTAGCTTTTTCATTAATATTTATTATATTCTAATTCAATGTATCGTATCCTCTTTAATAATGATATAAAGAGGTTAAAATAATCATTTTTTAGAATAATAACTTTCGAAAAAATTTATCAATTATCAGTCAGTCAATCATCTACATCATAACTAATAATTTATACGATATAATGTTTTTTTTAATAAAAAATATTTATTTTTGTATTTCAAAAATATTTTATTAAAAAAATATATTCTTATTTTTATTTTTTATTTTGATGTATTGTATTAAAAATAAATATTAAAAATAAAAAAATATTATTTAATATATTTTTAAATAAAAAAAAACTATGACAATACATCAGACTCGCTTACCTAAAACTCCTATAATTCACTTTTATTGACCAAAACACCCTTTCCCACACGTGGGTAAACACGTCCTTCCCTGTCATTTCCCCAAAACACCCTTCCCTCCTCTTCTTCCCACCTTAGTAGATACGACCTTTTGACTGTTTTTGAAGTCTACCAAACCTCTTTATGTCTCGACTCACAAAACCCCTATAAAACTCCCTTTACATCCCCCTCTTCTCTTCCAAATCTCCTCTCTCTCTCTCTAAAAAAACCGTTTCAAGAAATATTTAGAGAGAAAGAAAGAAAGAAAGCGTTAAACCTGAAGCAAAAGCATGGCTCTTTCAACTCTCTCTTCCAAATCTCTCTACAGCAATGCCAACAATCTCTTTCAACAAAACCAACAACAACAATCACCCACTTTCTCTCTTGTCCCTGGAAGCAAAACGCTCAAGTCAAAATCCAACCTTTCAATCTCTGCCGTCCATGCCGCCGAGCCCACCAAGAATTCAGTTTCCGTGAAGGAATCTGCGGCCCCAGTTGCTGCCCCTGGGACTGGAAAATGGTCCTTGGAGAGCTGGAAAACCAAGAAAGCATTGCAGCTACCCGAATACCCTGATGCTAATGAGCTCGAGACAGTTTTGAAGACTATTGAGACGTTTCCGCCAATAGTTTTTGCTGGAGAAGCAAGGAGTTTAGAGGAGAACCTTGCTGAGGCTGCAATGGGGAATGCTTTTTTATTGCAAGGTGGTGATTGTGCTGAGAGTTTCAAGGAGTTTAGTGCTAATAATATAAGGGATACTTTTAGGATTCTGCTTCAGATGGGTGTTGTGCTTATGTTTGGAGGTCAAGTTCCTGTCATTAAGGTTAGATCTATATCTAAATTTTTGAACTTTAATTTTCTAGTGATGATTTAAATGTGCTTATCCTTAAGTAGGTCTATTGGTTGATAATAGCTCCAATCATGTGTTTATTTTAGCTGATATGATTTCAATAATAAATTTGAATGAATATAAGTTGATGGTTTTATGATATTATTTGGGGACATTTTAGATGGTATGCTTTGCTTTTATGATTTTGCATCAAGGGTATTGATTGTTTTGAAGGAGGATTTAGTTTAGAGGACTTAATGTCAATTACAGAATCTGAATTGTGATAAATATTGAAGTCGGATGTTTTGTTGCTTTTTAGTATTGCTATTAACTTAATTTAGAAGCTACTGGATTGGGAAGATTAAGAATTGTGGGGTTGGTTATTTGTAGGTGGGAAGAATGGCAGGTCAATTTGCAAAGCCAAGATCAGATCCATTTGAGGAGAAGGATGGAGTGAAGCTGCCAAGTTACAAAGGGGACAATATTAATGGAGATGCTTTTAATGAGAAATCAAGAATTCCAGACCCGCAGAGATTGATAAGAGCTTATTGCCAGTCTGCTGCAACTCTCAATCTTCTCAGGTCATTTGCCACCGGAGGGTATGCTGCAATGCAGAGAGTTACACAGTGGAATCTTGACTTTGCACAGCACAGCGAGCAGGGAGATAGGTATGCAAAACTGAACTTTCCTTGGACACATTTGTTTGTAATTTCTTAAATTTATGAGTTTCATGAAAGAAGGAAGTGAATCCCATTGGAGGACTTCCGTTTCTTTTCAATGTATATTTCAATAAATTTATGGATTCACTTGTGGAAGTGGTCCTCTGGAGATTAAAGTTGAAGTTCATGAGCCATTTCACATATTTAACATGGCTGTCACTGGATTGTTCCGCAGGTACCAAGAACTTGCTAACCGGGTTGATGAGGCCTTGGGATTCATGGCTGCAGCAGGACTCACAGTGGATCATCCAATCATGACAACTACTGAATTTTGGACATCCCACGAGTGCTTGCATCTTCCCTACGAGCAATCTCTCACAAGGCTTGATTCAACTTCTGGCCTCTATTATGATTGCTCTGCTCACATGCTTTGGTGTGGAGAGCGTACTCGCCAGCTGGATGGTGCCCACGTGGAGTTCCTTAGAGGAATTTCCAACCCTATTGGCATCAAGGTACTTTGAATGCGAATTTCATGGTGAAACTGTCTCTAACTTTATGATCTGTAGTTGCTGTTATTGTCTAACTTATATGTCCGTGAAAGTCCTTGATAATCATTATTTTTGTTCAGTTAATGGCAATATGCTGACTGTTTAATGTTTTCATTTTGTAATGTTTTGGCAAAACATTTTTGCTGAGAACATGCAATCTCTTTGTGATGCTAGTGCTGATGAAATATTGTTATGCATGACTATTTGCATATTGGAAATGAGAGGCTGAAAGTGCAAGTTGTGATGCAGGTGAGCAACAAAATGGATCCAAATGAGCTAGTTAAACTCATTGAAATCTTTAATTCTAATAACAAGCCAGGAAGGATTACAATCATTGTTAGAATGGGTGCTGAGAATATGAGAGTGAAGTTTCCCCACTTGATCAGAGCTGTTCGTAGGGCGGGACAAATCGTGACATGGGTCTGTGATCCAATGCATGGAAACACCATTAAGGCTCCTTGTGGACTGAAAACACGCCCCTTTGATGCTATTTTGGTATGACTTATCACACATTCTTACTATTATATCATCAAGTATTCAGTCACTTGTAGCATTTGATCACAATTTGTTTTGCATGTTAAGTGGAGCATATTCTTCATCATGAGATAGTATGTGTGAAAAGAATCCACAAATTAAAATTACATAATGCAGAGTAATATTGTTTTCATGAATCATGAGACATCATCTGAATTCTTCCTTCGCATGCCATATAGATTGATATTCACAGCACTTAAATATCATATCAATAGGTGCCCCCTTAGGATCCTGGTTATTGTAGCTTTTGTTGCCCGCCCTCTTGCCTCACAATGTGCCCCAGATATACTCTGGATTCTTAACGTTTATAATCATTTTCTTTTGCTCTGCCATCCCCCTTCTCCAACCCTTGCGATAATATTATTGTTGTTTGTAGGCTGAGGTGCGAGCATTCTTTGATGTCCATGAGCAAGAAGGAAGCCATCCTGGAGGAATTCACCTAGAGATGACTGGGCAGAATGTGACTGAGTGCATTGGAGGGTCTCGGACAGTAACATTTGACGATTTGAGCTCCCGCTATCACACGCATTGTGACCCAAGGCTCAATGCTTCTCAATCGCTTGAGCTTGCATTTATCATTGCCGAGCGACTTAGAAAAAGAAGGATAGGAACTCAACGTCTGTTTTCCTTGGGCCAGTAGGCAGCTTCGAAACCCTGTGCTAATATGTATGGTCAGTAGACTAAATTTATTTTGTGATCAATAAGTTTCCCATGGATCATCCATCAAACTTTGCTTCGTAGCCACTGCTTATTGCTGTTGCATTGGCATAGTGGTTTTGAACTATGAAAACAACTCGAAAAGTCACTTTTGCAAAGGAATTTCTTTATCATTTTCTCAAGCTGATCTTATCTGTGAAGGGGTTTTGTGTATGCAGTGTTTTTGAGTGGAAGCTGCATATTGCAAAAGCAAGGTGTACCGGATTACTTGGTTAATTTGTTTTAACATTTATATTAAAGTTATGTATTCATGGACCTTTAATCAAGGAAAGAGAATATATATATATATTCTCTTTCCTTGAGATAGGTGGGTGCCTGTGGCTTTTCAAAATATCCCCTGCCTAGTTTTGTTACTTGGTTTTATTCATGGTTGTCTGACCTGGACCTAGCTTTCGCGGATTAACTTTGGAAAATAGCTTGGGTTACCGACTTGTGAGTTATCACTCAATTTAGGTTAATTATTTTTATTAAAATGGTTATATTTTGTTTTTTTTTTCTAAAAAAAATTAAGATTGATCGTATTGAGTTTAATTGGGCTAATCAAGTCATTAAAAACCATATCTAAATTTGAGTTCAACTTTGAGACATAAGTTTTTCTAGATTAAGTTTAACCATTATCGTTTTATATGGAAATTACTCTTAAAAAAAAGGAATTTATATGGAAATCATACTTAAAAAAAAAAAAAGACTTCTTATATACTTCACCAAGGAAAGACTATTCGAGTAAGAATAGTTTTATTTTTTTGCAACAAACCTGTTATCATGGGTTTGGGAACCTAAATAATTAGGTAAAGTGATGGAAGGAGAAATTGACAAACCTGGATTTATTTAATTTGAGGACTTAATTATAAAAAATAAGAACTAAATTGAAATTAAAAAAAAAAAACTGGAAATTCTTAAGCTAAATCTTATCTACCTAGACAATGTTGTCCTTATTTTGCTCATCTCATCACACCAACAACTCCTTCTTAGTTCTTTTAATAATGGTTGTCATGTTTGGTACACAAGTAGTTAGATTAAATATTGTGTAACCATAGACTACTTCAAAATAAGTAGCTTTTAAGAACGCATGGTAGTTAGTATTATACCATCATTCAACCACACTTAATCATTTGGACCATTATTTAGGGTTTTGTTAGTGATTTTGGATTTGCTTGTTTGAATAATGGTAGTAAGCCAAGAACATTTGTAATTGAACTCCATCTACTCTAAAGAGTCCCTTGTTGAAGCTACCAGTACAAGTAGTATCTTTATTAGTGATGGTGTTCTTTGGTAAGCCATGTAGTTTTATAATATTCTAAGCAAAAACCCATGCTACCTTGCAGACGTTGTAGGGATGTATTAGGGGTATAAAGCGAGCATACTTTGATAGTTTATCAACTACCACCAGGATCACATAATACTTATTAAAATTAGTCAGACCTTCAATGAAGTCTATTGAGATTCATGACCAGGGTTTTTCATGTATAGGTAGGGGTTGTAGTACTCTTGAAGGTTTGGTGTTTTTAGTCCCAGTCCTTTGACAAACCTCACGTTGTCTGATATATAATCTTTTATGCCAAATTTCATCCCCATAAAAAAAATCATTTTGCGCTCTCTTAAGGGTTTTTTCATACTCTGCATGGCCATCTGTAGGGCTATCATATATGTATTATATGGTGGTCTTTGATCCCTCGATCACCTCATTATCGTAGCGTTAGATGAGCAAACAGAGAGAGAGAGAGAGTGAATAATTCTCTTAAAAAAAATTCAAAATTTTTGGGCAAACACAGTCTTCCTCTTTGATCAATTCTCTAACTGTTATCTTTTCCGAGTAGATGAGCAAACAGAGAGAGAGAGTGAACAATTCATCTCCTTCCCTAGTACCAGCCTTACGGATTCAGGCGGCCATAGTAATACGAAAGCCCAATTCATCTCCTTCCCTAGTACCAGCCTTACGGATTCAGGCGGCCATAGTAATACGAAAGCCCCGTGTATAAGAGCTCTCGCTCAACGGATCACTATGTAGAGCGTATTACCAATCCGAGATCTTTTCCACTATAGGATAGGAAAAAAAGGGCCTTTCGGCTATGTTTACTTGGTCATCAAGGGGCGGAGCGAGGTAACTAGGCGGAGATGTAGATCTATTACATTTTCTATGTTCTTGGACTTGAAGACAAATGCTACAAAACTAGATATGGACTTCAACATATTTCTCTTGTCCCAACAACAACAAAAATTGTTCAAACATGCATGCCTTCGAATTCATCCCTTCTGACCATTTAACATCCAATCGTTTCATTAAAAGCCTTAAAAGTTCATTCGCAAACCATGTCATCGACTTGTTTTTCTTGGAACTTTTCGAACATGTTCTCCCACGAGTAGAAATATAGCATATGCTTAAATTGAAGCCAGAGTAAAATTTAAACTCAGCAAAACAAGCTAAATCCCAAAGTGTTTGTATTGATTCCACAAATGAACTCCCATGTAAAAGATTTGACCACGTATCAATTCAAATCAAACATACTAATTGGTAAGATAATCACCGATTGTCAAAGATGCTTGCGAAATAAAATCTTTTTGAAATGTTTGAGGAAACCAATTTGATGATTGAGTCATTTATGAATTTTTTAAATTTCTTGAAAATTCTTAAATCTTTGGGAGAAAGAAAAGTTATTGTATCTCCAAGACATTTTAAATACATCTCAAGGGTTTAGCAATTTCGAGAATTTCTTATCTCTTAAAGTCTTTCAAAATCTTAGTTTAAAAAAAATAGTTCTTTATTTCTTACACACCCTGAAA
>Ga0307517_10015299_pt1 | contig 10209 bp, 3 predicted proteins | sample 23_EM_MG_FD_194515 | JGI IMG/M metagenome (GOLD analysis project Ga0307517, IMG submission 194515) | Populus trichocarpa ectomycorrhiza microbial communities from riparian zone in the Pacific Northwest, United States - 23_EM | ecosystem: Host-associated > Plants > Roots > Unclassified | place...
TTTTTCCTTTCCTTCTAACCGCTCTTCCATGATGTTTTCCATAAGCCATGAACGAGTATTCGCATAAGGGCAAGAGCTTCAGAACCAAAAGTTCGGTCAAATGTTGTGGGAGTGGGTCCGGGATAGCCCGACAGGCTTCTATTTCAAGCCCACGCGCTTTTCTTTTTCGCTTTTAGCGAGCCACAGTTTTATTGAAGGAAAAGGCACGGTGCCCATATACCAACCCAGGAACCACATTTTCTAGATTATTGTAATTGATTTTCAGCTCAATTGAAGCTATTGTTCAGTTGCTTATAAGCAGTATCGTTAAACCCGGCCTATCACAGAAGATCAGCCCAGTAATCCGTTGATTTAGGACATGGTTTAAGTTGCGTGTTAAATCGATAAAGAGTTGAGTTAATTAAACTTGGTTGACCTGATAACTCAACCCACAACCCGGTTAAAAATTAAGTGAGTCATGGTTTAACTTTTTAAAATAAATTCAAAATAAAATTGTTTTTATTTGAATTAATCAGATTTACATATTAAACTTGGAAATCAGGTCATTTATCTATATGGGTTTTATAATTATGCTTGCAAGCTGCAACTCTAGAATAGGAGCAGCCTGATGCCACCTCTACCTTTTCATCCTAACCTTCATGTTTAATCGAATTTGAGGAAGAATAGATGAAGTTGGGCTTCAGTGGATGGATTTTGAGTTCAAATGGGCTTTGGGCGGAGTAGGTCTACTGTTTCACGTTGGGCCAATTTAGCCATGTGGGCAAAAGAAATATTTTCAGACACCCAAAGTGGAGAGAAATTGAATCTAGAGGCAGGCATTCGATATTGAATATTTAATTATTATTTTTTATGATATATCTATTGTTTATTGTTTTTTCCTAAACCAGTTAAAATACCATGTTATAAACTTTAATATAAGACGGATATTGGATATTTTTATTTACGTTAATATTGGGGGGGGAAAAGGTCATCAATCCGTGTCAGGGTTCCTAGAATTTTATAATAGTGTATTAGTTGAATTATGTGTCATTTAGATCCTTATCATTTTTCAATTAGGTCATTTTTTAATAAAATTATTAAATCATATATTATGTAATTTATAGTATTTTTCTAAAAAATTGAGAACAATTAAACATTTGAATTGGATGAATGAAGCATTTTGTAAGAGATTAGATTTGCTATTATTAAGCTTAGATTGCATGGTTAACCTATTTGCAATAAAGCTCTTACTAACCTAAATCTTTATTATTTTATATCCTATATTGTTGTTATTTTAAAAAAATTAACTTGCCACTTATTGTACACCAAATCAAATTAGCCTAAACTAATTATCTAATTTCTTTTATAAAAAAAAAATATATTCTATATTTTATAAAAATTAGAATTGGCAGTTTTCTTACCTGACCCAATAATAACTTATATAATTAAAGTATTAAATTATCCCTATTTCTGCCATTACTTTAGTTTATTACTAGTTTATAAGCCTTATTTAATTGCGGGTTGTATACAAAAAATTAAACTTAACAAAAAAGTATTTGAACTATAAAGAATTATGTAGCATTATCATCAAGAGCTTGTTTATTTATATGATACACCGCACACTGCACTATACAGCATAAAATACATGCTTTTAACCCATGGATCAAACTTAAAACTTATAAACATGATTTTTTATTTAGCTCATGTATAAAATTAAATTGGGTGGAAATTAATTAAATGTGACTCAGTCGACTTAGCTACTTCAAAAATAACCAGGCTGATTATTAAAACAAATTAAAAACAAAATTGACAAAGAAAAATATCTCATGATTCAATTTTTTTATCTAACCCAAATTTAAAATTAAATCAAGTGAGATTTTTTTCAATGTGATTCAATCAATTTTATTTGTTTAAAAGCAACTTGATTAACTAGTAATAAAAGTTTGAGAATGAAATTGATAGAATAAAAAATCTTACAGTTTAACTTCTTATCTAACTTGGATTTAAAATTAAAAAATACATTGATTGACTTGATGTGATCCGGTTAATTTTAACAATTAAAAAACAACCAAGAAAATCATTAAAAATCTAGATTTAATTGAGAAAAAAATGAAATTGAAATGAAAAGAAAAGGAAAAAGGGAAATGAAAAGGAAAAAAAATGAAAAAGAAGAAAAAATGAATTTTGATGTAATTTGTTTTTGCAGTGAAGGAAGGAACAAGATATAAATAAAAGAGTTAAAAAAATAAAAACAAGCATTTATATTTTATAAAATGTAACGAAATTGAAGAATAATAAAATTAACCCGGATTTTCACAACTCTCTAACAACACAATAGCAGGCGAAGGTGGTGCTGCCAACAACAATTAATCCTCTGCTTCTCCATCGATCTTCAATCAAATCCAATCACAGGCACCCTTCCTCTGTGTCACAATACAGTACAAGGGAGACAACAAAGCTTTTGATCTACTGATAGAAGAAATAGAATCGAAGAGCAGTGATGAATCCAAATCCGCTATCGGAGCCATATTACCTCCTCCATTTCCTCACTTTCTTCTCTTACCTCATCACTCGCACCTCCGCCACCTCTCTCCTCTCTCCTCACCTCATTCACCGCCTCTTTTATCGAGTACTCTACACCATCTCCCTATCCCACTCCTATTAATTTTTATTTTTTACTATATTGCAGCTTTTGGCTGAGTGAAATTAACTGTTTTTATTTATTTATTTATTTATTTATTTGTGTGTGTAGGAGATTCAAGCGGTTTTGGCGTTTGCCTTGTTAGCTACCTATAAGGTAATCGAATGAAATTACTTCTCATTTTTATTATTATCAATATTTTTTATCAAGTAAAAAAGATCTTGTGATTTGGTTGCCTAAATTGTAGGTTTTTTAATTTTGTGCAACAACAGATTGTGAGAGATGAAACATGGGAAGCTTTTATTTCCAATATGCTATTTTTCGCTAAGGTTATCTCTCCTCTTAGTCTGCAATTTTACCAACTTCAAGCTATGAAATTAACGTTTCTTTTTGTTGATTAGCAAACATGATTGCAATGGTACATGCTTATTCAATATGGGAAATCACTCTTGTTAACTGCGCTTGTGTCGTTGGAATGTCGAGTTTTCATTGATTGTGCAAAGGGAATTTGCGCAGTTGTTAACCAGTTGAGAGTTGTTTTGATAGATGTCATTGTAAACGATGTATGCTTGGCATATCGAAGTCTTTGTTGGGTTAGTTCTATAATGCCTTTTCTGAATTGCAATTGTCGCCCCATTCTGCAATTGTGACTGAGTAGACCCTCTATCTGATGAAAATGTACCTATAATTTAGCTGCACTTGACTGAATATGGGTTGCATCCTGTCGAATACAACCAGATATGATAAAATTATGATATTGATATCCAGCTTTGGAAAAGGCATGGTTTAGGCTGAGTCACTGTAGACTTGTACTATGTTATGGTCTGCTTTGTTTCTTATCCCTCTCCTCTGGGTTACTTTCTCATTCTGTTCTGACTTGAATTACGTGCTATTTTTTCAGATTTTTCTTGTTGCCATTTCCTTGATAATGGATTACCATTTGGCTCTCTGGTACATGGTGGTGTTTTCAGGTTTGTTTCTTTTTCTATATTATGACATCTGTTAGGAGAGTTTTACTGGAAATTAGAAGATGTGGGTTTATGAATTATATTGTCCTGGTAATATGATTTACTTTCTTATGTTTAAATGTCATGCTTTTGGCTTTCTAGTCCTACCAAGTAAATTTTGTCTACAAACCTTAAAATTATATCCCTCTTGATTGCTTTTGTTTACTTCTTCCATGAAGATACTTATTCAATCTTGGTAGAAAAGGATTCCAAATTTGAATATCTTACAACTAAATGTGTAGATATTGACTTCAATGATTTTGCGGTGAAAAAATAACTTTTCTTGTACTTTACTCATTTTGCAGTGATATATCTTATAACACAACCACCTGCTTTTGAAGGACTAGGTATGGACTGAATTTTGATTGCCCTCATTGATCCCATGCATTTCATGGAGTACAGACAGGACTTGCTATGTTAGGATCTCAGACTGCTTTTCTATTTTTTTTTCTTTTATCTGATTTGATTTCCAGGCACGTCGAGTAAATTAACACCACTGCAGTTAGAGACCTTGCTGACAGAAGGGAACACATCAAGATTCTGGTTGGTTAGTTCTCACACTTTTCTCAGAATTTTAATCTTAAAAAATGTCCAGTATGTTGACTTCCTTCAGGGCAATATATGCAAATGTTTAGCACCTCACTTTTCATGACATGTTGAGCATTGGAACGTGTGCATTATTTCATGAATCGAAGTCGTTGAGCATTAAAAGACATGCTCCTTGAACCAGTTCTAGTTTAGGGAGAACAATCCAGGATCTCATCTCATCCATGATGACTAATTTGTTGAATGAGCTGCAGCTCTATATTCTTCTGTGGATATTAAAACCACATCAGGGAGGTGGAAATCGGTTATAAATTACAAATTTTAATGACTAAAGACATTCTGGCTTATGTTTGTTCTTGCCAACATGACAGTTCACCAATGCCAATCCCTTGATTACAACTTTCACCTTTTTTCTCTCCTTTACTTTCTATTGGCTGCACTACAGGTTAACTTGCCTTAGATGAAGCTGAGAAAGCTTTCCAGGGAGATTAATATGTATCATTTCTCACAAATATTGAACTTGCCTATTTAAGACTTGTGCAAAACAATGATTTTTCCTGTAGCGATTTTGGTGATTTTTTTGATTCTTGCATTTTGGATTATGGGAAAACCTTGCTTCTGGCAGGTAGAATTCCGTGCTTTGTGCTCCTCTGCTTGCATACATGCTAGTCGGTGCTTTCCAGAGCTCTCAATTACGTAAGTTTCCCATATTCAGTTACCGTTGTTGCTTGGATAATTGGAGAGCAGAAGAGAAGTTTCCTTTGTTTTTCATTTTATCACTCATGTCATCTATCAATTGCGTGTGCATGTGTGCATATGTCTGTTTCATGCTCTTGTGTTCCTATAACAGATACTCGAACAAGAACTTATCATTTGGAATAGTTGATCTTGGACTCTTCCCAAATGCTGCAGAAAAATTTGGAATATCTCTAAGTGGTAAATAATATGGTTATAAGCCATCCTAGGTGATTTTTCCAATTCTTCTGTTTAATTGTTCTTGAGGACGCTAGTCCTGAAAGGGTGGCCTTGATGTAGGTGGCATGGACCAACTTCCTACGTATATTTTGTTTGAGAATGCAACTGAGGTTACACGCTTTCCAGAGTGGGATTATGAAGCAAAAGCTTCTCATCCTCCTGTAACTAAGGTATTCCTGTCAACATAAATTTCTTAGTTTTCTTTTGTGTTGAATTATTTTCTATTCTATTGGCAAGCATCCTTTCATCTATGTGAACAGAAGAGGCAATTGATAACACCAATATGGTTTTATCATTAACCTTGAGCCAGCCTTGTGAAAGAATACATTTAGTTAATTCTTGTAGAATGGTTTGGTTTTTCCAACCTAGGATAAAGCATTTAATTTCAAATATCATGTTGCATGAGTCTCGTATGCTTGATGATAAGATGGATAAATCACATTAGTTTCTTGCTCCTACTAATAATTTACATCATACATGGACTGACTACGAGTGATGCTGCATATGTTGCTCATTGTGAATATATTTTGTGCAATGTGAATCGAATATCTAAGAATTTCTATTCATTCCTGGGCTATCTACTTTGCAGAGAGTTCTTTCACGACACTTTGAACTTGATCGGCACCTTCTGGGATATGTAAATTCCTGAGCTATTTACTTGTCAATTTACAAGCTCCAATTCGTCAGTCATTTCAGAATACATCAGGGGGTAAAAGTCATCTCGATCACTTTTCTGTTCCTTTTGACAAAGAAAATTGACCAGGAATGTGTAAAGCTGTCAATTTACACAATTTAACACGGTTTTTACACCGTTCACTCTCTTGATATAGTCATTTAGCTCTACAAGAGGTTTATGAAGAAAGACTTTTAAAAGCATATTTTTAAAATTCAACCTGGAGCAAGACCCGAGTTATGGATTAAAAGGATAAATTTGTTTTAAAATTGACCAGGAATGTGTAAAGTTGTCAATTTACACAATTTAACACGGTTTTTACACCGGTCACTTTCTTTTGATATAGTCATATAGCTCTGCAAGATGTTAATGAAGACTTTCAAAAGCATATTTTTAGGAAGCGTTTGGAACGCGGTTCAACCTGTGTTTCCAAAAAATTTAAATTTTTTTTTTTGCTAAAATTTAATATGGTTTGTACGTTTTGGATCGTTTTGATGTGCTGATGTCAAAAATAATTTTAAAAAAATAAAAAAAAATCATTAGCATGCATTTTGGCACGAAAAATTATTTGAAAAGCACCTGCAACCATATTGCCAAACACGCTCTTAAAATCCAACCAGGTAAGGCCCGGTAATGAATCAGGTGAGTCAACATATATTTTTTTTTAAATAATCAAAATGATGATGTTTCGATCTTGTTTGTGTAAAAAAAAAAGCTGGCGGTTTTTTACTAGATCAATCCTTCATGTCTAGGCCTTGGCTTGTCTGGGTTCTAGGTTGATTTGTTTCGTCGGATCATGTTTTATAACTATGGTTAAAAGTGAAGGGTCCTAGGTTCATCATCATTTTGACATGTTTCCTATTCATCTATCAACCCATAGCTGTATGAAACCATTGGTAAATGAGATTTTCTCCCTTCTCGCACATAATGAGCTATTTAATTTTGGCTGAAGCGAAAGTTCTTTCTGATTACACATTACATGAAAGTCATGCAAAGAAGTGAAGGATCGTCTTGTCTTGCAAAGTAGCTTCGCATAAAAACACTCAACCTGCCATGCATTGCAACAAGCTGACTTGTTGATCCTGGTCATCCTTCCTGGCGTTGTCGTTTCCCAAGGATGTTGTAGCCTGATCGTTAGAGCTTGCAAACCTAACCTGAAGATTCTGGTTTTAATCTTATTAGAATGGGATTTGCGGTTTTTATCAAGATGTGATAAAGCTACCAAGCCCATTCAGCTGATCCTAAATAGAAAATGCTTGTTGCTCAGTCGACCAAGCCACCACTCGTCAGGAAACAATTTCTGCAGAATGTATTTTTTTCGATGAACAAGTTATAAACCGTCAAAACTACTACTATTGAAAAAGAAGGAAACAACAGCCTGCTCGTTAATTCTTCCCAAGTATTTTGCATGATTAATGATCCAAATTATTCCACTAAAGATCCAATATTTTGTAAGAAATTTGTGATGGGCCTCCATATGGTTTTTATTCTAAAGATTAGTGAGTTTTCATTGTGTTTAACAGGCCCTCTGCCCGAAGCCAACAAGTAGGGCGTGATCATGGAGAGGTCTCTGGCAGGGCTGAGCTAGGTTTAGTGGATTGGGAAACTTGATTTATTGGGCTAATAAACTGCATCATTATCAACTCATGGAGCAAACCATTAGTACACCTAACAAACCTCTCAACTAGGCCATGAGTGAGTTAACACACCGAGTTAATTTCAATTCAATTTAAAACTTGTCTTTGAATCAAATTTTAAATAATTTATTTCTCATATAAACTTGTTTTTGGTTTTCAGTGAGGCAACGAGAGCCACGGCGTGTGCTCACACCCATGACCAGGCGATTAAAGAGAACCGCCCGGCACAGAATGGGCCCGCCAGAGGCTAAAATTAAATACACTTGTTGGGAGAACCGAGATTTCCGTCGCAATAAAGTGGCGCCGCCGAATATTCTCCTCTAGAATTAAATAGTTTTCCGAAGGACAGGAAAAGAAATTAGGATTTGAAGGTGACAGTACAGTCGCAAATCATTATCAACCAAGGATGGATGGGGTCCAGTCCTTCTCTATTTCCTCGCCGCTTTGTGGGCCCCCACCATTTCCTTGTCGGGCCACGCTCAGGCCGTCCCACTCACCCTCGCTTTTTTCCTCACTCCCCATTAACTTGTGCTTGGCGTGCCTTTTGTTTAAGGGCCAGTAGTCACCTTTGCCTTTGGAATTGGAATTTTGAGGCAAAAAAAAAGGGATAGAAAATGCTTGGGGGAGGGGTCATGCTTGCTCTTTTTTATGTACACTCCTGCTACATTGGATTTTACTACTCCTTCCTTTGCCTTGGATGTGCAAGCCTAGCTCTTGGGACATTCGTTCTTGGAAAAAAAAAGAATGGAATATTTTTAAATTATTTAAATCTCCAATGATGTGTCAAACAAGCACGTTCTCACATTCATCTATGGTTTCTTGATCATTAGTTCTTAGATTTAATAACTTAAACATAATATTATTCTTAAAATTTGCTGCTGCTTTCCATTTATGTTCTCGTTCTTCTACGTCAAGTTCTTGAACATTATGTTACATTGCTGTAAATGTAGAATCTCAATGAGATAGAAATTGTTTTTTAAAATATTTTTTTAATTTGAAATATATTAAAATAATATATATATTTTTAAAATTTATTCTTAACATTAATATATGTATAAAAATATTAAAAAATAATAATTAAAAATTAAAAAACAAGTTCAAATCCAACTCTCCCACCACCACATCCCCGTAAGCAAGCGAGTAAAGTTACATAACAACAAGGAAAGAGGATTTACCGAAAGTAACATGAACAAGTGACAAAAAAGTCAATTACCTAAGAGTTCGATAAAAGAACACAAGCATTCGTTGTCTATGTGGCGATTATTTCGTTTTAACTCATTTTAAAAAAATAAAAATAGTTGGTATAGAGATTTGAAGATCAAGGCTGGCTTGGTAGTTAAATAGGATTTGTCCCCACAAGAGTTGAAATAGCAAGTAGGTTGATGACGAGTAAGATTTTCATAAAAATAAAATTAATGAATTTATTTTGGGACAGCATATTGGTTATAAAATAAAATATTATCTCACACCCGGGTAAGAAATAAGAAAAAAAAATTAAAAGAAAATATATTACAAATTCCTAGGTAAAAAAAAAAAAAACATGGGAACACACAAACACAAGATTTGTACAATCGCTATTACTTTTTTACCACTATCACTTTTGTTTACCTCTTTTCACAACAAACAGTAAAAGCGAGGAAAGGACAGGGGACAGAGCGACGTCGTGTCACAGCAAAGGAGGACTAGAGCTAAAAGAAAGTCCGTCACGTTGACGAAACACGAAGTCTTTTATTACAAGCAAGCGAGACACGCCGAAAGATGGCGACACGCGTTCTGTTCCTAGTGGTCCCCATTTCCACTTCTGGTGGTTTTGTGAAACACACTAGTGGTCCTTTTATTTATTTATTTATTTATTACCAATCTCACTTCATCATGACCAAATATTTTGGAGCAACCACATTTGCTCCTATCATTTCCTCAACTTAATTTATATCCCATGCTTGAAGAAGAATTGAGGTTTTTTTTTAAATAAAATTAAAAAATAAGAAATAAATTTTGGTGTATTTATTTATGGGTGATGTATTTGGACAAATTAAATTGGCACGTGTATGTTGAAATTATTGGTACGTGTGTGTTGAAATTATTGGTAAGTAGTTGCTTTGTTAGAATTTTTTGGCTTGTATGTATCTATCTGTAGACTATAATAGTAAGTCAAATATTCCAATGTCAAAATTGCAAATGTAACATAATGTTCTCATATCTTGAGATGAGATTCAATGTTCCAAATTTTTACCATGTTTTTCTTTGTTTGAATATAGACAATTGGATTTGAAAAATAAGTATTTTGAAATTTCTGTTGGTATTTTCTTTGTTAGAAAACTAGATTGTGTATACAATGAGCGTATATATAAAATATATTTCATGGTGTGAAGAGAATAACTAGTGATATCTTATTATTTACTTATTGAATTCATGTTTAAGAAAAATAGGTATAAATAATAAAGAGAAATTACATAAAAATATTCTTATTATTTTTCGAGTACTGAATTTTATTTTCTTTATTCCCTTCATGTTCGTATATTTTTTCAATGTGAATCCAGAAAATAACCACCCGAGTACCACTAATTAGTCAATAAACACAATAAAATTAATTCACAGTAATACATGTTGTCCTGTCCACATATATACTGGTCATTTGTTGAGCAGCTGGATTGCATTCACACGGACACAGCAATTCCAGGAGAAATCCGTCAGTTTACAAGGCAGATTTGGTGGAGAAACAAGAAAAATTCAGAGTCTTGCACTCCGTTC
>Ga0307517_10015300_pt1 | contig 10209 bp, 5 predicted proteins | sample 23_EM_MG_FD_194515 | JGI IMG/M metagenome (GOLD analysis project Ga0307517, IMG submission 194515) | Populus trichocarpa ectomycorrhiza microbial communities from riparian zone in the Pacific Northwest, United States - 23_EM | ecosystem: Host-associated > Plants > Roots > Unclassified | place...
GTTCCAACCATTATAAGAATCTGAAATACATCTGAAGAGAGTGTTTTATGAACTCTTCTTAAATAATTTGCTATGGGATCCATTAATACAGATTCTGGAGCTCTCAGTTGTTATAGATGGTATTAGTATGATCAAAGTTAGCTAGGGGTGGCAAGGAAACATGAAAAAGTTGAATGATTATTTAAGAACTATTTTTATAAAATTAAATTATCTTAGCTAAGATTCTAACTCGTAATAACACAAACATCTCAGTAATCCAAGAACTTAAACTTATTCTCTAACAGTTATCTACAGTTTTGTTTTCCATCACTGGACTTTTTTCCCGATCCATGGTAAGGTAAATATGATCCATGGCCATGTAGAAGACCATCCCAAGAAAAGCAGAAAAAGCAAGCAAAAATACAAAAGAAAGAAAGCAAAATATATCAAAAGCAAAAGCTGTGAGAAAGAAGGTACATAGCTCCTAGTAGTTTCAGGGAAAGTTAGGAGGACGTGGATTTGGTTTTCCTAAATGCACAAGCTAAAGTCACCCATGCATGGAAGGGTAAAAACCAGCTTTAAAGCTGAAGCCATAAAAGAGGAAAGCAATGCACCCTTTTTAGTATACAAACTCGACAAAAATCAATAAATGCAGTGCGTGGGAGTGTGTGTCTGAGAGAGAGAGAGAGAGAGAGAGAGAGAGGTGAGAGGCGAGGAGGGGGAGAGAGCTAGGGGGTGTTACCTAGAAGAGTTGCTCCATAGAGTGGTGGGAGAGTGAGAGAAACCATTATCATGCTGTAAATTAGGCACATTTGAACCTCCTTTCTGGGTGAGTAAATAGTTGGCATTTTGATTAAAGCAAGCTGTTCCAGGCATGAAATCTTCATCACCAGAGCCATCTAATAGACAATCAATAAAACTCAAGTCAGCCCAAGTGCATAAGATGATGATTTTTGTGGATGCCAAGCTTGTTTTTATGAGTAATTTAATAAAGTACATTGTACAGGTGCATTAATACATATAGGAATGCGCACTGTTTTTATTATGGTAACAGGATAAGGGAGGAATCTTCAAAATTTCAAATGGGGTAGCGGAAATCGGGGAAGTAATTAGGCTAAAAATTAAAGAAAGGGAAGACGAATTACCAGAGGAAGCTGCAGGTCTGCAGTCAGTGCTCTTAACAGTTCTATACATCTGCAAAGGCAAAAGAAGACAAAAGAAAATTAATAGAAAACACAAGGTAGACCTATCTATGCTCCTATAGCACCAGTATATATAATATTTGAATAAATTTAAAAGGGCAAAAGAAAAAGGAAGAAGAAAAGCCCCAGTCAAAAAAATCAAATCAGATGCTTCTTGTTCTGAATTTCTCTTCCCTTGTTTATTAACCACGAGGTTGATGTTTGGTAAGGTCAGTAATTGCTTGTATTATTGAGAAATGATGGCTACTTTTTCTCTCTCTCTCTCTCAAAAAGTAGAAGTTGTCTTGTATCAGAAAACAGCAGACTCAACTGTTCATTCATTCACTGCGTTCATCGGCTCTCGTGCCAGTTGGATAGCCTGGGCCAAAGTCTTCTTCACTACCCAATACACACACACACACACACACACACACACAGAGGACACAGAGAGAAAGGACTCTAAACTAATAAACACTGGGCTATTGAGGTAGTCTTTTGGTTTCTTGTGAAGGATGGAAAAAGAAGATCAAATAAGAAGGAAAATAGCACAGAGTTTTCATGCCAGACCTGTAAATGACTTTTAACATGAGAAAGTGTTAGATCTTTGACATCCATGAGCTCTAGAACTGACTTTGGAGTTGCCCCTAATAGCAAGGAAACAATCACGACAAAGATTAGAGCAAAACAAAGTCCATAAAACCAGTTCTTAATTTAACTCAAGTACTATATGATATTATAATTTTGCTCTTGCACCACGGCAAGAAATGAACTATATATATCATGTAGTGAGTGAGTGGTTATTATAGAAGGAGAAAAGATTCATACTTTCATGGCCACCAAGGAGCTCAACAGCATGAACAAAACGAGCATGGAGTGAGCTAGTCCAACGCATTCTTGGAGCTCTCATACTCCTCTTGTTTTGTAACTTTGGCATAAATCTTGATCTGATCATGCCACTACCATATACCTCTGCACCAGGACCACTCCCTACACCTGCAGCTCCATATTGATGGTATTGTGGGGCTCTCAGTGTGTCCATTGACATTCCATTGAATCTTGGTGCAGAAGTATCCTTTCTGTAAGCTTGGAAAGGAGATTTATGGTGATCAGCTGATGGGTTAGAAGAAGAGTAAGGGGTGCAAGAAGGTGAATAAGGCATTTGGTTTAAGCTAAATCTAGGATCAATATCTCCTGAACTATTCCAGCTATTGTACACTGGAATCCCCTTTATAGGCTTCAATCCTGTGACATCAAGAACTGAGATCCCATGATTTATATGACTCATTTGGCCATTGCCAGAACATTGAAGAAGAAGATTTCTTTGCCTTGCTTGACCATGGTGACCTTCAACACTGCCAGTTCCGCTCCCACAAAAGTTCCTTCTCCAAGGGCTCTCTGCCTCCAAAGCAGTATTTGTTGGATTTGCAAGAGAGAGTTCAGTGTCTGCTTGAGACCCAACCCTTATGGAACTATCACTATGTGATTTTAGGCCATCATCTTTGCGCCAAATATCAAAAGCAGAATCACTATCATTTGTGCCAGTGCAAATCGAAGAAGGAGCGCTGTTTGGAAGGCTTATGTGCAGTGAAAGGTCTGGAATCAGATTCAAAGACTGTTTATCAAAAATTCTTTTCTGGGACATTTTTAATATTCCCTTAGAAATCAATGGTTGCAGGCTGTTGTTCTTGTTCTTCCAATAATTAAAGAGAAGCCAAGATTCAAGAACACAAAAAATAGAGTAGATTTTTGAAGTGGGATCTTTTCTAAGCTTACTAAAAAAGCAATCTTTAGGAGGTTAGAAGTGTAGATGACTATGAAATTAAAGAAGGCAAAACCCTCTAATAACTTCACAAAACCAAAGAAGAGAAAGAAAGAAAGTCTGATGTAGAGAGTGCCTTAATGCAAAAACTGAAAAAAAGAAGGTCCTTTTCTCTTCTCCAAGAAACAGACACACTCCACTCAGAGAGAGAGAGAGAGATGTGTGGTTATGAAAGAAGAGTAGCTAGAAAAAAAAATGTGGGAAAGGGTTGAGAGAAGGTGAGGGATTTTGGTTTCCTATTTCCTCAAGAGTATATAGATATAGGAAAATGACACTTCAACAAAGCTCTCTCTCTCTCTCTCTCTCTCTCTCTCTCTCTCTACCTCTGTACAGAAGCTGATCAGCTCTCATTTTCTCCATAGTCAATACACGCAAAACTGCAAAGGTTTTTGCAATTCTTTTCCTATTAAAAATTAAAATTCCCCGTAGACAACGGGGTTAAAATATACCATACGAAAGAGATAGTGAGGAAGGAAGGAGTAGTAAGCACTAAATATTCTTCAATTCTCCCCTCCCCCACCCTATTGGGCCTCTCTCTCATTAACTACATAAGAAAAAAAAGGGGGAAACGAGGAAAACAATAATGCAATGACCACCTAGCTAGTCGTATGAGATAAACAAGACATCATATGTGTCTTGTCTTGGTTCAATGATAATCTTTGTCAAAAAGCAAGGAGATAATTGCAGAGTCTTGCATTTTTCTTCTTCTTATTGTAAAGGGAATAAAGGGACATTGTGAAATTAGCTATGATCATCTCTATATCCAATGACCAAATAAATACTTTATCAAGTCTTCGTGGAGTAAAAGAAACACAAAGAATCATACTACTTTTTCATAAATATTACTCCCTCCTTCGATCGATCCCAAGCTTAACAAGCCATTAATATGGAAATCGATATAAATTACAATTTGAAAAAATCTAATTAGAATAACAATTACTTTTCCCCCATCATATCCTAGATTTTCTTAATCTTATATAGGTTGGATGTAAATTATTCTTTCGAAAAAATAAATTCTTATTTTTATCTCTTTTTGTGGCCACTTACTTTATTGAAAAAAGTAGAATTGCACTAGTGACAAATCAACAAAAATAAGGTCTACGTACTGTTTACTACATAGGAAATATTAAGTGGAGTAGTTTCCATTCTAATTATAATTTAGCAGCCCTCTTTGGCTTGTTATTCTTCAACTTGCCCTGCTTGCCTATATATATATATATAAACCAACAAATTAGCTGCCGGGTTTGGGCACTTGAAATATCCTTCATTGGTTCTAACGTGACAATACTTCTTTTTTATTTTCTTTTGTCAAATAATATTAGTCTATAGCTTAGTTAGCTAGCACAATATCATCGATTTCCATGTCTTGTTTATATATATATATATATATATATTATGCAGACCTTTTGAACAAATTGATTGATAAAAAAATATCATTTGAAAAGTGGATCAACTCCTCGAGGTTTTTTCAAGAAGAGAATTCCAGGGCTTAGCTAAGCTAACTAATTGATCAGTGACGCCAAGTTATTCTACAAGATTGAATACACTAACTCTTGAAAGTTGAGGCATAATTAATACAAAATCATCATGCAAAATCTCCAAGTGAAGATTACTCTATTCGTGCTTAACCAAACGTCTGATATTTACGAGATTCATAACTCGTCATCTATCTATTTGTCTAGAATTTTAGAATAATTTGTCCGCGCGCATAGCTTTTTTTCAATACATTTTCCATGTAAACTAAAATCAATTCCTTACTCTATTCGTGCTTAACCCAACGTTATTTTTTGTTTTTTTTTTTAAGGAAAAGTGTTTTTTCGTACATAGGGGGAGAAATAAAAAGAAAGAGAAGAAATACCCATCAAACTATTCTAGCTTCACATAGATCTAAGGAAGTTAACAATGGTGATTTTGAAAAGAGCTGTAGCCCATAGACAAAAGGGAAGAACACCAATCGGGTTTCACTCATCTATGCAGTGGAGAAGAATTAATGTTTAATGTTTTTCCCTATGTGCTTGACGTTTAGTTAGAGACATTATGGGGTTAATTTATGATTAATTTAGGACTGGTCAAAGTGGGCAGAATCACAACATTGTAAAAGGGGAGCCGACTATGAAAATAGAAGGATTGATGTGAATAAAATAAAGTAAGAAAGGGTTCGGAGAAACAAAATATATTTTGGAGGGCCAAGTACGCATATAGAATGACAAAAGCCTCAAGTATAAGGACTAAGATGAAGGATTCTCAAAGTTTTGGGTGCCATGGCCCCATTAGAATAATCACATGGAGCTCTGCCCGGCACCACCTGCTAATTTACATCGGGCAAAGATATTAGGCTAAGCTTGTGACACGTCTATGCTAATTTCGGCAATGGTGAAAAGAACCATAAATCCTTGGGTAGAGATGGTGTTCCCTGTAGATGAATTTAATGGGTTTTGGACTTTTGGTGTGATGTCAAGATTATATTGATAAGCATGATGGACCCATTGACCTGAACGAGTGTGGAGACTTGAGAGTTATGAACCTTAAAGGCTTGTTTGTTTGCTTTCATATGGTGATAATCGTAAACCCTAAAATCCTCAACTCCACAAAAACCTTTGTAAGTTTCTTATTCCTTTTCATTCTCCCAAATATTCCCTTCTAATCCTCCAACAACAACTTTGTCTATCCTATTATGTCATCCCCACATGAGCCCAATTGACTCTTTTACCTGAATGAATTTCACAAGCCCTAGTCTAAATCTAATTCAAAGAATATATATATATATATATATATTGTATCAAGAGAGGGTGCGCTCTATTTTCTTCAATGCATTTAATGGATGTAGAAGTGTAGGTTAATAATATTATATTGCACAAGTCTTCTCTTCCGTATATACTTGGGACTTGGGAGTAGGAAATGCCCACTTTTCTTTTTGGTAATATCGAGTTCAAACCTTGTAGCTAGTATAGCTAAGCAAGCACGAATAAATTAAGAAGCTTTCCAAAATATGATTGGGCAATTTAAAAAAGAAAACCAAGATTAAGCAACCTGTCAATTCAGTTTTGTTTGGAACGGAATGGTTGGTATATCTAATATTATTAAAAAGAAGAAGAAAAATAGAACAAATTTACTTGACTATTTCACAATTGCTTTTCAAAAACCATATTGGAGTCAATTACATGAGAAGATTATCGAAACAATAAATACATTTAGTTAGAACATGAATGATTTATCTAAAATTCCATATATAACATAACTTTGAAATGCTCCATAACAAAATTTATTGTTCCAATAAAAAAATTATAACGCTAACCATAATGAAATTGACAATCTTGAAATTAACTAGCAAAAAACCGAATCTTCAAACAATAAACTATATGGAATTTGGGATATAAACTATAATAAAATTGAATATTTTTGTCTCATGAGTATATTTTTGCCATCTTTTGCTCTATATATAAAATTTAAAGTGACTTTGTAATATGTCTACAAAATCTTTTTTCTTTTAGTTTTAATTGTTCATGTTAATAAAATCAGATTGGCCGTATAAGTTGGGGCTTTTAATTGCTACCGTAAAGGTCAAAAGAGGTATACACAAAAAAAAACAAGACTAAAATCCATAATTATCATAAATGAAATGAGAAAGGAACCTTTTGAATGCTTTGGTTCAATGATTCACTGGGTTGAAGGTGATTCTTCAATTTAATTAATACAGTCATCACTTATTTAGCTTTATATATATATATATATATATATATATATATATATATTCAAAGCAAGCCACCATTACAGATAAGAAAAGTTAACTCGGGTTGATCTAAGCCAATATAAAAATAACAATTATTATTATTATAACTTTAAAACTTGACTCAGGGGCCACTCGGGTAAAGTTCATGTCACAAGTTGGAAGGGTCAACACGGGTTAACATGAGTTAATGTATGGATAAAATATTTTAGTCTTAAAACCTGACTTGAGAGTCAACTCGAGGCAAGATTTAGGTCATGAGTTGGGAGGGTTAACTCAGTGGACCCAAAACTTTTTATTTTTTTTCAAAAAAATTCAACGAGTTCTTGACCCATGTTTTGTTTCGAGTTGACTTGAGTTTTTGACCGGGTCATGTCGAGTCAATCCTTCCTGTATTTTTTCTTAAACTCGAACTAGTTCAGGCCTCAAATCAACCCATCAAGTTAATACTGGTTTTATAATTAGAATTATTATAATATTATTAATTTCAACACTCGATATAAACTAAACTAAAAAATAAATTATTAAATTTTTATTTTTTAAATATATAAATTTAATTTTTTATGTATATTTAATTATATCCTATCCATCATAACTAAACAAAATAAAAAGGTAATAATTTTATCTATTACATTACTATCAAACAAACTTCTGTCACGATCTTATTTTCTATCTTTTTGTTTTTCTTTATCTTCATTATCTTCATTTCTTATATTCCGGGGAAGTAACCAAAAGCTATATAATTGGTCAAGTGCTCATTAAGTCCTCATTCCTCACTTTGTCTTGTCTTTTTCTCCTCGAATCCTGTCTTTGATGACACCTAACATCATCAAGGGTGCCATCATCCCGTCAGTCCACAATATTCTCTTCTCTGCTTCTTTTTTTTCTTCATTTGTTTTTTTTTTTGGCTAATTCAATGTTTTTAATTGATAAATGATCTTGTTAATTAGCTCTGTATTTTGTTAGATCAATGTTTTTATTTTAATACAATTATATGAAAAAGTTTGAAACAATATAGTAAACATCATGGAGATTTCTCTATAGTTTTTTTAAATCACCATTTCAATTTGAATCCAGAACGGGTAGATCCCAAATAATGTAATTTACTAACATTTTTATAAGTAATCTATTTATGGAACTTAAAAAATATTATATATTTCTCAAAAAAAAATATTCTGACTGGAAAGTAATTAAGACTTTAAATTGAATATTTTTTCTTAAATCAATTCTTTGAATGCACTTTTATAAAGTTTAAAAATAACACGGTGAAAAACTAGATTAATTAGGATTAAAATTAAAATTTATATTTTTTTTGTTAAAAAATTCATCTAAAGCATCCAATTTTTTTTTTTTTTTTGAGTTTAAATTTATCAGTCTAATCCGTAAAATATTTCTTACACGTTCCCTGTAGTTTAATTACAACTCAAATTCCCCAAACACTACTACATCATTAAGTCATAAGAAGTTGCAATTCAATTTCACAATTTCATTTATTGGATTGTAATCTTAGGACGCGTGAGTCGTAGAGCATGGGAACTAGCGAGCATGTGATGAACATACAGTAACAGTCGCGGCCGACATTTAATAGTCTCATGAAATGAAAGGAAGAAAAAGTCACGAAATCGTTCTCTCTTTTTAACTGATTAATTTATTATCTGCACAAACATCAACTTCACTGTTTGTCTGAGTTGGCTTCTTAAATTTCCAACTGGGCTTGTAAGCCTGGGCTAGAAAACGTCCTTGTCCTCATAATTTTGGTGGTTCTAAGCAGCAGCATCTTGAAGTACATAACAGTATGGGATTCATTACCTGTGGTAGTCAAGATCACTGATCTCTCTGCCTCTCTTGTCAAGGTTGCCATACAGCTAATATATCTTTCTTCCCATGCACACAGAAGAGCATTACCGACTATCAACATCAGCTTGACTATGTAGAGGATACGATAAAAAGGGTGCTCATGCTGCAATATTTACAAGGTGGACATGCTGGCTGGCTGGCTACTACAACCTTTTGCGACTAGCAATATATATATATATACACATTTTGAACACCTAGCCCCCCGTGTACTTATTGAGGTATATATTGATGTAGAGAATGTTTCCAAGAGGCAAAACTATCATCTCAAAAGAGGGGAAAGATTTTTTAAAAAAAATTCATAAATTGACAGAATTCAATCTACAATTCTGGGATTTATAAATATCTTAAATATATAACACTTAACAATTCAATAATCCTTCTAAGAACAAGATTAACATGATCGACATATCTTATTCGTGGTACTTTAATTAAATTCCCATTAGAATATTATCATTTTGTTTTTTGGGGATAACTATCGTTGATCAATGTTTTATTACTTGATCAACACTCAAAATTAAGCACAAACTTAAGATGTGGGATTTTCTTAACACACCACCACCAATTGATAAAATTCCATTCAAATGCAACCCGGAAAGAAAAGGGACAAAGCATCTCGTTTTCCTACAAGTAATTAAGAGCTTATGGATGAAGTCTTAATTGCTGCGCGTGCATCCTTTCCTATCCAAACTAAATGCTCTGAATGAATCTATTAATAGGCTGAACATAGAAAGAGAACAGGATGGCGAGTCCCAAGAAGGTACGGGCACTCAGGATACAAATAGACGAGTGAGAAATGATTTTGCAATCGAGTGCTTCATGATTGAAGTGGAGGTGGATGAGGAGAGAGAGAGAGAGAGAGAGAGGGAGGGAGAGAAGCTTTATACGATTGACTGTAGATTAATATTATGATAATATCGAGCAATCTCATTAAACTTTTTGACATAAAAAAGAAAGAAATAATAGCAAGTAAAGTCTATGGAATAGGTATATGTCGAGCTTTAGGGTGAAAAATGGTGGGTTTGGAATGCTTTGTCTTTATCTGGGATTTGAGGAGTTTCTTTTTGACTTTCTTGGTTCCTTTTCACCTCGGGAACCGAGGCTAACAAAACAGAAAACACCACCGCCCTGTGTAGGTAGTCAGGATTCAAGGGAAGGAAAGGACACGAGGGTTAAACTGGTGGCGACCGAGCTTTCAATGTCACACAGATTGTGACATTGCCTTGCATGGCTTGAACATCAAGGAGAGACCTAGACTACAACACTCTATAAGAGAGTCTTCTCTCTTGTATTTGTTTGCTCAACCAGAATACTGAATGTCTGAATCTGACTTGAACTACACAGACTCCACATTCATTGCGAATTATGGTCAAAAGGAGGATTGTAACTTACTTTGGCTGTCAGAACACTTGTAAATTTGCTGCCCCATCTACACTATAAGAATCATTCTCCTGGCTTTATCGAGATAACTATTAGTTTAGTTTTTAGTCTATCAATATTCTCTCCTTATATCCGAGCAAAATGTGAATATATATATATATATATATATATATATATATATATATATATATATATATATATAAAACACAAATTATAAATATAATAAAAAAAAAAATAAAATAATTATATAAATTATATATATATATATA
>Ga0307517_10015301_pt1 | contig 10209 bp, 12 predicted proteins | sample 23_EM_MG_FD_194515 | JGI IMG/M metagenome (GOLD analysis project Ga0307517, IMG submission 194515) | Populus trichocarpa ectomycorrhiza microbial communities from riparian zone in the Pacific Northwest, United States - 23_EM | ecosystem: Host-associated > Plants > Roots > Unclassified | place...
GCACGTTAGTCCCTTCCCATGCGACGTTGTCGTTATCAGTTTCGACATTGCTAGAAGTCTGCGTTATGACGGAGAGAAAGACGCGAAATGTCACGCGTTGTCACGCGACTGTGACTTTTCAGCACTTGGCAGCTTATACTAAGTTATAGGACTCAGGAACTTTATTGTAATTCTGTAACGGCCATAGATGTACAGTGGCCTTGGCTGAGAAAATAAAAATTGTCCTTCCAATCACGACTCTGGGTCCGCAATTTGACCGGTGGGTTAAGTATATGAGGCCGCACTGATTAGAATCGAAGAATTTTGAGCCTCGGCGAAGAAATTCCTCCATCAATGCAAACCAGTACGGAATGAACAGCAAGAATCAGGAACGCTGGAAATCTTGGACCTTGGTTCCTTGCTCTCAGTCGCATTCGGAGGGCTATTTCCCAGAGCCAAAACATGTCAGCTGTTATCGTCATGGTATGTCGCTCGTCCCGTGGATAGATTGGTAAATCTAGTCCTTCACCACTTTCAAAGTTCGATCGTTTCCTTGTGTTTGAATTTTCTCCCTGCACGTTCAGCGGACCGAAACCTGAACTGATTCCCGTAGAGTTGAAACTGGATATTTTCGTTGTCCAACACCGTCTGGATTGTATTTTGCTGAGATGACAAGTTTCCAGGAGCGGAGGATGAGAAAAGCGTGGTTGAAAAGGTTTCGGGGGGTTGCGAACAAGTGGAATAGAGAGGTACTGCAAACATGAATACGCTATTTTGTTTCGGAAGAACTTAGCAGTTCAAAAGTGAGTTTCAGGGTGTATTAGGACTATCAAAATCACCTTTGAGTTTGTCCTCTTTTGTGACAACCTTGAACGTATTTTCGGTCTCATGTATCACGATTCCAGAAAGCCCAACCAGACATGGGTTTTTACTTTGAACAACTGTTAAGAGATTAGATCGTGTCGAGGAAAGAGAAACCTCACTAACCTGTCATGATAGACCCATGGAAATCAGCTTTAACGAGTTTCGGATGCATCCCAGAGGACTTCGGCATGTCCTTCGCAGCAACAGACGTTGGTACCGGCTGGGATGGCCTAGGCTGCAGTCCGAGCAATTCAGACATGTATCCCATCCACATCTGATGAAGAGGAAGGAAGAGGTGGTACCTTGAGGCGAATACGATAATAGCCCTCAGTGCTAGAAAACTGAAACACTTACTTTGCCTGCGTCTCATCCAACTTCCACAGACCCACTTTCTTCTTGGATAAGACACCTGATTTCTTCTTCTCTCTTTCTTTCCGTTTCTCTGTGCGTTTCTCGTCGAGTTCCTTCTTCGCACGACTTTCGCGTGTGGGATTCTCGAGTAATACCTGGCGGCCCTTTACACGAGTGTTGTACATCCCCGCGGGGTCTGATGAAAGGGTTAGATTGGACATCACGTATGTAGGAGTGAAAGGTGCTGTTGTCGAGAATGTCCATCTTTCGCCCTAAAATAAAGTGTTTAAACTTCATCTGCAAAGTAAAATTGGAAGTAATACCTTCTGGAAGGGAATTTGAACATAAGGATCCAAAGTCGACATGATGGTTAAGGGTCAAATTCGGTCCGGAAACACAACCGTCAGAATTAAGGAATTAAGGAGGAGTGATACTGAATTACTAGGGTACTACATAGGTAAGGTGGCAGTTGAGGTAAAATATTTAATCAGGTCAATGGCCTTCATCGTCAATAATAGCTGGGATGTAAAAGGTAAGAACACCTCCTGCATCCGACACATCTCCAATATAGACATAAAGAATTACACAATGGTGCTGACATATACCTACAACCAAAAAAATGAAAGATGAGTAGTAAAAGTCAAATATTTGTAAGGCGTACATGCAATTGTTGTCGTCGAAACAACATGACTGTTTAGAAACTTGAGGAAACTCTTGGTTGATATTAGGACAGTGTACAGCTTGTCAGGATCTCGAGGTTCTTCGTTGGGATCAGCTTCTTCGTCCTGTGCTGCTTTTCGTATTAGGGAATTGCGAAAACGAGGGGCTTACGAGGACTTACTCTTCGGATTCAGACAATCCTTCCATTCAGTTTCGACACGAACACTCTCAGTGTTGATTGCAAGTAGCAGGCGCTTGTTGTTACTAGCGCGAAGAGCAAGAACGTCAGAGAGTGACCGTAATCGTTCCACTATGGTGCGTAATTTTTGAAGAGGCGGCAGAAGGATATGTAACTATAGAAATTAGATCACAGGGAGGACATGCGATGCAAAATAATACCTTACATCGGGTTCGGGACACAATGGTTCTTTCAACTTCTCTACATCTGCCGGCCTCATTACTTCGATTTTCACGTCGTGAGCCACTCTCAGCCTGTGTCCTACTCTTGATTGGCCACTGATTTCAAAAGAAAGCAAAGCCTGATCGGTCTTCTTAGCTAATTTCATCACGACTTCATCGGTGTCGAAAGAAGGCGTCGAGGAAGATGAAGCAGCTGCAGACTTGAGGGCTCCAAGAAGGGCTTCAGAAGTCAAGCCCACTGTGATTTCATTGTTCGCATTGGACTGAATTCGGTAGTTTGTGAACAAAGCGTCCACTTTGATCTGGCTTGAAGAACTCAAAGTCTAGAAGTAAATCATGGCTGAAGACGCACGACCAGACTTGGATCCCCCCTTCATTGGCATCGCTATTGCAGATTATGTGCATATTCTTCTCCGTGAATTTAATGATGCATTTTTTCTGGAGCTTCTCAACGGCCTGAATGATTCCTGCAAGATGAATCGGTTAGCAAAACATGAACATTGAAAGACTGATGGAACTGACTGAAAAATACCTGGACATTCGCAACTGATGCTCGGAATCGCATGAATCTTCTATTGATTATCCACCACAAGGTAATTGACGCGTAGAGACGCGCTGACTGTGACTCGGAGAGACTGAGTTACAAAGGCAGACACGGCCCGCTTCCGACTCTCTCTCATCTAAATCAATGGCGACGCACGTTCTTGACCATGCACTACGAACGACGGCGATTGAGAAGTTGAAAGGTAAAAGAATTGTATTGGCCTCCAATAGTCCAAGGAGGAAGGAAATCCTTCACACTCTTGTGCGTCCTTGACAGTTTATAATCATTGATCATCGACTCAGTCCTGTATCGAAAAGTCAGGGTATTGCGCCTGATATAGTGCCCTCCACCTTCGAGGAAAATTTAGATTACTACTCGTTTCCACAACCACACGAGTATCCCGTGGCTACTGCGACACACAAAGCTGTACAAGTTTATGAAAAGTTGGTTGTAAGTCCTTGTTCATGTCTAGTGTGAGATACAATGACAATCTATTCTGTTAGATGGAAAACCCAGACAATGCACCTGACCTTGTCATAGCAGGTAAACATAGTATGTCGTGAAGCAACCCAAACCTTACCAATTTTCTGCAGCCGACACTGTAGTGTTAACACACCTGCAGCCCGTCACCTCCGATACATCTTACTCAGTTCTTCCTCAAGTACAGCAGGAATTGCTCGAGAAGCCATCATCGAAAGAAGACAATCTCAGGATGTTGTTAGACCTAAACGGAAATGTCTGTGAAGTGGTAACCGGAGTTTGCATTGGTCTGCCTTTTCCCGATGATCCACGATATCTCTCAACCTTAACGCCCTGTATAGCGTATCCGATTTTAACATCCCCAGGTTATCAGATAAAGTCTGTATATAATTTTTTTCCCCTTCTTGTCAATTAACATACATTATAGATCGATAGATGAACGATCCCTCGTTTACTTCTCTGATAATTCAAATGAATTGATCGAAGCGTATGTCGAGAGTGGTGAAGGAATCGACCGAGCAGGAGGGTTCGCTATTCAGGTAATTATCGCTTACCATGTTTCTCTGCACCTACTAATGAAACTCTCTTTGGAAAGGGCTTAGGAGGGTTGCTCATTCGAAAGATTGAGGGAGACTATAATAACGTCGTTGGTTTTCCAGCTGCATCTTTTTTCAAGTTCTTGGAACACCTGGTTGACGAGGACCCAGACTTTTTGGAAGTCTGAGTAGATTGAAGTTTTGATTCATCTTAAGTCAAGTTTGAAATGGGATGGGAGCACAAGAACGCCAATTTGAAGTTATCACGATCAAGGTTCGAACCTGAACCAGACAATAAAAATACATTGATGTGATTGAATTCGTCACCGTCGCCCACCACGAATCATATCAGCTCCTGTCAAACTGTCCTTGCTCCAATCATCCCCTGTTAAATCAGAATTCTTCGTATTGGGTACGGAAGGTGTGGCAGTCGTGTTAACGATGACGGGCTGATCTCCACAACCACAATCGTACTCGTCACTGAGGTTGGCACAGTTGAATTCTGCTTTCTTTAGCCGCTTGTTGACCTCATTATGAATGAAACAAAGCCTTCATGAAATGAGACCCGATAAACAGTAATAACAATTATAATTACCACAATGAAGCAGCCCGCCTTGAAGTTGTCTGAAAGATCGAGTAAGTAAAGGGAAATGAAAGGGGTCTCCCAAAGCAACCTGAGGTGGATATTTCTTGAGGAGGTCTTGAAATTCTGCTGCACATTCCCCGCATGGATAAAGCCTCGAACTTAGGTAGAAGTATGAGCTCAGTGCTTCTCGCTCATCTAGGGTAGGATGCTTTGGGAACCGGCTCAGAGCAAAGCCCGTCATTCACAAGGATACTCTCACTTCAGGAAATCTCAAGGTCATGGTGTGTCTTCAAACTAGTTAGCAAAGTATCATCAGACTGCATGATTATCGCGAACACTCACAGTAGTTTCCATGTAGCACGGCCTAGCGCGGCCCTGGAATACGTCGTATCATGATGAAAGGGACGAGGAACCACTCACTTGGCAGTTTCGTTCCCCAACTTCGACATTATTACCCCGCCTTTCGAGCCTTTGTGATGTGCCTTGTCTTCTGAATGCCATGTCTTCTCCACACCTCCCTCTCCGAAAAATTGACCACTCCAAGGATCTATATAATTTCGTGCAGGAGGGTGGATCAACGCAATCGTTGTTAAAAGCAGCTGTGTACAATCCAAAGTGGTTGAGTAGGTAATCAACAATACAACTTTATACCACACCATAAGAAATACAAGGAACAAGAACGACTTCCCGAATCTTGAAATCATTTTAAGAAGAGGGCCTTAAAAAGCTGACTAAGCATATCCTACTACCATCTCCAAGTCATTGTACAAATTTTACATAAATATTTTACTGTAACACTTGGATTCAATTATCTGACTATAACCACTGCATAGTACTACGATAATGCAGACAACTCGGAAATTAAATACCACATCACTAAACACATTACCTCAAGTTGACATTTCATGATTTTCCTTCGGCGACGCAATTTGATCTTGCCTTTGGGAAAGCCCCACTTCTTCAGTAATTACAGGAGCACCAGACACGAAAGACTCCGACAAAGAACTTATAGTCGTTAAAGCCATATCCAAGACACCCTCGACACGTTTCTTCAGTGTTTCACTTGAACTCGTCACGACCTGGAAAAAAAAATGTCGATGGGAAAGACGCTTAAAAAACTACGAATAACCGTACCAGTGAAACTAAATTGATCTGGGCATCGGCGTCATCTAGTTGGACGAGTAATGAAGGGTCCTGCTGTAACTCTTGCTCCTCGTCGTTCACTTCCGGCATGTGTAGTTCTACTTCACCAAATTGAGCTTCCAGAAACATCGCCAAACGCTGTATTCTGATCACAGATGACGTTTCTCCCTCTGGATCACTATGAGGGTGTCGTTGAGAGCTGGAATGCGAATGCGAATGCGAATGACTTGTCGTCACTTCACACAAGCCATGAGCGAGGGATAGGCATATTCAAATTTAAAACATACGCTTCACAGACGCGGGACTCCTGTCAATTCCAGTTATAAGCGCCAGCGTCGAATCAGCGATCATATCGTTGCTCGAACTTGACTCCCATTCCAGCGTGAGCTCGTGAAGGTCAGAATGTTTGACGTCCAAGACTCCCATGACCTTTGCAACGATTGGAATAGTTTATTTTTTAGATCGTATCAAAAGCAAGCAGACTTACTCTCATCGTCGGGATGCCATCCTTGTCCAAACCTTCCTCTACACTCCCATACATGCCTTCAAGATGCCACTTGACAAGGTTCCAACCAACTCCGAGAACAATTTTCTGCCGTTGTGTAACGGTGCATGTTGTGAGGCCAGCGAAGTCCCTCAAATCCCGTGGATCAAGTAGGGTATACGAATAATCCTTCGAGACCAGTAATCCACACAGAATATCGCCGTTCTGAGGAGGTTTGTCTGCCAAAGCGCCAATGGCCTATCAAACGGTTTGAATGACCAGGGAGGAGGCGGATAAGGTCCAGAACTTGCCTTTGCCACCCGTTCACCACGAAAAGAGAGTTGTAAAGTCTCAAGATTTCGTGGCGTGTGTATTTTCACATCTTCATTACGTTCTTTATATCTTGAGGTCATAGCAGAGCGCAGTCGGCTCATTGCTGTCTGCTCGCCATGAACAAGAACCTAAAGGAGGGTTGAGCAATCATTTCCAATATAAACTTGATATCTAAACTCACTACATGCTGAGCACCAACTTCTTCGATGAATTCCGAATTTTGCGAAAAGTCAACGTGAGCACTGAATGAAACAGCTTCAACAGATATCTTCCTTTGAATTGTTGTCCCTTTCATTGATGTGAATTCTTCAGGTTCATTGGTGATTTCCTAAACATCAGGAACTTTGAGTTTTCCGAGCTCAGTGACAAGAAAGAGGAATGAAATGTTGCCATTGAAAAAAAAAGTATATACATGGAATAATGACTCGTAGGTATATCAGGATCAAACTCACCCTTGCCAATGTCCCTTCAATGGAGTAACCAGTGATTATCACACCGTTTCTAGAGTCTGGTGCCCACAACTCGAATAGCTCTCGACTCGGTCCGAGGTTCATGAACCCTGGGCTAGCAAGGACGACACATGGAGGACCTTCCGCTATCTTCTTCTCCCAACCGCGAGTTTGTGGAACATTAGATATGTGCCTGGAAACAAATTCAGTAAAGTCTTAAGTCTCATATAGAAAACGGACTTGAAAACGAAAGGATTGTCTCTTTTTGCAAATCTCGACCGAATGTTAGAGTTCATGGTATGGATATAAGTTTGATAGATTGCCATGCATTTGCGGGCGAGACTAGAGGCATAATAAATCGGGACATTGTGTAAATCGGGGTGTTTCTTCCAGTACTCGTCCAAGATCAACAGGAGCTCCTGGGCTCGACCAAGAGCAAAAGCGGGCAGAAGAACATGGCCATTGCGTTTGATGATTGAATGGACCAGAGTCGTAAACCTTTGTTCTTTTTCTTCACGACCTTCAAGTGTCTGTGTGCCAAAAGTGCTTTCCACAATCAAAACGTCTGGTCGGATAGGAGGTAACTCCGCTTTCACTAAATGACGATCCTCTTCTCTTGAGTAGTCTCCTGTATACAGGATTTTGAGACCATATATATCAATGAGAAACATACAGGCGCCTAAAACGTGACCAGCATGGTATGGCGTAAATGATACACCGGGAGAAACGGTGATCAGTTGATGCACCGAAACGGGGATGATGGAGGCCAAGGACATGGTCATATCGAGGGGAGAAAATAATGCATCAGATGTCGAGGAGCTAGAAAACAGGAAGATTCATACAGCGGGAGGTCTGGTAGAAGACACGTACCTTGTGCGAACATAGTCCTGCATCATGAACTTATGGACAGCCTTCGTTGGGTGCGTCATATAAACCTTGCCCTTTCCATCTTTAAAATTCGTCTAAGAAGAAGCTTTGAGAGCAGTTTGTTGGGACAATCCTTGAAGTCGACTAACCTTCTCGGTGATGTAAGTCAATGCTGCGGCATGATCCAAGTGGAAGCTATAAAAATGTCATAAGATGGATTATAAGGGGCTCAGCATATGAATATCTCACTGGGTGATCAGAATCGCGTCGACAGTACTCCAGTCGAGGTCATCAATAAACGGAAGAGAAGCCATGCCACTGTGGGCAGGATGAACGCCGGCGTCACATACGATGGTTCTGCCACGATACTGCAGGACACAGCAAGACCGTCCGACTTCCTGCCCAGCTCCTAGCATCGTCACACTTAGTATAGGAGCTTCAGACATTTCGTTGTGGTTCAAAGGCAATTTGTGACTGTGTGACGGTGACCTACTTTACTTCTTATTTAATATTTTTAATATTATTATTTTTACAGCTTACCCCACTGAACAAAAACGCCCAGGATTCCCGATCATGAAGCGTTAGTTACCAGGCGCCTAATGCTAATCTGGTTCAGGATGGAGCGGTTGTAGCGGGGGGCGGGGGCGCTCACAGTTGCTTTGGTATCCGCTCGTTCATTTCCTGAGCCGTTAACTTTCAAGTTGACCTCCCATGAAAGAATCAGGGATGCGTGCCGCGTGCGTTTGGCTGAATGGAAGTCGGTAACTTCTCAGTATTGGGTTGTCAAGCGCTTACTTGAAGCATATTGACAGACTGTGTCGAGATATATTGAAGCATATCAAAACATCGGAGAGCATAGCCTGCATTCCGAGTTTTTGGTCCATCTCATGACCAACTTGAAGCTGTGTTTAAGACTGCAATATAAGAGTGGCCCACTGGCAGCCAATGCCAGCCATCGTCACCTCCCTTGTACCTTCTAGTCTTTTGAGAACATTGCAATGGGCAACATTTTCTTTATCGAAAACTATAAGACCAAAAATGTCATAGATCTGTCTTCAAGTGGGGGCATTGGTGTGTATTTTATGGACCATGGCATTTACTAATCTCACCTGCTGCCACAGTCACCAGCTATGGACCTAAAGGTGGAGACAATCAAAAGGTGTGGATGCAGAACCTATGATTTCAGGCCTCGTTACCATCGTCGAACCTAGTGGATCAAGGAGGATAGTGATGGTAATACTTGCGAGCTCTTTGACTCTTCGAGAAGGCTGTCTCTGGCCCCACAAACGAAGGTGGATAATTCTACTATCCTGTTTGCCCGCAACGAAACTTTCAAATGGAAATGCTCCTGCGCTATAGTGACCAACAACTTCGGATGCGCCATAAAGTATGTTATTGAATTTTCTTTCCTTCTCAAGTTTTCCAAGTTTCCTTCCAGCATTTATGATCCCACCACCAATTTGTACCTTCAAGATGTCAACGGGGGGGAAATTTCACTAGTAAACAAATCATAAAATACAAACGACTCGGATATACAAGTATGGAGGCTTCGAGGTAACCTTGAAAACCTTGATTAGGTGTTGTGTAATTATTACCAAAGGTGCCAGTGTACAAAATCTGAAATTTCACTTAAATCTGAACATGGCCTAATACTACGTCAGCATTATTCTAATGAAAGATTGAATGTCCCCCATTGAAAACTGCCAGTGAATGTTGTGAACCGACTGATTCCAAGCGGCGCCTTCAGCCATGAACGGACCACTGGAGCCACCATCGCTGATCACCACCACAGAAATAGGAAAATGGCGAAGGGGGGAAGCTAGCTGGATAATTGAAATTTGCAACCCACGAGTTGGGCGGGCACAGGACTTCCATCGCTACTGAAACTCGGATGCCACCATACATTGTCCTTAGATAGAAATCTTGCATTCCGCGGGTCTGCACGAAACTATATATAATCCATGAATGAGGGTTAAGAATATTCCAGCGTAGTGGACTTACAAGCATCCCACACATCTCAAGTCTACCCGTTTCGCATTTCCGGAACATGTGTGCCTTAAGCCGCTGCTCCTTCTTCCAGATCCAGATCCACTGGCACCACCCCGCCCAAAAAAATGATGCTTCACAAAGCCACTGACTGACGTCCCGCCCTGATAGTAAGAAGTAGTATAGTACGCCAAGTCCGTCCTGGGTATTGCCAGGAGGTTGTTGTTGTTCGGACACACCACCAGGTTCGACCAACTCCAGAATCCTGATTAGGAATACCTCTGGTCATTTTCTTCACGACATTCGAACCGTGCATAGAAGCCAGTCTAGCCAGTAGAGGTGACTGAAGAACTCGAGTCAGAGAAAGGAACGCTAGCGCTGAGCGCTGAGCCTCCACCCTAAAAAAAACGTAAGATAAGAAACAGAACAGCCTTGACACTGCTTCACAGGCGCTTGCCTTGTTTGGATATGTTTGTCCTGGCTCCGAAAGCACTTTCATAGCGAGTTGACCGATTTGGGCCTTTACT
>Ga0307517_10015302_pt1 | contig 10209 bp, 12 predicted proteins | sample 23_EM_MG_FD_194515 | JGI IMG/M metagenome (GOLD analysis project Ga0307517, IMG submission 194515) | Populus trichocarpa ectomycorrhiza microbial communities from riparian zone in the Pacific Northwest, United States - 23_EM | ecosystem: Host-associated > Plants > Roots > Unclassified | place...
CGAGAGGCGAAGGTGGCCGGTGCCGAGCTGGTGATCGACGCGCCGGAGCCTGTGACCGGGCGCTGGGACCCGGTGCGTGTCAAGCAGATCGTCGCCAACCTGGTTTCGAACGCGGTCCGTTACGGCGGGGGTGGCCGGATCGAGCTGACCGTGCGCGTCCGCGACGATCGCGCGGAGCTCGCAGTGCGCGACCGCGGGCCGGGCGTCGACCCGGCGGCGCTGCCGTACCTGTTCGACACGTTCGATCACGGACGCGGCAGCAGGCGAGCGGCGGGCGGGTTCGGCATCGGTCTGTGGCTCGTCAAGACCCTTTGCACAGCAATGAACGGCTCTGTGACTGCAGAGAACAGCGCTGATGGAGGCGCGTGTTTCTGCGTCGTGTTACCTCGTGGCTGAGTCACCTATGGCAGAAACCCGAAGTATGGGACGCGTGGACACTGGTATCCCGGGGTTGGATACCATCTTGAACGGCGGGTTGTTCAAAGGCGGGGTTTACATCGTCGAGGGCGCCCCGGGCTCGGGCAAGACGATCCTCGGGAATCAAATCTGCTTCCATCGCGCGGCGCGCGGCGACAGCACGATCTACATCACGCTGCTCGCCGAGTCACACACCCGGTTGATCGCTCATCTGCGCAGCATGGAGTTCTTCCGGCCCGATCTGGTGTCGACATCGATCTATTACATCAGCGCCTTCAAGGTGCTCGAGGGCGCCGGGCTCGAGGGCCTGCTGAAGTCGGTCCAGGAAGCGATCCAGGCGCGCAACGCGGCGTTCATCGTGCTCGACGGCCTGGTCTCGGCCGAGGAGTTCGCGCCGTCAGCGCGCGATTTCAAGAAGTTCATCCACGAGCTGCAGACGATCACCGGGATGACCGGTTGCACCGTGCTGCTGCTGTCATCGACCGAGCGTTCGGAAGGGTTTCGTCCCGAGCACACGATGGTCGATGGCCTGATCGAGCTCGGCGACGTCGTCGTCGGTGTGCAGTCGCTGCGCCACGTCCTGGTCCGCAAGATGCGCGGGACCCGCCAGCTGCGGGGCCGCCACGCACTCGAGATCTCGTCGGCTGGCATCAAGATCCGGCCGCGCATCGAGACGCTGTTGCGCAGCCCCGACGAAGACGATCCGGCGCCGCGCCCGGTCGAGCACGCCGACTTCGGTGTGCCCGGCCTCGATGCGATGCTGCGCGGAGGCCTGCCGGGTGGATCCAACACCCTCGTGCTCGGGCCATCGGGCAGCGGCAAGACCACGCTCGGCCTCCAGTTCCTGTCCGCCGGGGCGCGCAACGATCGCGTCGGGCTCTACGTGGGTTTCTACGAGCGGCCGTTCGGTCTGCTCGCCAAGGGCATGCGGCTCGGGCTCGGGCTCGAAGCCGCGCGCGACCGGGGCGTGCTGCACATGTTCTGGGAGGCGCCGATCGAGGGCGTGCTCGATGCCGTGGTCGAGCGCGTGCTGCGCGCGGTGATCGACCACCGCGTCAAGCGGCTGTGCTTCGACGGCTTACATGGGTTTCGCCACCATGCTGAATACCCCGAGCGCACGCGCGCGGTGTTCTCCGCGCTCAGCGACGAGCTGGCGCGCCGCGGCGTGACCACGCTATTCACGCTCGAGACCTCGGATCTCGTTGGTTCCAACATCGAGGTGCCGATCGACGGGGTGTCCGCGCTCGCCGACAATCTGATCCTGTTGCGCCACGTCGAGCTGCGTTCGCAGCTATATCGGCTGATCTCGATACTCAAGGTGCGCGATCGCGACTACGATGGTGCGATTCGCGAGTTCCGGATCACCGACAGAGGGGTCATCGTCGCCGATACGTTCGATAGCGCCGAGCAGATCCTGACCGGCGCGGCGCGGACGGTCGCCGAGCCCGAGCGCTGAGCGACCCAAGCGGAATGACGCAATCCGTTCTCATAGTCGACGACGAATTCGGCCTCGCCGACATCACAGCGGACCTCCTCATCGAGGCAGGCTATGATGTCGCGCTCGCGATCAACGGCAAGCTGGGCTTGACGAGCCTCGCGACGCGGCGCGCCGATATCGTGCTCACCGACCTGATGATGCCGGTGATGGATGGACCCGAGATGATTCGCCGGATGCGCGCCGATCCGCGGCTCGCCTCGATCCCGGCGATCCTGATGACCGCGTTGCCCGAGGCGGTCCCGACGGGTGAGGCCGCGATGCACGACGCCGTGCTGGTCAAGCCGTTCAGCATGACCGAGTTGCTCGAGGTGGTACACCGGTTGCTGCCGCCGGCACCACCGGCCGGTCCAACCATCGAGCCCGGCTGACGCCGCGGAGCGCTCAGACGTAGACCAGGCATCCGCGGCTCGCCAGCTCGTCGAGCCACGCCGGCCGAGCGCGCAGCGGGTTCCACCGCAGATCGAGCTTGCCGAGCGGCAGCCCGCGCAGCGTTTCGGGTAGCCCGTCGAGCTGGTTGCCGCGCAGATCCAGCGCGCGGAGCTCCGACAGCCGGCCGATCGACGGCGGCAACACCGTCAGCTGGTTGCCGCGCAGCGACAGCTCGCGCAGCCCGGGCGGTCGGCCAGGCGGTAGCTCGAAGGACAGCGTGCGCAGCTGCGCCTGCTCGGCGCGCAGCTCGTGGAGCGCCGGATCAGTGAGCTCGAGATGGCCGAGCGGATTGTCGCTCACGTTCAGGTAGCGAACGCCGGTGATCGCCGGCGGCTCGGTCAACCGGTTGGCGGCGAGATAGACGAAGTCGATGTCCGCCAGCGCCGCGACCTGATCGAGGCGGTTGCGGTTCGCATCCAGCACCGAGAGCCGAGGCAGCGCGGGCAGGCGCGCCAGCTGGTTATCATGGACGTATAGCTCGCGCAGGCGGGGCGGCAGCGCCGGAAGCTCGCTCAACCGATTGGCGCCGACATCGAGCCGCTCGAGCTCGGACAGGCTCTCGAGCGCGGCCGGCAGCTCGGTCAGCTCGCAGCGATGCGCACACAGCACGACCGCAGAGCCGGCGCGCCACAGCACACCGACGGCACCATCGGTCCGTTGCCGTGGATGCGCCAGCTCCACGACCGGCCGCCGTCCGGCGATCCGCGCGACGATCTCTGCGTCCTGCACCGCTGCAGTCTATCCCGACCTCCGGCGGCCGGCGTCCGGCCGACGTTTGTAGCGCCAGGTCGCGAGCGCCGGGCGTTCGGGGTTACTGTCGGCGCGTGCGGCTGTACGCAGCGCTGTTCGCGATCGGGCTCGTGGTGTATGGCGTCATCGCCTCGGACCGGCTCTGGCACCCATCACCCGCACCGCACTTCGTCATCCAGGCCGACGCCTGGCTCCACGGCCACGCGGCGATCGCCCCTCCGTTCATCGGCGATGACTGGGCCAAGATCGAGACCGTCACGCTCGACGACGGCAGCCAGGCTCGCGGACGCCGGCTGCTGACCCGTCCCGCGTTTCGCACGCTCGACGGCCGCGAGCTACCTGCCGCGCGTATCCGGACATCGGTCGACAAGACAGCGTACATGTCGTTCCCACCGTTCCCGACGCTGATCATGCTGCCGAGCGCGCTCGCCGCCGGCCGCGCCGGCAACGACGTCATCCCGACGCTGCTGATCGCAGCGCTCATCCTGCCGCTCGCGTTGCTCGTGCTGCGCCGGCTCGCCCGCGCCGGACTATCCACGCGGACGGTTGCAGCGCTGGCGTTCGGCAGCGTCGTTGCGTTCTCGGCCGTCCAGGGCAAGGTCTGGTACACCGCTCACGTCGTCGGCGTTGCCCTCGCCTTGCTCTATGCATGGGCGTCGATCGAGATCCGCCGTCCGCTCGTCGCCGGGCTGGCGCTCGGCGCCGCCGCGCTGACCCGCACCGCCATGGCGTTCATGGTCATCCTCTTCATCGGCGAGCTCTGGCGGGTCCATGGCGGCCTCACCGCGTGGCGCACCGTTCGCCGCAAGCTGCTGCGCGACGTGTGCCGGCCGCTCGCCCTGTTCGTCGCTCCGCTCGCCGCGTTCGCGATCGCCGGCATGGCCTACAACTACATTCGCTTCGGCTCGCCGACCGAATTCGGCCATACCTATCTCGAGGTTCGCCAGCAAGCGCAGATCGAGCAGTTCGGCCTTGCCAGCTACCACTACCTCGCCCGCAACCTGGCTGTCGCGTTCACCCTGCTGCCAGAGCTGCTGCCGCGCCCGCCCTATGTCCAGGTCAGCGGCCACGGCCTCGCGCTGTGGGTCACGACCCCGGTGCTGCTGCTCGTGCTGTGGCCCCGCGTCAAGCACCCGCTGCATCGAACGCTGTGGCTCTCCGTCGCTGCCGTCGCGCTGCCGTCGCTGCTGTACCAGAACAGCGGCTGGGTCCAGTTCGGCTACCGGTTCAGCCTCGACTACATGGTGCTGCTGATCATGCTGCTCGCGATCGGTGGCCGGCCGCTGACCCGGTTTGCCAGGGGGCTGATCGTCCTCGGGATCCTGGTCAATCTATTCGGCGCGGTCACCTTTGACCGCTACTGGCAGTACTACCGCGTCGGCGGCAATGCCTACGACGTGGTCGTGCCGCACTGACGCAGCCGTGTTCGCCCAGGCCACTGGCGAACCCTGGCAATGAGCTCAATCCTCGAACGGGTTGAGACCTTTGTCACCGGGACCGGGCGACCGAGCATATCTACCGGTTTGCGGCACGCGAGAAGCCGTCGACAGCTCCGTTTGCGTGGTGACGCTGGCCCCAGCCTCGGGCATCAGCTGTACGGACACCCGATCATCACCGGCCAGCCATCCGATCTGGTCGATCGCCTCGATGACCTCGCGCGCGCTCTGCGGCCGATCGAACGGCTCCTTGCGGAGCAGCCACAGGATCAGCCGCTCCAGCGATCTGGGAATCGCCGGTGCGTATGCTCGTGGCGGCTCGGGCTCGAAGTACAGATGATGAGCCATGAGCTCGCTCGCATCATCGAGCGCGAATGGCGGCCTGCCACATACCAGCTCGTACAGCACGCAACCGAGCGTATAGAGATCGGCGCGTCCGTCGACCCCAGCGAAGCCGCGACACTGTTCGGGGGAGAGATACCGGGGCGTGCCGAGCACATCCCCCGGCTGGGTATACGATGTCTCCTCGGAATTCGAGGCCACCTTGGCGATACCGAAATCGAGGATCTTGATCCGTTCGCCACCGGGAACTTCCGGATCTGACACGATGAAGATGTTATCCGGCTTGAGGTCGCGGTGGACGATGCCACAGTCGTGCGCGGCCGCCAGCGCACCAGCGATCTGACGCACGAGCGCAACGGCCCGGGCTGGATCGAGGCGGCCCATCCGCCGGCGGCGTGAATTGAGGCTCTCACCTTCGAGGAGCTCCATCACAATATAGGCGCTGAGCTCGGGCAAGTACCCGAAGTCAAAGATCTCGACGATGCTGGGATGGTGAATCGTCGCTGCCGCGCGCGCCTCGTTGAAAAACCGCGCTACCGAGCCACGGCGCTTGGATACCCGGGGCAACAGCACCTTCACCGCCGCGCGACGGCCGAGAATGGCATGATGGGCGAGGTAGATGACCCCCATGCCGCCCTTACCAATCTTCCTCGCAATCCTGTAATTCCCGACGCAGGTACCCAGCACAACAATATCAACCTTGCACGATCCACTCCGTCATCGCACGAGGTCGACCGGCCTGCGGGTCCGCGTTGCCTCACATCGCCTGCCAGGACGACGATCGGCCATCTGGCGCGGTCAGAACGGCAAGTGCAAACTGCCGGTCCCACGGGGACGTCGTCCCCGGCGGAGCGGACCGGGCCCCCCACCCTCATTCCTCGCCCCGCTCGATCGCAATACCTCGATGACATCGTCTTGCACGGTGCGAAACAGCTCGCTCGCCGACTGTTCAGCCTGTTCCTCATCATCGATCGTGGCAAATACCGGCACTCGCGTGGTCGGCCGTACGACATCACAGCGAATACGACGTCACCCTGATGAATGCACTGTCATCGAGCCGGCCACCGTGCTCGTCCGCGAGTGCGCCCTGTACCTGGCGAAACAGCGCGAACACCTCCGGTGACAGCTCGAGCCGCACCACGCGATTCATCAGCTCCGGCACCGCGGGATCATTCGGCCGGTCGGATGCGCTCCGGATCGCGCAGGCAACGCGCCTCCTCTGCATCGAGCACCGCTCGCCGTTTCGCAATACTGCACAGCCGCTGATGCAGCCAATGCCATTCCTCGACACGCAGATTCGTCACCATCGTCCACTCCAGCATCGGCGCGAGATGCCTCTCTCGCGCGCATGGCATGTTCTACACCCGAGAATTCTGATGCTCTGCAGTGTCCTGTGCGCGCTCCGCCTGTCGACTCACTGGCTACGGCCGGAACGGCTGCTCGTCTTTGCCGCGGACCGGATTGGCGAGCCGGCGGGCCACCGCGTCTTGCTCGTCCTTGGTCAGCCGGCGAACGTAGACGCCGGCGGCATCGATGCTCCGCGCCCCGAAGAAGCCCTCCGAGACAGCGTACTCGACCTCGATGATCATGTAGGGGTCGTCGCCGATCCACATCAGCTCGTGCTTGCGCGGGATCCCGACCCACGAGGAGAGCGTGAACTTGTCGCGCGATCCGTCCTCGTTGAGGACGACCATCGTGATGCGTTCGGTCGCGGTCATGGGCGAGACGACCGTAGCATCACTGGCCCGAAGTGTTCACCCCAACGGGGGGCGAGACGGCGCCGCGCGACAGGCCCAGCACATCGAGCATGTCGTAGCGCCCGGGGGGCTGGCCGACGGCCCAGGTGGCCGCGCGCAGTGCCCCGACCGCGAAGATCGCGCGCGATGTGGCGCGGTGGCTGATCTCGAGGCGCTCGGCACCCCCGAAGAAGTAGGCGGTGTGCTCGCCGATGACGTCGCCGCCGCGGATCGACGACACGCCGATCTCGCCCGGGGCGCGCGGGCCGATGTCGCCATCGCGGGTGTGGCGCTTGACGCGGTCGTAGTCGACGCCGCGGCCCGCAGCCACCGCATGGGCGATCATGAGCGCGGTGCCGGACGGAGCGTCGCGCTTGGCGCGGTGGTGGGTCTCGACGACCTCGGCGTCCCACTCGGGGCCGAGCGCGCGAGCGGCCTGGTGGACGAGGCCCAGCAGGAGGTTGACGCCGAGCGAGAAGTTCCCGGCGACGACGATCGGCGCGACCCGCGCGAGCTGGTCGAGGACGGCCTGATCGGCGGCGCCGAGCCCGGTGGTGCCGATCACCGCGGCGCGCCGGTAGCGAGCAGCGGCTTCCGCGACGGCGCGGGTGCCCGCGGGCGACGTGAAGTCGATATAGACGTCGGACGCGGCCAGGCCGGTGGCAATGTCGGTGGCTGCGACCACGCCTGCGGCGACCGGTGCGCCGATGCCGTGAGCATCGGACCGATCGACGGCCGCCGCGATCTCGACGTCGCTACGCCCGAGCGCCGCGTCGAGCACCGCGCGCCCCATCCGGCCCGACGGGCCGAGCACGCACACGCGAACGCTCACGACATGCCCAGCGTCCGTAGCTCGCCGCGCAGCTGCTCGACCAGCGCAGGGCTCGCCGGCGTCATCGGCAGGCGAACGTCCGTCGAGCAGCGGCCGAGGATCGCGAGCGCGGCCTTGGTCGGGCCCGGGCTCGGCTCCGCAAACAGCAGCGTGCTCAGCACCCGCAGCTCGTAATGGCGGCGACGAGCGCGTACCCAGTCGCCGGCGGCAACCGCATCCCACATGTCGCTCGCCGCAAGTGGCGCGACATTCGATACCACCGAGATCACCCCCCGCGCGCCGAGCGCGTACAGCGGAAACGTCGTCGCGTCGTCGCCCGACAGCACGGTCATGCGATCGCCCAGCCGCGCGACCAGCTCGCCGGCCCGCGGGACGTTACCGGTCGCGTCCTTGATCCCGATGATGTTGTCGTGAGCGGCGAGCCTGACCACGGTCTCGGTGAGCAAGTCGCAACCCGTCCGGGTCGGCACGTTGTAGAGAATGATCGGCAGCTTGGTCGCCTTGGCGATCGCCTCGAAGTGGCGAAACAGGCCGTCCTGGCTGGGCCGGTTGTAGTACGGCGTGACGTGGAGCAGCGCATTCGCGCCGGCGCTCTCGGCGGCGTGCGTGAGCTCGAGCGCTTCGACCGTGGCGTTGCCGCCGGCTCCAGCGACCACCGGAACGCGGCCGCGCGCCGACTTGACGATCGCCGCGATCACCGCGATGTGCTCGTCCACCGACAGGGTCGCGGACTCGCCGGTGGTGCCGACAGCGACGATGCCGTCGACGCCTTGCTCGATCTGCCAGTCGACCAGCTTGCCGAGCGCGTCGAAGTCGACCTTGCCGTCGCGGAAAGGGGTGACGAGCGCTGTAAGGCAGCCTTCGATCGTCGCGAGCTTCGCCATGAGATCCTCGGTTGCCCTTGACGGGCAATCTCATTGCTACAACGTCTGCGCGCAGAAAGCCATTCCGGCGAACGGTATGGCTGAGCTGTCTTCGTTCGAGGAGCAGACCCGCCGGAGCCGTCCGGCTCGCTGGCTCACGACTCGTGATCGGGATGCGGGGGCAGATTCATCATGTCCTCCGGGTAGCGTTCCGCGATGTAGCTCAGGATGTCGCGGACCGAGATCAGCCCGAGCACGCGACCGCGATCGTCGACGATCGGTAGATGCCGGCGGTGGCCGGCGGTCAGCCGGCGCAGCGCCTCGCTCAGCGAGTCGTCGGGCCGGATCACCATCGGATGCGGTGTCATGACGTCGCCGACGACCAGGTGAGACCACAATGCGTCGCTGTAATCAACGCGATTGAGCAAGTCGCGCTCCGTGAAGATGCCGACCAGCGCGCCGGCGTCTTCGACCAGCACCGCGCCACGCCCCTTGGCGGTCATCTCGGCGACGACCTTCCACATCGCGTCACCGACGCTGACCCGCGCATGCGGCCGCGGCGAGAGATCACCGACCGTGGCGGCGGCGAGCGCCTGCATGCCACCACTCACGAGCCGCCCCCCAGGTCGACCATCGCGATCACCGACGATGTATCGCGATCTGCGGGAGTCGGCCGCGGCGTCGCATCGATGTCGTCGAAGATCGCTTCGAGGTGGCGCATCACATCCCACACCGTGAGCACGCCGCGCAGCTGTCCGGCGTCATCGACGATCGGCACGTTGCGAAAGCCCTCGACGGCCATCCAGTTGATCGCGAACGCGACCGGATCGCGCGGCCGGAGGGTACGCGGCATCTTGGTCATGACGTCGCCGAGCAAGATCTTGCTGGGATCGGCGCGCAGCTTCGCGATGCGGTTCACGAAGTCGCGGCTCGTGAAGATCCCGGCGAGCATGCCGTCGCGCATCACGAGCACACAATCGTGAGCCTCTCGGCTCATCTCCTCGAACGCTCGCGATACCCGGTCTCCGACATCGAGCCTGGGCACTGCGTGCGTCCATCCGATCTCACGAATCGTCTTTTCCAGGCGGCGCATGCACCCTCCGTTTCCCCACAATAACCTAGATTCGAGACGTGAGAAGAGCTGTTCCGTCGCGGAGCGGCAGCTCGATCGCGAACCGTGCTCCTCCGCCCGGCGCGTCGGCCACGGCGATCCGACCACCGTGATCGGAGATGATGCGATGGACGATCGCGAGGCCCAGACCGGTGCCGCCTTTTGCGTGCTTGGTCGTGAAATACGGTGCGAATACCTTGTCTTTGAGGTCATCCGGAATTCCCGGCCCGTCGTCCTCGACGATCAGCAGCGCGCGATCGCCCGCCTCCCCCGGGCGCGTCGACACGATGATGTGCCCGTCGCTGCGCTGACCGATCGCGTCACGCGCGTTCTCGACGAGGTTGAGGACGACCTGGTTCAGCTGGCTCCTGTCTGCATCGATCTGCGGCAGTGGCTCGAATAGCTTGATCTCGATCGGCGCGGCCCCGTGATAGAGCGCGAGGGCCGAGCGCACCAGCTCGTTGAGATCGACGCGCGAAAGCTCCGGCTTGGGCATGCGCGCGAATGCTGAAAACTCCGACACGATGTGCTTCAGGCGATCGGCCTCCTCCATCACCGTCGTGGTCGACTCCTCGAGGATCTCGCCGAACGATGGGTGCTGCTTCTTCCAGGTCTTGCGCAGCGTGTCCATCGCCATCTGGATCGGTGTCAGCGGATTCTTGATCTCGTGCGCGAGCCGGCGTGCGATCTCCTGCCAGGCGGCGATCCGCTCGGCGATGACCAGACGGTCCTTCGATGTCCGCAGATCCTCCATCATGAAGTTGAACGCTGCGGCGACCGCGCCGATCTCGTCGT
>Ga0307517_10015303_pt1 | contig 10209 bp, 11 predicted proteins | sample 23_EM_MG_FD_194515 | JGI IMG/M metagenome (GOLD analysis project Ga0307517, IMG submission 194515) | Populus trichocarpa ectomycorrhiza microbial communities from riparian zone in the Pacific Northwest, United States - 23_EM | ecosystem: Host-associated > Plants > Roots > Unclassified | place...
GTGGCCAGCCTGCTGCTGATCCTGGCGCTCTTTATCCTGCTGCTCAAGCAGTGGAGCGAGAACCGTATCAACCGCCTGCGCAAAAGTGCCGGTGAGGAATAAGTCATGTCGATCGAAGTGCGTAATGTCAGCAAGAACTTCAATGCCTTCAAGGCCCTGAACAGCATCAATCTGGACATCCAGAGTGGCGAGCTGGTGGCGTTGCTCGGGCCCTCCGGCTGCGGCAAGACTACCTTGCTGCGCATCATCGCCGGCCTGGAAACCCCGGATGACGGCAGCATCGTGTTCCACGGTGAAGACGTCTCCGGCCACGACGTGCGTGATCGCAACGTCGGCTTCGTATTCCAGCACTACGCGTTGTTCCGGCACATGACCGTGTTCGATAACGTGGCGTTCGGCCTGCGCATGAAACCGAAAAACCAGCGTCCGAACGAAAGCCAGATCGCCAGCAAGGTCCACGAACTGCTGAACATGGTGCAGTTGGATTGGTTGTCGGATCGTTACCCGGAACAACTCTCCGGTGGCCAGCGCCAGCGTATCGCCCTGGCCCGCGCCCTGGCGGTGGAGCCCAAAGTGCTGCTGCTCGACGAACCCTTCGGCGCCCTCGACGCCAAGGTGCGCAAGGAACTGCGCCGCTGGCTGGCGCGCCTGCACGAAGACATCAACCTGACCTCGGTGTTCGTGACCCACGACCAGGAAGAGGCCATGGAAGTTGCCGACCGTATCGTGGTGATGAACAAGGGCGTGATCGAGCAGATCGGCTCACCGGGCGACGTCTACGAAAACCCGGCCAGCGATTTCGTCTATCACTTCCTCGGTGATTCGAACCGTCTGCACCTGGGCGAAGACAATCATGTGTTGTTCCGCCCGCATGAAGTGTCGCTGTCGCGCCATGAACTGGAAGACCACCACGCCGCCGAAGTGCGCGACATCCGCCCCCTGGGCGCCACCACGCGGGTGACGTTGAAAGTGGAAGGCCAGAGCGAACTGATCGAAGCTGAAGTGGTTAAAGACCACGACAGCCTCACGGGTCTGGCCCGTGGCGAGACCCTGTTCTTCAAGCCCAAGGTCTGGCAAAAAGCCTAAGAACCCACCGCCAGGCCCAATCTGGAATGGGATCAAACTGTGGGAGCGGGCTTGCTCGCGAAGGCGGCGTGTCAGTTGATGAAAGTGCTGGCTGACCCACCGCTATCGCAGGCAAGCCAGCTCCCACATCTAGACCTTTCTCGGCTCAAGATCGCGGCGTGTCACAGGGCCCGACCGTGCTTCGATCTGCTGCTTGAGGTCATGGCGCAGCCCCAGCAGAAACGCCAACTCGGCCACCACAAACAACGGCCCGACGATCAGCCCCGACACATCATCCACAAACGCGGGCTTTTTGCCTTCGTAGTAGTGCCCTACGAACTGGATCACCCAGCCCACCACGAACATCCCGATGCCGCTGCCGAGCCACACCGCTGTGCTCTGCGCCGCCAGCACATGCCCGGCCCACACCGACAAGCCCATCAGCACCGTCATCAGTGCACCCAGCGCCAGTTCCAGGCGCAGGTAAAACACTGCGCTGAACAACGCGAGAAGAACCGCCGGTGAAATCCACAGCCCAGCCACCGCCCATTGCGGGCGTGACAGCAGCACGGCCACTGCGACGACAATCAACGGGATGCCGATAAAGTGGCTGGCGATATTGCGTGGGTCGCGGTGGTAGGCGGCGTATTGGCTAAGATGCTCGACGAGGCTTTTCATTCTTGTTCCTCCTGTAGGATGTTTGATCATGCTCTGTCAGTCGTTGCCTGACTGTCAGCTGGGCGACAATCTCTGGAGTTCCCATGGACGCAGCTCAATGGCACGCGCGGCTCGCCGCCGGTCACTGGTTCAGCCACCTGCCTACAGCGTTTCAGCATAGCTTGCTGGCTCACGCCCGATTGCGCTCGCTGGTCGCTGGGCAATGCCTGTTCAAACGCGGTGATCCACCCAGCGGCCTGTATGCGGTGCTGGACGGCAGCCTGCGCATCAGCGCGGTGAACGAACACGGCAAGGAGGCGGTATTGAGCCTGGTGGAGTCGCCGTTCTGGTTCGGCGAAATCTGCCTGTTCGACGGCCTGCCGCGTACCCACGACGCCAGCGCCGTCGGGCCGTGCACGCTGTTGCAGGTGCCGCAGCAGGCGCTGCTCGGCATTCTTGAGCAAAACCCCCGGTATTGGCGCGACCTGGCCTTGCTGATGAGCCAGAAACTGCGCTTGAGTTTTATCGGCCTGGAACACCTGAGCCTGATGCCCGCCTCGGTGCGCCTGGCCCATCGTTTGCTGATGATGGTCGAGGGCTACGGCGACATCGAGCCCTCACGGCGCAGCGTGCAACTGCCCCAGGAAGACCTCGCCGCGATGCTCAGCCTGTCACGCCAGACCACCAACGCCCTGCTCAAGGACCTGCAAGCCCGGGGCATCGTGCGCCTGGGCTACGGCGCAATCGAAATCCTCGACGCCGAGCGCCTGCGGGAGGCGGCGCACACCTGAGGGTGTTAGCCTGCAGGCCTGATCAATCGAGGTGTGTTATGCGCGTGCTGTTAGTGGAACATGAATCCGATGAGGCACAGCAGATGGCCCAGGGCCTGAACGAGGCGGGCTACAGCGTGGAAGTCGCGGCCAACGGCATGGCGGCCCAGCGCTTTGTGGAAAGCAGCGAGTACGATCTGGTGATCCTGGATGTGATGCTGCCGGGGCTGAATGCCTGGAAGTTGCAGCAGGCGATTCGCCAGAAGGGCGACACGCCGCTGTTGTTCCTGACCACGCCCGGTGGAATTGAAGACCGCCTGCGCGGGTTGGAACTGCATGAGGATGACTACTTGCTCAAGCCGTTCGCGGCCAAGGCGTTGGTGGCGCGGGTGCGCAACGTGTTGCGGCGTGATCGTGGGCGTTGACGGTACTGGCGCCATCGCGGGCAAGCCCGCTCCCACATTTGATTGCATTCCAAGGTTGGAACCCGATCACCTGTGGGAGCGGGCTTGCCCGCGATGAGGCCCTCAACCCCCCCATAAATCCCTCTACCGCAACCCATCCCGGAACTGCCCCGGCGTCACCCCCGTCCAGCGCTTGAACGCGCGGCTGAAACTGCTGGTATCGGCAAACCCGAGCAAATGACTGATCTCCGCCAATGAGCATTGCGGGTCCCGCAAGTGCAGCAACGCCAGATTCTCCCGGCACTCATTGAGCAGCGCATCAAACCGACAGCCTTCATCCGCCAGATGCCGCTGCAAACTGCGCAGGCTCAAGTGCAACGCCTGGGCAACCCGCTCCGCGCTCGGCTCGCCGTCGGGCAGTTGCGCTTCGATCACCCGGCGCACCCTGCGCTCCCAGGTCAGCGGTTGCAGTTGCGCGAGGGTGCGCTTGAGCACGGTTTCATTGTGTTCGGCCAGCTCGGGGTTGGCGTCGTCGAGGTGGCTGTCGAAGTCCTGGGCGGCGAATTCCAGGCGGTCTTCCTCGGCGGCAAAAAACACCGGCGCGCGAAACACTGTGTGCCACGGCGTGGGGTCAGCCGGCTGCGGGCGCCGCAAGTACACGGCGAGCGGTGCATAGTCACGCCCCAGGCGATTGCGGCAGGTGCGCACATAGATCGCCGCAAACGCATCGATGGCTTCAAACGCCGGCGCCGGGCTGCCCTGCGGTTGCAGCAGGCGAAAACGGTAGCGTTCGCCATCCCCGCTCAGCTCCAGGGTCAGGGCATCGCTGACCACCTGGTGATACCTCACGATGCGCTCGAACACTTCGCGCAGGCTGCCGCTGGCCACCAGCGCATAGCCCAGTGCGTGAAAGGTGGTGGGGCTGACAAACCGCGACACCCGCAAACCGATCGCCGGGTCGCCGCTGGCCTGCACCGCCAGCGCCCACAGGCGTGTGGTGGCCGACAGCGGGTAGCGCGCATTGGGATCGTCCATCAGCTGCGGGTCGAGCCCGGCCGCGATGCACAGCGCGGCGCTGTCGAGGCCGAGGGCGTCGAGTTGCTTGCGCAGGGCGCGGGTCCAGCTGGCGAGGGAAGTGGCTTCGGGCATGGTGATTGGCGCTTGCGGTCAACAGGTTGGCGTGTGGAGCTGATGCCCTGGGGGACCGCATGGGCCAGGATGCATCCATCGATAACCAGAGGATGGAAGCATGGACGGTACTTCTGCAAGTCCCCAACAGATGAACGCACAACAGCGTGCGGCGCATATCCGTGACGTGGTGCTGGCCGAAGGCGTGCGCCTGCGCCAGCAGCACCCCTGGCTGCTGCATCAGGACGCCCTGGGCGCCGGCATCCTGGCCTTTGCGTTGCTCGGCATGCTCGGCTCGGCGGCGCTCTACATCAGCGGTCACATGGCTTGGTGGGCGTGCCTGCTGATCAATGCGTTTCTCGCCTCGCTGACCCACGAGCTGGAACACGACCTGATCCACAGCATGTACTTTCGCAAGCAGCGCATCCCCCACAACCTGATGATGGGCCTGGTCTGGCTGGCGCGGCCGAGCACGATCAACCCGTGGGTCCGCCGTCATCTGCATCTGAACCACCACAAGGTCTCCGGCACCGAGGCCGACATGGAGGAGCGCGCCATCACCAACGGTGAACCCTGGGGGCTGGCGCGGCTGTTGATGGTCGGTGACAACGTCATGTCGGCGTTTATCCGAATGCTGCGGGCCAAAACCTGGAAGCACAAACTCAGCATCCTCAAGCGTGCGCTGCTGGTCTACGCACCGCTGGCGCTGCTGCATTGGGGCGCGTGGTATGTGTTCCTCGGCTTTCACGCGGCCAATGGCGTCGCCAGCCTGCTGGGGGCGCCCATCGAGTGGTCGGCCGGCACCTTGCAGATGATGCACGTGATCGACATCGCCGCCGTGGTGATCATCGGCCCCAACGTGCTGCGCACCTTTTGCCTGCACTTTGTCAGCTCCAACATGCACTACTACGGCGATGTGGAGCCGGGCAACGTGATCCAGCAGACCCAGGTGCTGAACCCGTGGTGGCTGTGGCCGTTGCAGGCGTTCTGCTTCAACTTCGGCAGCACCCACGGCATCCACCATTTTGTGGTCAAGGAGCCGTTCTACATCCGCCAACTGACCGCCAGGGTCGCGCATCAGGTCATGGCGCAGATGGGCGTACGCTTCAATGATTTCGGGACGTTTGCGCGGGCCAATCGGCTTGGTTTTCCACCGCCTGCAGCGTCTCGATCAACGCCTTCGCCGCAGGCGACAAGCGCACCCCAGCGCGGCTGATCACGCCGCAGCGGTTGCTCAGGCTGTCGAGGGCGTGGGGCAGGTTGCGCCAGTGCAGCACCTGCAACGCGCCGCTGGTGAACGCTTCGACGAAGGCTTCTTCGGCGCCCAGGCCAATCGCATCGGACTGGCGCACGATGCTCGCCAGTGTCGAGAACTGCTCAAGCTCGATGGCGGGCACAAAGTCGATACGCCCGCTGAGGTTGGCCAGCAGTTTGCGAATGCCCGGCGCGATCAGCGGCGTGGCCAGCGGGTAGCCGAACAGGTCGTTGGTGGACAGGCTGTCCTTGGCCAGCAACGGGTGCCCGGCGCGGCAGAAAAACACACTGCGCCGGGGTGTCAGGGCCCGGGTCTGGAAGTTCGGGTCGGCCTCGAAGTGGCGCACATCGGCGATAAAAAACTCGATCTCTTCGCGGCTCAGGCTACGCCCGAGTTTTTCCCAGTTATCCACCTGCAACGCGCTGCGCACCTTGGGGTAGGTGGTGATAAACCGCGCGAGGGCCTGGGGCACCAGATTGACCGCCGCCGCCCCATCACTGCCAAAACGTACTTCACCGGCGTCGAGCTTGGTCATGCGCGTGACTTCGTGGCTGAGCAACGCCGCGCCTTGCACCAGGCTCAGGGCATGTTGCAGCACCACCTGGCCTTCGGGGGTGGGGCGCAGCTCCTTGTGGGCGCGGTCCACCAGCACGCAGCCGAATTCCTGCTCCAGGCCCTGGATGCTGCGGCTGAACGCCGGTTGCGTGATGCCCATGGCGTCGGCGGCACGCACGAAACTGCGGTGCTCGTTGAGCGCGATGAAGTAGCGCAGTTGGCGAAGATCCATGGGGCGCCCGGCGTCCAAGAGGGGGAACCGGGATTTTAAGGGGCTTGCTTATTCCGTCAATGAAGCATGTTTGTTTTATCTAGATCTTAAATGCATATCTATAGAGCGGCTGCCGTGCGGTAGGTGGCCGGGCTGAACACTCGTGTCACCACCAGCATTGCCACGGCGGTGACGGTCAGCACCACCCAGGCGCTGACAAAATTGCCGCTCAGTTCGCGCAGCCAGCCGGTCATCCACGGCGACACCGCGTTGATCAGGAAGCCCACGCCCTGCACGAAGGCCGCCAGTTGCCCGGCTTGGCGCGGGTCGCGGTGATGGTCGAGGGTCAGCAGCAGGCTCAGGGCAAAACACGCGCCCAGGCCGAAGCCGCACAGCGCCACCCACACATGGGGAAATTGCAGCGGGGCCATGATCAGCCCAAGGTACCCGATGGTCTGCGCCAGCAGGCTGATGCCGAGCAACGGCCGCCGGTCGATGCCGCGTTGCGCCAGCACCGGCATCAACAGCGCGGCGAGCACCTGGAAGATGGTCATGAACGCCAGCAACGAACCGCTGGGCAGTACGCCCCAACCCAGTTGCTGATAGAACGCCGGCAGCCACGCCACCAGGCTCATGTAGCCGCAATTGACCAAGCCGAAATACAACGCCAGCAGCCAGGCGCGGCGGTTGCGCAGGCCCTTGAACGCCGGTATCTGCCTGGCGCTTTTCGCCGCGCCCAGGGGCAAACAGGCCCACAGCAACAACGCCGCCAGCGCGGGCAGCAGCCACACGCCGAGCCCCGCCTGCCAAGCGCCGAACTGCGTGGCCACCAGCGGGCTGAGCAGCGCCGCCAAACCGCCGCCGGCCATCAACGAGGCCGAATACACGCCCATCGCCACCGGCACGCGGTGCTGGAATTCGCGCTTGATCATCGCCGGCACCAACGCCTGGATCAGCGCCACGCCCGCACCCCCCAACAACGCCGTCACCAGCAGCGCTGCGCCCTGGCCCATCAGCCAGCGCGCCAGGCACGCCAGCAGAATCATCATCAGGCCCAACGCGATGCCGCGCCGCTCGCCCAGTTGCGCCTCGACGCGCACGCCGACCAGTGCGACCAGGCCCATGCAAATCACCGGCAGGCTGGTGAGCAGGGCGCTGCTCTGGAAACTCAGGCCGGTGGCCAGGCGGATTTCGCCGAGCAACGGGCTGATGGAACTGAGGATCGGCCGCAGGTTGAGGCCCAACACGATCAGCAGGCCCCAGCCGGCGAAGGATTTATTGAGGGTCATGCGGCGCCCTTGCGGCAGGTAAATGAGGCGTGAGTATGGGCAGCGCCGCAGGTATTCTGAAATTAAATATAACCATGCCAATCAGTGGCAAGTTGAATGGTGAGCGCCATGTTCGATCCCGTGTTGTTACGCAGCTTTGTTGCCGTAGTGGACTGCGGCAACTTCACCCGCGCCGCCGAGCGCCTGCACCTGACCCAATCCACCGTAAGCCAGCAGATCCGCCGCCTGGAGGACGTCGCCGGTTGCCAGTTGCTCGACCGCGATCAGCGCCGCGTGGTCGCCACCACCGAGGGTGAGCGCTTGCTGGCCTACGCGCGGCGCATCCTGGCGCTGCATGAAGAGGCCGCCGACGTGCTGATCAACCAGCAAAGCGACGGCGTGCTGCGCCTGGGCGTGCCGGAGGATTTCGCCTCCGAGCGCCTGCTGCCGCTGCTCTCGGCGTTTGTCGGGGCGTATCCACGGGTGCGCCTGGAAGTCACCAGTGGCCTGGGCCCCGAGTTGCAGCGCCAATACCGCAGTGGTGAGTTCGACGTGCTGCTGGTCAAGCAGATGGGTGACAGCGATGACTGCCTGGCCTCGTGGCCGGAGCCATTGTGCTGGGTCGACAGCCGCAGCATGCCGTGCCTGGACCGCGAGCCGCTGCCGCTGGTGGCGTTCCCGGTGGGCGGGCTGTACCGCAACGAGATGCTGCAACACCTGGAAGTCGGCGGCTGGCGCTGGCGCATCGGCTATTCCAGCGCCAGCCTGGCAGGTGTGTGTGCGGCGGTGGCGGCGGGCTTGGGTATCAGCTTGCTGCCGGTACGGGTGGTGCAGGCCGGGCACCAGATCCTGGGTGAGGACAGCGGCCTGCCGGTGGTGCAGGGCGTGCGCCTGGCGTTGTATGCGCGCAGCGGCCTGGGGGCGGCGGGGCAGTGTCTACAGAGCGAGTTGTTCGATTTATGTGCAAACAGCCCGTGTTGAGCCATGCCTTTGCTGAATATTTTGTATGCCTGTAAAGCATTGAAAAAACACGCCTCGGCGCCAGGCCACGAACGACGTGGGTTTGGCGTTTCAGTCCGGCTCGGTTATGCAGTTTCGGTCTATGTATAACTTTAAAGATTACTTTAAGAGATAAGCGTCTGGCCCCGATGATTCAGTCCTCGACGGCCTTCCAACGCAGGCCCGTCGGTTTTTTGTTTGAAAACCGTAGGGAGTGAATCCATGGGCAATGTCCAGACCGCCGCCAGTGCACACGAGGCGCAATGGCGCCAGGCACCGGGTGGTGAGTTGGTCGACCTTGGCCGGCCGCATCGCGCGCCGCTGGGGCAACTGCGCACGCAGCAAACCCCCAAGCGTTTCTCCAGCCGTCGCGAAGGCATTCTGCTGGGTTTGCTGGTGCTGGCCCTGCACGCTGCGGTGATCTACTGGGTGGCGCAGAAGCCGACACCGGTGCTGCCGATCGTGCCGCCGGAAATTCCGCCGATGACCATCGAATTTTCCCAGCCGGCGCCGCCGGTGGTCGAACCGCCACCGCCTGTGCCGCCACCACCGCCGCCGCCCGTGGTTGAGCCACCGCCGCCCGTGGTGGATGAGTTGGCCGCCAAGCCGGCGCCGAAAAAGCCGATTCCAAAACCCAAGCCCGTGCCGAAGCCGGTGCCCAAGCCTGAGCCCGCCCCCAAACCGGTCGAGCCGCCGCCCGCACCCCCGACCCCGGCACCGCCCGCGCCGCCTGCGCCACCGGCACCGGCGCCGGTAACACCCGCTTCGGCCAACGCCGCGTATTTGAAGAACCCGGCGCCCGAATACCCGTCACTGGCCCAGCGCCGTGGCTGGGAAGGCACGGTGTTGCTGCGGGTGCAGGTCCTGGCCAGTGGCAAGCCGGGTGAGATCCAGATCCAGAAGAGCAGCGGTCGCCAGCAACTCGACGACGCCGCGCTGGCTGCGGTGAAGCGTTGGAGCTTCGTACCGGCCAAGCAGGGCGACGTCGCCCAGAACGGCTGGGTCAGCGTCCCGATCGATTTCAAGATTCACTAACTATTCGGCTGCGGTGTGTTGCACACGCCGCGACCTGCACAGAGGGAAGACATCATGGCATTAGCATCTCCACTTGAATCCATCGAAAGCGCGGTGATCTGGCTGCTGGTGGTTTTTTCGGTCGCCACCTGGGGCCTGGCCCTGCTCAAGGGCGTGCAGTTCGGTCGCCTCAAGGCGCAGGATCGCAAGTTCCATAAACAGTTCTGGGCGGCGTCGAGCCTCGACTCGGCCGCCGAGCTGGCAGAAACCCAACCCGGCGCCGCAGCCCGTGTGGCCCAGGCCGGTTACGCCGCGATCCAGGTGGGCGAGACGCCACACGCTGCCGACCTGAGCCAGGCCATCAACCACCAGGACCGCCTCGAACGCGCCCTGCGCCAACAGATCGTGCGTGAACGCCGTTCCCTGGAGACCGGCCTGGCCGTGGTCGCCAGTATTGGCAGCACCTCGCCGTTCATCGGCCTGTTCGGCACCGTGTGGGGCATCATGGAAGCGCTCAAGGGCATCAGTGCCGCCGGTTCCGCCAGCCTCGAAACCGTGGCCGGCCCGATTGGTGCCGCGCTGGTGGCCACGGGTGTAGGTATCGCCGTCGCCGTACCGGCGGTGCTGGTCTACAACTACTTCCTGCGCCGTCTCAAGCTGACGGCTGCGGACCTCGACGACTTTGCCCACGACTTCTACAGCCTGGCGCAGAAAAATTCGTTCCGCGTGCTGCTGCACCCGACCCTGAACAAAACCGCGGCCGGCAACCCGCAGAAAGTGAAGGAGGCGTCCTGAGATGGCCTTCTCCACGCAAGACAGTGATGAGGTGCTGAGCGAGATCAACGTCACGCCGCTGGTGGACGTGATGCTGGTGCTGCTGGTG
>Ga0307517_10015304_pt1 | contig 10208 bp, 15 predicted proteins | sample 23_EM_MG_FD_194515 | JGI IMG/M metagenome (GOLD analysis project Ga0307517, IMG submission 194515) | Populus trichocarpa ectomycorrhiza microbial communities from riparian zone in the Pacific Northwest, United States - 23_EM | ecosystem: Host-associated > Plants > Roots > Unclassified | place...
TGGCAAGTCGCATGCTTCAGAGATCGGCGAGCTCTTGCAACGAGAATCGGTCCGGATGGTCGACAGTCAATCTGCTACTGAAGATAGTTCCGAAGCATTGGGCGGCGAGTACTCGTCTTCAACGTCCGGAAGCAAGGAGACTGTTATCTCGTACCACACTGCGGCTACCAGCAGCACCGTTAACTCCTTAACTCTGGCTTTGGCCGACGCATCTGGATCTCCGTTGTCCATCCCATCAAATACCCCATCTGGTGACGAATCGGAATCTCCAGTAGTGGCGAAACAAGGCGATTTTTGTAGTGATTAGATTATTTATTTGCTGATCTAACGTCCTGAGTGCATTTGTATAACATCACGATTCGTCTCCAACTGAGCTTCGAGAAATATTTGTTCCATCAAAAAAATAATCGCCCGGTGTATAAGTAATTCAACGTAACATCTTGTCGTTATCCAAATTCGGTCCGAATTGTAGAGTGGTCAGATTATTCTGACACAACCCTGTCAACTGCCAGCGGAAGCGTGGACAGAGGTTAGTCCCGCCCCAGCACAATGGCATCTATAGAGAAGGTCTTCACTCAACTACAGCCACCCACAACCACCTACAAGGATGACCCTCACGCGATCCTCTCGCAGTCGGAGCAGACGATGTACGACCAGGTCCTAGGGCATTTTACCAAATCGGAACCTGTCTACTCCATCCCCGACCTCGAAAAGGGCGAACTCATGGATGAAGAAAAGTTTTGGCTCTCTCGAGAATGTATCCTTCGGTAAAATATTACTAGGCATCATTTTATTTTCGCTTCTGACGACAACCACAGCTATCTCCGGGCTTCAAAGTGGAAAGGGTCAACAGCCATACAAAGGCTAGAGAGTACATTGAAATGGCGCCGTGAATTTGGGTTGTATGACCTTGTCAACGCCGAGCACGTAGAACAAGAGGTTCGAACTACAATTTATATTTCTTTCGTAAATTCTTAAAGTCATTTTCGGCTTTCAGGCAGTCACCGGGAAAGGGATCTTGTTCGGCTATGATGTGGTTGGAAAACCAGCGTTCTACATGATCCCTAGTCGCCAAAATACGGACGACGCGAGGCATCAAATCCAGTTTACTGTATGGATGCTTGAGCGATGCATTGATTTGATGGAACCAGGTGTGGAGTGAGTACGACCGCATCCTGATTTCCTCGATCATCCCATATAATACGTGCAGGGACCTCGCCATCCTCATCAACTTCGGAGATCGAGGCAAAACTCCCCCCTTTTCCACCGCTCTCTGGATTCTTAACATTTTCCAGGACCACTACCCTGAGCGACTCGGCCTTGCACCCGTCATCAACGTCCCCTTCCTTGTCAATGCCTTCTTCAAAATGGTCATGCCGTTGGTCGATCCAATCACGCGCCAAAAAGTGAAATTCAATCCTCAGGTCTTGGAGGATGGCCTCTTCACAGCAGATATGATCATGAAAGATTGGTGGGGTGGCGAACCTGAATTTGAGTACGTACACGAAAAATACTGGCCTCACCTCGTCAGCCTGTGCGAAGGTCGTGTCCTGACATGGACCAAGAACTGGAGGGCTCTCGGCGCAAAGGTCGGCACGAGCGAATGGGCTTACAAGAAAGGTATCATCCCCGGAAGCCATCAAGATTCTGTTGAATGGGATACGGACAAGAAAGACCAGCAAGTCAGTGTTAAGGAAGTTTCAGTAACGCCTATTGTCGCTGTAGACGCCCAGAAGGGCATCGAACCTTCAGAAAGATCCAAAGACGTGAAGGTGGTAACTAAACCTTCTACAAAGCTGATGGATTTCAAGAATGGGGCAGCTGCCGTAACAAGCGACGCAGCACATACTGCTTCCCATGGTGCCCCCTCGACGACTGCCGTGTCTGGAGCTGGAGCAGTTACCGGTGGAGGAGGGGGGGACAGTGGAGGAGGAGGCAGTGGAGGAGGAGACAGTGGAGGAGGAAGCAGTGGAGGAGATGGAGGAGGTGGCGAGTAAACTATATTCCCAATACATACACATACCCGCAGATTACTCTGATTTAGACTTCGATCTGTTTCCTGTTATCTTACTAGATGGTCATTCGAATGTTAACTTGCAAGCATAGACAACAGGTGGGGTTTTCGAAGCGGATACTAGTTGTACTTGATGAGACTTGGGCATCAGTTGGATCCATGATAGTGCTCACTTGTCAAATAAGTTCCTTGTGGTACGAGGCGACATTCATCTCCTCAATACCGCATCTGTTAAGGAGGGATTGGGCATCTAAATTTATTAAACAGGGGGCGGAGATGTTGCCATTCCGAATGACATTTGCATCATATCCCGACCTATGCCCATGCCCATGCACATTGCCGAAGGAATGAAAGGTATATATATCTCGCTGTCTTCGAAATAATAGTTGTACACGTTTTAGTATGTACGTTATTAATTTGAACATGTCATGTGGTTTCATCACTACAAGGGGAAGTCAGCCTCAAATTTCCACCAGAAGTAGAAACTTACCAGGAAGTAGTCAGGTACACGTCGCGAGACCAAAGGCTCCCCTGCCCGCGGGGCCGGGTCGAATTGTAGGCTATATCGATCGCTTGGGGGTCAGGAAGACTGCGAAGAAGAACAATTCTGAGGCGCACAAGCTATATGATAATTTTTCATCTATTTCCATGATCGCCGCCTGATTACCACACCGATAACAATAGTTGGGTGCACTGAAGATTGTCACCACATTTCTATCTTGACCCCAGCTGTAGCCTAACGTCCAGGTAAGTGAGGTTGTGATAGCCAGGAACACCGCTCGAGCAATAAACTTACCTTCCATAACCAACTGGTGGGCGCGAGCGACGAGTGTCAGTCCGTTATTGTGATTGAATGCTTCTGAAATGTCCTGTCCGAATGTGTAACCGGCACCACGCGGTGATATTCCCCATCCACAACGGTCATCGGGGTCGGACCATAGCAAATCACACATTGGTCCTTCGTGGGGTACTTCTTGCACACGATCGATGGAGCGGACATGGTCAAGAGTGTCGATGGATGGTGATAGTCCACCGTGCAAGCAGAATATCTATAGAGTTCGATCAGTATAAAGGGACATGAAGCAAGTGGAGGTCATGACGGTTGAGGACCCCTTAAGGAGCCATCACACACCCCAACACAGTATAAAGCGGATAGAAATTTGACAAGAGCCACGTACTTGGTTGTCAATGAGGGCGGTAAGAGGAAGGAAGTCGAATAAGTCTGTAAAGAATCTCCAGACATTGGCATTGCCATATTTTCGTAGACATTCGTCGTAAAATCCGTAGACTTGAGTGATCTGTCGCGACTCGTGGTTTCCGCGGAGAATGGTAACCCGATCGCGATAGCGCAACTTCAAAGCCACCAGTAAGGTTACTGTCTCCACTGAGTAGTATCCGCGATCAACGTAGTCGCCCATGAAAAGGTAGTTGGTGTCTGGTGAGTTACCGCCAATCCGAAATAGTTCTGAAAGATCGTGCTGATAGCGTCAACCGAGGAGAGAATAATACGCGAAGAGAAGTGATGAACATTGATCGACGTCAGTAAAATGGATAAAAGGATAGAGCGTTAGATGAAACACACGAATTGGCCGTGAATATCCCCGCACACAGTCACCGGACACCTCACAGGTTGCACGTTCGACTCCTCCATTAATATTTCCCGTGTCTGTTTGGGAGTGAAGTAGGCATTAGAACAAGGTATTCCGATATGCAGCAGCGCAGCACCCGCGCTATTGGTAAACCCTTATCCATACCTTGTCGCAGAGTTTTTTAACGTCCGCTTCTGAGAGCTGCTTGCACTGGCTGAGCTGTTCGATCCATACATCGATTTCGTGTTCCATGCGTAATGTGGTCTTTCTAGGGATTTAAATGGATGAGAAGGTGGTGATTGTTTGGAAGAGAGGTGGAGGAGTGATAGCCTTGTCTGCTATCACGAACGTCACGCTGTCACACCACCAAGAAATCGCGAAAACGCGTCCTCAGACACCCATTCCTTCACCATGTCCATAGACCCAAATTCGGCCGTCTATACTACAGACGAGGTTCTATATTTTCCATTTGTCCATTTTTTTCGCTCATCATCGTTTAGTATGGAAGGCCATTTATCATCCTTCGCGAACAAGCAAGGAAAACGAGAACACATGGTGTAGAGGCGATCAAGGTACGTTTTCCTGACTAGCTATCTCTCAGATTGCTTAGGCCTTGTTTAGTCGCATATTCTTGCTGCTCGAACGGTCGCCAACATTATCCGAACGTCGTTGGGACCAAGGGGTGCTTACTGTTTCTGTATAATTGAAGGTTCCTTCTGACCAAAGTCCGACATCCAGGACTGGACAAAATCTTAATATCTCCAGATGGAGAGATAACGGTGACGAACGATGGGGCTACGATATTGGGACAGATGGAGGTTGAGCACCAAATCGCGAAACTTCTGGTACAACTATCAAAAAGTCAAGACGATGAGATCGGAGACGGGACAACAGGCGTAGTTGGTACGTTATACGATCACTGGCATTCTATACACGCCAATTCCTTGTGATAGTCCTAGCTGGTGCTCTCCTCGAGCAAAGCGAAGCTCTTCTCGATCGAGGGATCCACCCTATCCGGATTGCTGATGGCTTTGACCGCGCATGCGCAGTTGCCGTGGAACAACTTAATCGCATTTCAGACCGTGTCGAATTTTCTTTGGAAGACACTGAAAATCTCCTAAAAACTGCGAAGACAAGTTTAGGTAGCAAAATGTACGTTCTTATTGCCTGGTCTGTCCAACCTTTCGCTAAGCGTTCGATAAGTGTCTCCAAAGAACATACACAATTCGCCCAAATCGCTGTGGACGCTGTGTTGGCTGTAGCTGATCTCGAACGTCGCGATGTCCCTTTCGATCTTATCAAGGTTGATGGAAAGGTTGGCGGTTCCTTAGCTGACACTAAACTTATTCGTGGAGTCCTCCTCGACAAGGATATGTCACATCCACAAATGCCGCGCGTTGTTAAAGATGCTCGGCTAGCGATCCTGACATGTCCCTTTGAACCTCCTCGTCCCAAGACAAAGCACAAACTCGATATAACCAGTGTGGAGGAGTACAAGAAATTGAGGGAGTACGAAAAGGAGAAGTTCGCCGACATGATTAAGCGAGTAAAAGATACTGGCGCTAACCTGGTGATTTGCCAATGGGGCTTTGATGACGAAGCCAACCATCTATTGATGCAAAATGAGCTCCCTGCTGTGCGGTGGGTTGGAGGACCAGAGATAGAGGTGCGTTTCGGACTCTCCAGCACAGCGTAATCTGACGAATGCCTCGCCCAGCTCATTGCTATTGCCACACAAGGAAGGATCGTGCCGCGATTCGAAGATCTAACCAAGGAAAAACTTGGAAAGGCTGGTATCGTGCGCGAAGTGTCGTTTGGGACTACTCGGGACAAGATGCTTGTAATCGAAGAGTGTGCGAATACGCGTGCCGTCACTATCTTCGTGCGGGGGAGCAACAAAATGGTAGAAACCTTATCCTTTGCTCTTGTCTTACGATTCTTATGGTCTGCGACTTGGATCTAGATTGTGGACGAAGCGAAACGGGCGCTGCATGACGCCATTTGCGTGGTTCGCAATTTAGTTGTGGATAGCCGAATTGTTTATGGGGGCGGTGCTGCAGACATCAGTTGTGCGATTGCGGTATCGAGGGCTGCTGACGAGGCAAGTTGATTAATCGTATTTATCTCAATGATTGAAATTCGAACCCTATTAGATTCCTTCAATCGAGCAATATGCGATGCGAGCTTTCGCATCTGCGTTGGATGCCATTCCCCTGGCACTTGCTGAAAATAGTGGTTTGTCGCCCATCGAAACCCTTACTGAGGTTCGCAGTCGGCAGGTCAACGAAGGTAATTCACGCCTGGGAATCGACTGCAGCGATCGGGGAGAAAATGGTAAATGCAGATCGCGTGATTTTGACTCTGTTGCTGATAGCTTCGCTTATTTTCTAGATATGAAAAAGCAATTCGTGTACGATCCCCTTATCTCCAAGCGACAGCAGTATCTCCTTGCTACACAGGTCAGCCCGAGCGTTAGCATTGAAATTAAGCCTTGAATTAATCTTTCCTCCTGGACAGCTCGTTCGCGCTGTGCTGAAAATCGGTAATTTACATATCTTTTTTTTGCATTGAGGATGGACCTAATTTATTATTATTTCTCTTTAGACGACGTTATTACGTCTGGTCAAGCGGAAGACTGAAAGTTTGGATATATATAACACACAAATAATGCAGTAGTCGGAAATTCAACAATTTTGAGGTTGAATGTTAAGAAAGCGAAGCCTAACTATCTCTGGTGAAGTTTGCAAACATTAGAAACATTTAAATTATGGCTGGATATCATTTTTAGCATTCACGTGCAACGTTATTTCCTGGTTTGGTTCGAGACCTTCCAGTTTCGGACAGTTCAATTGTTACCATTTATGAATCGCCACACCTCAGAAACGCATAAAAATTTTCAACGAATAGATATAAATTGTATACAACAAGGAATAAAAACCTGTAAATAGCCCTGAAAGCCACGTAATCACGTCGAGTCAACAACAAGAATTCACTATTCATCAGCGTCGGGTGTTATCTTATAATGACCCAATAAGTTCAGTTAACCCAGCTTGGGAGAACCTATCTGGTTGAAACCATTCTGACCAGCGGGCATGAAGCCTGTCTGAGGCATGAAACCTGTCTGGGTGAAACTATTCTGGTCAAAGCCTGTCTGGTTGAAACCGTTCTGGTTATCGGGAATGAAGCCGGTGTTGTTGTTGAAGCCGTTCTGACCAGTGACAGTTAAGCCACCTTGCTGAAAACCGGTTTGGCTGATGGGAGTGAAGCCGCTCTGGTTATATCTAATCGTACCCCCGCCATTGGAATACGCTCCGCCGTTATAGGAGCCGGTACCGTTGGACTGCGTTGGGACGGATCGGTAGCCGCCGAGAGAATGAAGATACCCAGCCTCCGTTGCTGAGGCATGAGCGGTCGCACATCCGACAGAATCTTGGACCAAGGTTTGGATCTGCAAAGAGACATGGCTCATTGCACTGGCGGTGACGATCTTGATCGCCGCCTCCATGGCAATGGTAAGCTGCTTGTGCATCTCGACGGTGACGTGCTCGACAGTGGTCTCTGCAATGCGAACCAATGTTTGCTGAATGACGGGATGTGAGGCGAAAACGGAAAGATCGGGCTCGGCGATGACTTTGAATTTCATCCAGGGCACCTCACTGAGCATAACAGAGAGCTTCTTTTCGGTTTCGACAATGATAAGGAAGCCGTCGGCGTTGCGCAGGCGGGTGCGGAGGTCAAGACGGGATGTGGAGTATTGGGTGCCATCGCCGAAGTGGCGACATCTGGCAACAAGGAAGAAGCCTTCCAAGAAAAAAGATTCACACGACTTGCTGAACCCACCCATATCCCATTCGAGTTTTCCGTCATTGTTGCCGATGCAAGTGTCGAGGTCAAGGCTGGATAACGAGACGGAGCCATCAAGGCGGCGGCATTGGACATGGAGATGTGCCTCTTTCAGCTCGAATTTGGAACAGGTGTCTTCAATCAACAGATGCTTGCTATGACTGAACCGCGTCAGGAGGTGTCAGAATTAATGTCGAGCATGACGATTTACCTTCTGAAGGACGAAGAGTGGAAAGCACCTTTCGAGACCGAAGATGACATGGAGGAAATGGATGCTGTGCTGGAGTTTACAGTGACCGCCTCAGACGACAAAGCGTTGGAAATTGCGTTCTGTTCCATCGAGGAGGACAGCGCACTGCCATTAGCGATAGAACGATCCAGAGCTCCAGGGGCGATGTTGGTGTCAGCCGTTGATAGGCTACAGAAATATCGAACAGTTAGATTAATGGAGCAAAGGGAATTTTGAAGAGACTCACTTCACGTCCAACGTCGAAGGGCACTCTTCCACAAGGCACTCTTCCACCGGGCACTCTTCCACCTCAGTGGCAGAGGTGACTTCCTCAGTCTCCTCATTCAGTGAGCTGTAAATCATTAAATAACGGAAAAATAGAGGATGTCAATAGGAGTCACCTATCAACTGAAATCGTCGACGCGGGTTTTACCTCAAGGACCCCATCGTTGTTTTGGAAGAATACATCCAGATCCACTTGGTCGTCCATGTATTTGCCTGAAGAGGTCTCGAGTTGCGCGATGAGCAGGCCATCGACGACACTAATGGAGTCCGCCGATTGGCTGAAGCCTTTCTCCCCCCAGGTGAACCTGCCTTCGATATTTCCGAAGTATTGGTCAAGATCAATGGTGGAATCGACCCAGGTTTGCCCATCAGCCTTCTTGCACTCTGCCGAGAGGACGTTCTTATCGATGGTAAACTCGCGGCAACCATCTATCAGTGAAAAAGGCATTGTACTGGTGATCCCAAGAACTTAGCAACCTATCCATATAGATAATACCAATCTCGCTTGCCTTGGATGGAGAGCGCGGTAGCGGGATTGGAAAAGAGTATAGGATGACTGGAGATCCAGAGCGAAGCTGAATTGGTTCGATGAAAATATAGTTGCTCTTATATCTTTTGGGACACGCCAACCTACGCCAACAGCCTGCTTGCATGCCCAGTTTTGGCCAGAACTCGGAGTCGGTAGGTGCCCGAAATCCTAGGAACGAATGATAAAGCTGCCGTTCACCGACATCACGGCTGCCAGTGAAGATGGCTCAAGGCACGAAGCGGTAGGCACAAGGTTACTTTTTGCAAGCTGAGTACTTGGGCAGAAACAAAAGGCGCTTCCATTTTGAAGGGCCTACTATCTCCTGAATAGGGTGCCAGAGTCCAGACTGAGGGCCATCGGACAAATTTTGGCCTTTCAGAAATCAGTAATCCATGTGAAGGTAATCGACTTATCAACATCACATCGAAGTCTGGCTACACTAGTAAGCAAGTGCATCCAAATAAGCCGATTATGGCAACAGGGAGCAATATTTGGTACGCTGCCGGTGATTCGGCAAAATATTGAGAAACTAAGATTTTACATCGGCATTGAATTTATCAATTCCAATATCCTCTCATTCATCCCTATTATATCTGCGTATTTATGCTTCAAGCCGGGGACATATTTTACGCACTCACCATTCAGAGGGATGTTGAACAGGTATTCCTCTCCCTATAGTACTTATCAATTACATATAAGTACCACCCACTCCACACACGAACCACAACTGCATTCACCGATTGACAATTTATGACCCCGACATTGCAGGTAGGACTCCATGTTGCGTATGGCTTAAAATTTGGACTCCCTGAGTTCTGGTGGAAGATAAGGTGACTGGCATAGAGTAGGGCCCGGGGGATTCGTCCTTACTCCGCACGAAAATGCCGGAACCTTTTCAGTCTCAATGGGAGTGTAGGTGCTATTTTCCTTCATTATTCCGGATCCCGTTCAACACGAAATGATGATAACAGGGTGAATGTTTCTATGGACCTCTCCTTGCCATCTGCTATACATTCAATCAACCCTAACATAATTTTTTAGGCAATCCTTAGAGCGTACAAGCCTGAACTTGAAGCATCAATAACCCCCCCCAAAAGCAATGAAATACGTCCAAAAATCAACGACGGAAGAACTTGATTATTTTATCCCTCGTCTCTTCTCGTTTCATTTGATAGGAGCCGGTGATGCATATGAGTCCCATTGTACTATGGGTGATAACCTTCAAGAAGACAACGATGGCATGAATACCCGTCAAATTTTTTCAAATAATAACTGTGTTTGACAAGTAATATGAGTGCAAGCGCAAATATCCATTGGGAACATTATATTACTTGTACAGCGCCACTACACGCGGTGACAGGCCGCGTGCACATCCTTCCCTTCATTGGTGACTTTAGCAATTCAATCAGCTACTAGTACCCTCCCATCAACATTTCGTGCGCATCTTGTGCAATTCAATATGTCCTCGCTCGCCGTATTTCCCATATCATCCTAATTGGCTATTTTATCTTTTAGTCCTCGACCTGAGAGAGTCGGCGTAACGTAGTCTCCATGACTTAACCTAGTACAACTTTCGATTCAAAAACATATATCCCTTACCTACGAAATGATCCCCTCCATTTAGTGGCTCAAACAAATTGCCGGAAGGATACGATTAATATGGCACCAAGAATGGCAGACGAATTTTCCTGATACAGTCAACACCAAGTCAACACAGTG
>Ga0307517_10015305_pt1 | contig 10207 bp, 6 predicted proteins | sample 23_EM_MG_FD_194515 | JGI IMG/M metagenome (GOLD analysis project Ga0307517, IMG submission 194515) | Populus trichocarpa ectomycorrhiza microbial communities from riparian zone in the Pacific Northwest, United States - 23_EM | ecosystem: Host-associated > Plants > Roots > Unclassified | place...
GGATGACTTGTTTTCCCTTGGCTGGAGGGGGTAGGGTTTCTTTGCCATGGGATACTTCCCGAATGCAGCGGATGTACCTTAGGTAGCACCTAAAAACAATCCACGGAATTAACAAAAAAAAAAAAAATCCGCTGACCCCATTTTATCTCTTCAAAAGCAAAAAAAAAAGAAGTGAAAGAACAGCCAGAGTCCTAAAAGAGATACAAGCAATCCGCCCAATGTCCTTCACGTACTTTTATTCCCAAACGCCATCGTCGAACCCCTTCATATATAATCTCCCTACGGCAACTGTTATACAAATGCAATTTCAGAAAGTCGTTAATTATACCGGCACAGGCTGCCCCTGCTTGTGACCCGCGCTTTCTTTTTCAACCTCCGTGCACTTCTTTAACATATCGTCCTGCCATTCTGCGTATTGTTTTCTTCTTTTAGGGTTTAGATAGTCAACTTTGTCCTGCATCATGGTGCCAATACCGCTCTCTTCCTTCTCCTTGACTTTAGTCTCTGTCCTAGTCCGAACCCTCAGGGTTCTAACCACCATTGGAGCGATAGGTGCAGGAGTAAACGCAACCTCTCTCTTCTTTTCTACTAGAGCCAAGCTAGCGCTCAATTTGCTCTTGGGGACAGCCTTTTTCCGGGCTGGAGTGTTGGTGACCTTCCCAGCCAAAATCTCAGCTTGGAGCTGCAAGTCCTCCTCATCGGCAGCTGCGGCCTTGCGTTTCTTGATACCGCCTTGATCGGGAACTTTCTTCAACCACTCGAGCTCTTTGATTCCCATCATCGATAGATCCTTGACCCAACCATCCGTATCCTCCTTTGTAAACCCATCTTCACCAACACTCCCTAGGGCTTTCATTACACCGTCACGCTTCATACAATAACCTTCTCCGCGTCTCCATTTTCCGGCAGATCCGACGGTGATGGTCTTTCCTTCAGGGAGAAGCTTCTCGATAATAAGTAAGGCGGCGGCTGTGATGATAGGGAGAGCATAGTTCTTTCTGCGAGGGAACTTGTCGTCTGGTGCAACCAGCAGGGTCGCGATCGTTCCGGCAATAATGTGAATTCCAGCGGAAGGGCAACCCAAGGCGCGGCAAAGTGTAACGACACGAGCTTTAATCTCTGGATCGACGGATAAAATATTTGAATTGCCGGCGGCAGGAGTAGAAATAGACGAAATAGTGGAGGGGGTTTCTAGAGGAGCTTGTGGGGCGACCTGTTGAGAGCGAAAGGAGACAGTTGTCAAAGCTTTGTGGAACTGGTTATAAAGGGCACCATAGGCTTTCTTAGCTAGTGGTGGTCGGGGTTCGATAGCCGGAAGATCAAGCTTCTTTCGCAATCTATCCCGCAGAGTCAGAGCTACGGGTCTATCTTATGAGAAACGAGAAAAGTGGGGATACCTATCACACGCGATGTGAGCACAGACATAAACTCTTGTCGCCTCCTCTGCAGGTTTTAAACTGCTGATTCGATTGCGAGACTGGGTGATGAGTGACGCGGATAGATCGATGAGTTCCGATGGTACTGGTCCTACAAGCGACGGGATCAGACCCGAAAGAGTGGATTCAAGAGCTTTGTTCATGGCGAGAAGAAAGCTATCCGTCGTGGCAGAGGGAAAAACTTTTAGCGGAGGTCTTGGTATGCACCTTGTGAGAGAGATGAGAAGTGGAGAGCAACTAGATGGAAGGTGCGGTAGATAAGAGGGACCTTCAAAGTTTCGCGTCCTTTGAGGCTCAAAGATGACTCAGCAGGATACTGAAAGTCTTGGCGTTCTGTTTCCCACTTTCCTTTTCTTCGTGTCTAGTTTAATGAACCCTAAATTCCCTAGCAAAGTGGTTACTGGTCGATTTCTTTTTTCACAACGAAATTTCTTGCCATAGCCATGCCTCGCCCAAAGGAGGATCAGTCGGACCCTTCCCTTCAATTACTTTCTGAGGATCCGACTTCCTCCGAATCTCAGCACAAGCCAAAGATTATCTTTTCTGATTCCGAGGATTCAGACTCTGGAGACACCCAAGAGTATCATTCTGCGGTCGAACTGCCTGATGGGGGAGGTGGCCACAAGCTCAGGATCAATGAGGAGTATGCAAGACGGTTCGAACACAACAAGAAGCGCGAGGAACTTCATCGCTGTATGTTTCACCCCCATCGTGGCTGCCCCACTACCCCACTATCTCGCCACCCGCTAGATGTCGCTAACGGTTTTTAGTGCAAGAGAAATATGAGAAACAAGACCTAGAAGAGAAAGAGGAAGACTCGGAGGAGGAGGAGGAGGAGGAGGACGACGCAGCGGTACTAGCAACGGAACTCCTGGATCAAGAAATCGCAGCGACAATCGAGGCAATTCGAAAAAAGGACCCAAGAATATATGATGGGAAGACAGTTTTCTTCTCAGCCATTGAAAAAGAGGCAGGTGGTAAAGGGGGAATTGAGAGTGAGGGCGAAAAGCCAATGTTTTTAAAGGATTATCATCGCAAAAATCTTCTTTCCGGGGCCGTCGGCGATGAAGATGCTCCTATGACTTACTCACAGGAGCAGGAGGATCTCAAGCGCACGGTTGTTCTTGAAATGCACCAAGCCGCTGCAAGCGAACCTGATTCTGATGCCAATGACGCTGACGCAGGTTTTCTGGTCAAAAAAACGCAACCTGAGAAGCCTGAACCTATTACTGAGATTCCTGACCCAGCCACTGCCGATCCAAACAATCCTGAGGAATACCTCACACGTTTCTTCCAGTCTCGCGCATGGACTAAACCGACTGGGCTTATCCCTCTCGGGGACGATGATTCAGGGGAAGAGGACCGTATAGAGGAATTCGAAAAAGCGTACAACTTTCGTTTCGAGGATCCCGACGCCAATGCCAGAGGTAAACTAATAACCTACGGTCGCGATGCTATTTCGGCCAATACTGTGAGACGGGAAGGGATATCAGGAAGGAAGAAGGCACGTGAGAAGAAACGCGAAAAGCAACAAGCCGAGGGGGAACTTCGGGAGAAGGAGAAGGGTAGACTACGGAAGCTCAAAACGGAGGAATTAATGGAGAAATTCAAGATGGTTCGAGAGGCAGCTGGAATAGGCGGCGATGGAGGTGACGAAGAGATTGAGGCTGAGGTCCTGAATACCCTTTTAGAGGGTGACTGGAGCGATGAACAATGGGAAGAATGGATGGCCAAGAAGTTCGGAGATAGCTACTACGAGGCTAATGTAGGCAAAATAAAGAAGCCAAAGTTTGACGACGAAATCGACATTGGTGACATAGTCTGCGATCTCGAAGATGATGTCAAACTCGACCTCGAAGATGGGGAAGGGGAGGTTTACTCAAGAACCTCAGAAGGAGACGATGGAGTCTGCAAAGATGCCCAAACGGCCAAGAAATCTAAAGACAGAAGGTCCCTTCAAAAAGAGGAGCGCGAAAAGAAACAAAAAGGAAGAGACATCAAACGTAAATTGGAGCAATACGTTGAAGAAAACTACGATTTCGAGGATCAAGTCAGCACTTCTCCCTCCTAGTATTTCCCCAGTCCTAGTTTCTAATCCGTACAGATCCCTTCTAATAATTTTAAAACAACCTTCCGTTACCGCGAAACTACCCCCGAATCGTACGGCTTAACATCCCTAGATATTCTTGCGGCAGAAGACGCAGACCTCAACTCCTTCGTTGGGCTCAAAAAGCTCGCTACATTCCGAGAGCCCGAGAAGAAAAAAAGAGATAAAAAGCATTACGGAAAAAAGAAGCGATTGAGGGAGTGGAGGAAGGAGACTTTCGGTGATGAGGAAGGAGCTAAGATGCCGCCTGACTGGAAGCCTACTGGTATCACGGAGGAAAAGGAATTCATCGTGGATATCAGAGGGGGGGAGGGCGGCGAGAGGAAGAAGAGGAGGAGAAATGGGAATAAAGGCTAACAACTAATACCAAATGTATAGTATAAAGGTTTGTAATTTCGGTATCTGCGAGCCGGGCTATACCTGGGTTGAGACAATGATCCCATGGGCGGCGATATCGTGATCTGGTTTCGGTAATGGCGTATCTTGTAAGGGAAATATAGTAGTAGTCGCTTGAAATTTCTCCTCCGATGCACCATATTTTTCCGTTCTATCGCATTCTCTCCCCTAGTTATTATCAGGCGCTGTGCTAGCAGGTGGTGGGTGGCCCCGAAAATTATCTATCATTCATTTCATGTCACGAGCAATCACTCGCAGATATGGAGTCTGGAGTGGATCCCTGCTGTATTGTTATGGTAATGGTGAGAGGAACGCCAAGTGGTTTGAATGATAGCTGGGGACAGTGAGTACTAGAGATCAGTGTCTACATCCGCCGAGAGCTTAAAACCCCTGATAATAATCCACTCTGTTCCATAAACACGTTTGACAATCCCCAACAGTTTGATAACATCCTGACCAGTTTGGTATTCATTGCTGGTCCGGCTAACGGTGTCTCGCAAGTCCACGGTGAGCTGTTATTATACATACTGGTGCCATAAACTTATCGTTCGAACCCTTCAATACGAGTTGTTCGGCGGGCCGATGGTGGCCAAACCCCCAAATGTGGGAGTTTTTTTTTGATCCGCAAAATTATACGGGCTTCATGATATTAAAAAAAGGACAGAAAGAGAAAAAAGAAAAAGAAACATAAAAGAAAACCAAACGGTAGACTGCCCTGATGCCTCCTAGGTAAACTTTTCGGATTTTTCTACTGAACTGGGATGGGGTGGTGGTGGTCGACTCTTTCTTTGCGGACGGTGGTATATACTCTACCCCGCGGGGACATGGCTTTTTGTATAATATGCAGGAGATATATTGCAACCGGCCTGGATTACTTCGGACGCCTCTCACTCTATATGGAGCGGATCAAAATTGGTAAGAATCGCACTGCGTGTTCCAGCCGTTTGGCTATTTTCCTGAGTTTCTTTGAAGCTTATTATATTATCATACATGATAGTATGATATGATAGAATCCGTGCAAGATTGTGATGGAGCAACCCCATCGTGGGATGTCATGTTAGGGCATATTAGTTAGCAGGCGAGTGGGACTGTCGCCATGTCGAGGGTGACTGGTGTTTCTGGTGCTTGTGGGATAGAGACCTCACCGTACGAGTGGCTACCACAAACTGTATTTAGTCTCAGCTGCGTTCTCTTTCTCTGTATGATCATCATCACTCTACACATCGAATAGCGAACACACTTCAGTTTTCCTACCACCTTCGTTCCGGGTCTCTTCTCACGACGCTCGCCTCTGCCGACTTGGGAGCTCGAGTGGTGGTTAGTGATTAAGGACAACTGTTTGTGGATAGTTTTTCAGATCGGTGCTCTATTCAACCCCCCCCAAAACCTATCAGTGGTTAATCATAGCTTGAATTTAATCCCATTCCTATCTGCCCTATGTATCCTTCGTGTTTTAATTCTACATTCTTATCCTCAATCTCTCACTCACGACTTTGCACACTCGGTACATCCATCTAAGTTCCTTTCTAGGTCTCCTTTCTTCCTCCCTCTGGTGTTTTAAACAAACTAGTCCTTATCTCCCGCTTTCTGGTTGCTCCGAACCCTGAACAGGGGCGCTGAAATCACCTTCTGGACGAGTCGCCTTCCTACGCCGGCCTTAGTGGCGGGGGCATTCGTTGAAGGTGCTGGGCCCGTAGTTTTATCCTCACCGCTTGTTGCGACGTCAGTGGCCCTATCCAGGTGTTCCAGACGCCGCAAGCACTCGAGGCTTTCGGCGTGGTCTTCTCCAAGAGCCCTGCTAAGCGGTTCGTATGCCCGACTGTATCCCTGTTTTGCTTCCGGGAGCCAACCGAGTTTTTCGTGGAGCCTGGCGAGACGCAAAATTGTGAAATATGTATCAGGATGATCTGGGCCCAGGTTCTTTTCGTTCACTTCTAGGGTCCGCTGGCATAGCGTAGCTGCTTCCTCATACTGCTCTAGATACTGGAGCAGAGGCACTAGATTGTCCATTGCAGCGAGAGTATCTGTGTGTTCTGGCCCAAATATCCTCTCACAGCCTCGAAGCACACGCCTGAACAGGTTTTCTGCCTCAGTGTGTTTTCCCTGGTAGTAGAGAGCTAGAGCTAGATTTCTGACTACAGGCAGAGTGGCAGCAGTGTCGGGTGCTGGGGGTTTGTGTAGAGCGTTGAGGATACGTCGGTGTATTGTTTCTGCTTCAGCATGTTTTTCCTGTGCGTGAAACAAGGCGGCTACGCTGCGGGCGCTTGCAAGAGTGTCTGGATCGTCCGGGCCGAGCTTGTTCTCTAGAATGTCTAATTCGCGTTGATACATGAGTTCTGATTCGGCGTATTTTCCCAGCTTCTCCAGCATCATGGCTAGGAAATTGATGGTAGTGAGAGTGTCTGGGTGTTCTAATCCAAGTTCACTTTCTCTGCCCTCTAGCGCCCGCCGATACATTGTTTCAGCTTCGTCGTAGCTACCCATAGCTTCCAGAGTTCTGGCGAGATTGAAAATAGTGTTGAGGGTATCAGGATGTTTCGGCCCGAGCACCTTCTCCCTACTATCTAGTACATCTCTATTTCTCTTCTCTGCTTCGTCATACCTTTCAAGAATGTATGCCATCCCCGCTAGAGCATTCATAGTTCTGAGGACATTAGGATTTTCTGGACCAAGAGCTTTCATTTCCCCTTCGAGTGAGCGCCGGAGCAATTTCTCTGCTTCACTGCAGTTACCTTGATATCGTAGCACGATGGCTAGGCAGCAGACACTTGCAAGGGTATCAGGGTGCTCTGGTCCAAGAGTTTTCTCCCGGGTTTCCAAGATACGTCGATACAGGTTTTCTGATTCCTTATACTTCCCCTGAGCTTTGAGTACGGACGCTAGGTCTTGGATCGTAAAAAGGGTAGAGGGGTTGTCTGGTCCAAGAGATGCTTCTTTGGTTGCAAGCACTTCTCGATGCATCATCTCCGCCATATAGTTCTTCCCGAGATTTTGGAAGGCTACTGCTAGATTGTCGAGGCTAGCGAGAGTGTTAGGGTGCTCCGGGCCGAGTGTCTTCTTTCTAATATCGAAGACACGGCGCCTCATTCCTAAAACTTCGTGGGAATCGCCCAGCTTCTCCAAAACTGCGGCCAGGATATTGATACAGGAAACTGTTATGGGGTGCTCCGGCCCAAGCAGGGCTTCTTCGCGTTCTAGTACACGCCGATGCAGCCTTTCTGCTTCTTCATTTTTTCCTAGGTCTTCAAGAACTAACGCCAGGCCGGCTATAGAACTGAGAGTGTCGGGGTGCTCTGGTCCGAGGGTTTTCTCCCGTTTTTCTAGTGCGAGGCGACAGAGGCTTTCTGCTTCCTCATAGCTGCCCCGGGCTTTCAGCGTAATTGCAAGACTGAAGATGCTGGAGAGAACTAAGGGATGCTCTGGCCGAAGTACTTTTTCTCGGCCTTCTAGCGCACGCCGGTGTAGTTTCTCCGCTTCTTCATACATTTTAAGGTCGTCTAGCACCAGGGCTAGGTTGTATATGCTGCAGAGGGTACTAGGATGCTTTGTTCCAAGCACCCGTTCCTTAATTTCGAGTGCGCATCGATGCATCTTCTCCGCTTCCTCGAACTGCCCGAGATCCTGTAACAGGACGGCCGTGTTATTAATGATAGTGAGGGTAGTGGGGTGCTCTGATCCTGCGATTTTCTCTGTAAGTTTCACTTGTTGCCGGTATAATTCAATTGTTTCGCTTTTCTTCCCCTGGCGGCGCAGCAGGATTGCTAGTTTTGTAAGTTTGGGGAGAGTGGCGGTATGTCCTATGCCAAAAGCATTTTCTGCATCCCTGAGTTCGCTCCGAAGTTTCTTCTCTAATTCTTCGTATCCTTTCCGGCTACGGTCTGGAGTTCCTGGAGTAGGGTGATTGATGCTAGAGCTCTTAGAGATCCCCGTATCTGGCGGTTCCTTGCTACCTCGCATTGCACGGAGTTGCATTTCTTCAGCTTCTTCATACTTTCCTAGTGTTTCTAGGTTTGTAGCTAGGGTAAAGGCACTGGTCAAGGTATCGGGGTGGTCTGGTCCGAGCACTTTCTCTAAGCCTTCTAGTGTACGCCGATGAAACCTCTCTGCTTCCTCATCCCTTCCTTGATAGCCAAATACCAATGCAACATGATGGACAGTCTCAAGAGTGGTACGGTGGTCATGTCCGAGCACTCTTTCATAGGCTTCAAGCACATGTAAATGCAATTTCTCTGCCTCCTCAATTCTTCCTCCAAGTTGTAGCATTACCGCCAGGTTATGCATTGAAGATAGAGTTCGGGGGTGTTCTGGCCCAAGCGTTTTATTCTGGAGTTCCGACACAGATCGAAGCATCTTCTCTGCCTCCGCATTGTTAATCTTTAAGCCGTATTGTGCTAAGGCCAAGCCCTGCATAGAATCGAGAGTTTCGAGGTGTTCATGTCCAAAATATTTCATCTTGCCCTCTAATGCACGCCGAAACATCTTCTCCGCTTCATCAAACCTGTCTTGCGCATACAATATTGTAGCAACTCTGTGGACACTACGGAAAGTGTCGGGGTGTTCTGGCCCTTCTGTTTTCTCGTAGTGGTCTAGAGCGAGCCTATGTAATCTTTCGGATTCGGGATATTTGCCTAAGTGCATGTATGTTTCCGCTAGATGGATCGCACTATGAAGGGAGGTGGGGTGATATAATCCCAAAGATCGCTCCGAGGCCTCCAGCACACTCTTATGGATGTTTTCCGCTTCATGGTATTTTCCTCGCTGTGCTAATACTACTCCTAGACTGCTCATGTTGTTGAGAACAAGGGGATGCTCAGGTTGAAGGAATTTCTCTCTGAGTTCGAGCGCATGGCGATACAAACTCTCTGCTTCTTCATATCGCCCCATTTCCTGCAACACTCCCGCTAGGTTTTGGATGTTAGCGAGGGTAGAGTGATGCTCTGGGCCTCGTTTGGTCCCTCCGCCTTCTACTGCTCCTCGAAAGATTTTTTCTGCCTCGCCATACTTTCCTAGAGTTTGCAGCAATGTAGCTAGGTTTGATAGACAAATCTCAGTGTTGGTATGATTTGGGCCGTAAATCGCCTTACTACTATCAAGTGCACGCCGATACATAGCCTCGGCTTCTTCATGATTCCCCCGATTATGAAATATCGAAGCCATATTACCAATGGCACCTAGACACCCCCTATCCTCGTCCCCGGACAACCTCTCCCTCCCTTTGAGAGCGCGCCACCCTACTGTCTCCGCTTCCTCGTACTTCCCCTGAGACAATAGAATTTGGCAAAAAACATCAAGTTTTCGGCAAGATTCATCCGTTTCCTCGCCATCATCTTGGAGAGCAATGCACCGCCGAATCTGTGTTTCGGCGTCGTTGTGATAACCCGCTTCGTGGAGATAGGTAGCTGTACGAAGATGAAGAGAGCTGGCCATGGGATCATCTATACCCTCCGTGACAGCGAGTGCATGGGGAAGGTATGAAGCACAGAGATGTCGCGATTTGCTTGTATATTTTGGAAATAATTGGGAGACCACTTCTAACGCCCTCATCTTAGATTGGCTCGCCTCCTCAGATGAGAGATACCCTTTTATAGATTGTTGTACTAGACGATGAAGCTCGTAGACTGATTTGTCCCCCGACCTGGTAACCAATGAGAAGCCTGACAACTTGCCAACAGCGGCATGAAACTCGATTGGATTATCCATACCAGGTAAGCCGGATCCCTTCAATAGAGCTTCGGGGATGTTCTGGCGGTCGAAGAACGCAATCAGCGCAAGGAGATCCATAGCCTCAGGCAACTGTTGCTTGATACGATCGAAAGTAATGACGTAGGGCCTCAGGATACTTTCGGTCATGTCTGTTTCTCGGCGAAAATCCTCGAACCCTTCAAAGAGTAATTGCTTCTTTTGCTCTCCGTTTCCCTGAAAAATATTCCAGTACTCAGTGGGCGTGGTGCCGGTCTCAGTCATGAAACTAGCCACACCCACGATAGCTAGTGGTACATAGTCTAACGCATCAAGTAACTTCTTGGAGGCTTCCTCGTCGCGTTCATCCCAGGCATGGGGGCCACCGAGACGCCGGATGAGCAGATCTCTAGCTTCCGATTCTGCCATTTTTCCCACTTCAATGAATGCGCAGCCTTCCCGGTTGGCTACCTGCCGAGATCTTGTCGTTATCAATATAGTGCCCTTTGAACCCTGAGGCAAGAATCTCGACATAATACTCCCTTGACTAGCAAAGTCCTCTTCGTTATCGGCGTTATCGAGCACAATG
>Ga0307517_10015307_pt1 | contig 10207 bp, 13 predicted proteins | sample 23_EM_MG_FD_194515 | JGI IMG/M metagenome (GOLD analysis project Ga0307517, IMG submission 194515) | Populus trichocarpa ectomycorrhiza microbial communities from riparian zone in the Pacific Northwest, United States - 23_EM | ecosystem: Host-associated > Plants > Roots > Unclassified | place...
CATCGAATTTTATTTGTCGACGTGTGTACGAATTTCGTGCATAGTGATGTGGAGGGATTTTCGGGATATGCTTTTGGGGGGAGGAGCTAAGACAAAATGAGCATCGACTTGAGTTCAGAAATACCAATACGTACATCAATAATGAATGGCGGGCTTGGTCTCATGTGAGGCACATAATATGGATTCGGCCGCAATTTTCTAAGCTACCTCACCCAGAGAGATCAGCAGCCGTAATACTCAAAGAAAGAAAGAAACACGACGCACCAATGCCCACCGTCCCACACCGCCATTATAATCCACCGTCCGTCTCGGTCGTGTTTTCTTGATGATTTTCCCGTCAATCATCTGCCGAGCATTCGCCAAGTCTTGTTCCACGAGTTTCCCGTCATCTTGAGGTGGAGGCTGCGGTTCTGAGAGAAACTTCTTTGGTTTCCAGTGCAGCTGAGGAGTTGGGGATGGTTTGGGTAGAAGATTTGCAGGTAACAAGACTGGCAGGGCGGCCGTTTCCCCAGAAATATTTCGGTCCATGGGAGATCGCGCGTTGGGATACAAGTATTCCAAATGCACGGAGACTAGGAAACGCGTGATATGTAGTAGTATGTCAAGTTAGTTAGATTAGTCATTTCACCTGCCCTAAAGCTATGTCAACAAAAATTGTAGTCGTATTTTCCAATCTTTCCACCTCCTCTATTCCCTTTCGCATTTCTCTTTTTTCCTTGAAAGCATTAACTTGCTTTCTCCCAGCACCCCAAGAGTCAAATGGCGTCTCAAATCTCGCAGCAATACGCATGTCAGTCGGAGTCCCTTTTTTTTGGTGTTGGCAACACGTGCTCCGGTTTCAAATTTTTTATTTTTCTCGAGGCAGTCGCCCAATAGGCGCTGGAATACGAAGCATCATGTTCTTTAAGCGCCAATACTCTACCGCCCACCTTAAATTCTTGATTCAAGAAATTTCGCTGACCCGTTTTCTTTCTAGTCCGCGCACAAAAGTCACTCGGTCTCGTGAATGGGACACCAGAGTACAACCCGGTCGGCGGATTTGTCGCGCCAGATGTGCCAGCTCGAACGCAGAGTTACAGCGCCGATGGTCGACTCTATGCCTATGCCTTACCTACAGCGTGAGTGATCCTCCGCGCGTATGAGATAATACGATTTTATCGGCGGAGAAATGGGTGGATCAAGGCTAATTCCTTTTTTGTTTCAGGGTTCGCATATTCCAGGCAGAGGGTGCTCAGCTCCTCCAAGAACTTGCTCTCCCTAACATCGTCGAGATAAGTTTCTCGCCCCGCGGCACTTACCTTTCGACTTGGGAACGACCTGGTATGTCACGTCACCAATGTTTTACTTTTTTTTCATGAATCTTTCAGTAAAACTCGAAGATGGCGCCCAACACAAGAACCTCCGAGTGTTTTCAGTGTCGACAGGGGAGGAGCTGATTTCCTTCACTCAAAAATCGCAAGAAGGATGGGAACTTCAATACACCATTTCCGAGTCGCACGCTATCAGGCTCGTCTCGTCCGAGATTCAAGTTTTCCGCCCCGCCGAGTGGTCAAAGGGTGTTGTGGATAAACTCAAAGTTGAGGGATCGACGTCGGTGGCACTGAGTCCGGGTTTGAATCCCTCGGTGGCGGTATTCGTTGCGGAGAAAAAGGTGCGGTTTACTATCTTGTTTCGTTCTTTACGTTCTTACCGTTTTTGATTAGGGCGCCCCTGCGAGCATCAAGATCTTTGGTTTGAGTGCTCTTAGCAGCCTGCCGACCTGTCAAAAGACGTTCTTTAAAGCTGATCGTGCTCAAATAAAATGGAACACCCTCGGAACTCAAGTTCTCCTCCTCACTCAAACCGAAGTCGACAATTCGAACAAGAGTTACTACGGAGAGACTGGGATGTACCTGCTCAGTGCTGCTGGCAATTTTGATTGCAGAGTTACGTTGGACAAGGAAGGCCCGATCCACGATTTCGCATGGAGCCCGAATTCGAAAGAGTTTGGCGTTGTCTACGGATGTAAGCTCGGTTTCTCACTGGTTTTTCATCTTACTGATGTTGTCATTCCCAGATATGCCTGCAAAGACGATGCTGTTCGACCAGCGCTTCCGGACACTACACGACTTTGGTGCCTCACCGCACAACTTCATCTCCTTTAACCCACAAGGCCGACTCATCGCGCTCGCTGGGTTCGGTAACCTCGCTGGGAAAATCGAGATCGTAGACCGCCGCACCCTCGCGAAAGTATGCACCATAGACGCGCCAAACACATCCTACTGCGAATGGTCCCCAGACGGTCGCTTCCTGCTCACAGCGACGCTCTCTCCGCGTCTCCGCGTCGACAATGGGATCAAGATCTGGCACTGTTCAGGTCCCCTGGTGCATTTGCAACTGACGGACGAACTATACCAGACGGCGTGGCGCCCTACGCCTGTGGATAATGTGCCTCCTTTCGGACATACCATCCCAGCTGCACCTACCCCGAGCGCGAGCGTTACGGATCTCGCGGCGGTGCAAAAACCCACTCCTTCGAAACCTGCTGGTGCGTATCGTCCGCCCGGGGCGAGAGGGTTAGCCACGCCTTCCATATTTAAACGTGAAGACGAAGGAGGACCCTCGATGCTCGGTGGGGGCGGCAGCGGCAGTGCCACCCCGCCGCGGTATAATAGAAGCCCTGTACCTGGTGCTCCTGGATATGCAACGAATGGGTCGCAGCCGAATGGGAATGGACAACAACACTATTTCCAGCAGCACGGTCAAAATGCGGGTAGACGAACAGTGCCGGGTGCACCTAGTACGCCGACTCCGGGTCAGGATAACCAGAAAGGGAATAATAGGAAGAGAAAAGGGAAGAAGGAGGGTGGTGCTTCTACCCCTGGCACACCGGGACAGGAGGATGGTTCGGATGGGCCTGCGGCTGGGGGTAGGCAGCAGCAGCAGCACCAAGGACAGAGGCAGGATCGCGAAGGCGGAGGTGGAGGAGGAGGGGGTAGGAATGGGAAGAAAGTCAATGGCGCTGGAGGTGTCGTCACGCTGCCTCCGCCTGTTGTGATTACGCCCGCCCCCGTCGTTGTGGACGCTGAGGCGCCAGTGACGCCTGGTGCGGATAGCGCTTTGGATCCTGTTGCGAAGAAGGCGAGGAATTTGAATAAGAAGGTGTGTGTTGCCCTTCTTAATGATTGTGAGACTGCGATTCCTTATGTCTTTTTTTTTCTTCTAATTTTAGCTGAAAGCTATTGAGGAGCTTAAGGAGAAAGCGAAGCGCGGCGAGCGACTTGAGGCTACGCAGTTGAGGAAGATGGATGGCGAGGCTGAGATTCGCAAGGAGCTCGCATCGTTGGGGATTTAGGGTTGTTCCTATGCTTTCCGAGTCGTCGTCGTCCTTCATGATCATTTGGGTAGGACTTTTAGTTTGTATGTCACACATGCCTTCCTTTACACATGCATCTTAATTCCTATTCATATGATATCACATACGTATATGTACATCTCATCATATGTACTTTTTTCTTCTTTTCTTTTCTTTCGTTTTGACTTTTGGGTGCATGGGGTTCGAGAAGTTTGTACCTTTTGTTGGACACAACGTTTTAACGACTAAAAATTGTACTGGTGCAAAATGTACAGGTATTCGCAGCATACATACATAGATTTTTATGACATCTTATGACCTTTTTTAGTTCTTTTTTCGAGTTGGACTTCGGGCTGGTCTTGGCAGATACGGAGGTTCTTGATGACATAATCACCACTCCCTTTTCTGAAGAACTACGGGGATAGAAGCAAAAATCAACGTATAAGTTAAAAGAAGAGCTCGAGAATTCAAGGACGCACATGGTTGGGAGGTTTCACCTAATTGGCTGCCACATCTCATAGTCATCGAAATCTCGCGCACACTTGCCATCCTTGAACCACCGAGGTTTTGAACCAAAGATCTGGATAAGCTTTTCAAGCTGAACCTCAGTGGGCCGGCGATGGGCATAGGCTCGCTTATTAACATAGACCATGATAATGTCGATTACGGTGTCTTTGCCTCGCCCTGGAAATTGTCCTTCGAAATGTTCTCCGTTCTCCACCAATCCCGATGCAGAGTATGCATATTTGTAACCTGACTTCCAGCTGATATAGCGGATGCCATCGAATGAGGTGGGATAAGTAAAGACGCAAGGGAAGTTGTTATTAACTGCGAAGCCTGTGAGCTGCGCTGGCGTCACATGCCACCCGAGGAAGTAGTAGCGTTCAGAGTGCGCTGCGCCTTCAGGAAGAGGTGGGAGCCTTGCTAGACGGGTGGCGGATGGTTCTTGGAGGGGTCGGGCGACGGAAGGAATGAGGTTTCGACCGATCTCATCCTGCGGCGGTTGTGAATCAAGCTGTAAGAGAATTATAAGGTTCAGGTAGTTGAACACGGTAGAATACAAGAGACATACTTTGAGTGCACTCACGCTGTGCGTAAGCTGGGTGCAAGTATCAGACATGCTGTGGGAGCGACTGGCTCAAAATCAACCATCTTGCTCATGCATCAACAAAAAGGCGAGATGTATATTAGGTCTTGTGGATCTTATAAGGTAATATAAATATTTCGTTGACCTTTCACCTGGCCAAAAGAATTCTGGACACCTTCTGTGCGCTCAAAAAACTTTTGTGTCATCACAATGGCACAGAATTTTTACGCTATGTTAGAATGGAATGGAATATTTCTCGAGCTTCGGAATCACAGAGAATCCAATACATACTGAGCAAGAGGGGGCTGATAAATAGAAAAACCGTCCCTTATTTACACGTTGTGGGTCTTTTATAATGTTCTTCAGTATCCAAAATCAAAGTTACGGTCCTATATACTATAAGTTTGCAAAGCCGAGCTGATTCACCTCGTCCTCATCGCCATCATCATCCTCTGGTCCAACTTGAGAGTCCGAGTCGTCTGAGATGTCATCTTCAAGCCGCTCCTCGTCACTGTCCTCGTCGACGCGGTCAAGGTTGACTTTATAGCCATAATCCTCCTCCTCGTCCTCCTCTTCTTCATCCGGTAAGTTATCTCCTGCTTCTTCTTCCTCCTCATCTCCTCCATGCTGACCCTCGTCATCATGGCCCTCTTTGTCATTGCCGCCACCGTTGCCGTGGAACCCGTCAACGTGGCCCTCCATATCTTCGTCACTATCATCGGATACAGCCATTGAGTCTCCACCTTCATTTCGACTCGGATCCGTTGGCCTTTGCTCTTCTTCGCCCTCTCGCTCAACGTTGCCAGCCGGCGCGTCTTCCTCTTCATTCTCGATTTGATCCTCATTGTCATTGGTGGCTAGGTCGAGAGGGTGGCGATCGGCCATAAACCGATTTGTAGCATCTCGGGTATTGCGATGGCCAACTCCTCCGCCACGAAAGCGCATAAACATATCCCGATCGACGAAACTATGGAGGAAAAAGTAAATAAGCAATACACAAGAAATAGGCCGTTATTTACCAGTTAACATAGTAAAACTCGAAATCGAGATCGCCTTCATCAGGTAAACATGCGAGAGATGGTTCCAGGAGGTTCCCAGTGAGACCGTCATTGAAGCTTGGGATGATATGGACCCCACGTATGACCTGCGAAGGGTGGATAAACCCAAACGCTGGCGATTCCGGGTCAGCGCCGTCTTCAATGAATCCTATACGGGGTAATCTTCGCCTTTTCCAACTAAACTGCCGGCGATGATCAGGATCAAGACCATACCAGCGAACCCGAAGCAAATCCAAGCGTATAGGTCAGGTGAACTCTCGTGGCGGACAAGGGTATGGTATATCCCGATGATGCGGGCATACCAATATGGGTGGGCACTGGGGTCGTCCTCGGGCGACAGGACCATGATGTTGGCATGGGTACGGGGATTGAGGGAGTCCTGCTCCCTTCTCATGTCGTATGTCGTGTAGTTTACTCGTAAAACCTTGTGTTCGTAGAGCTTGTTATTTACGAAAGAAACCGAAGCACGGTCGCTGCTCGAATACGCAAAGTCGCCACCATCGTAGGGTCTTTGAAGGATGTGACTGAGGGCAAAGTCCTTGAGGTCGGGCAGAAAATTCTATTGCCTCATTATTAGTACCATTGATTTTCGTAATAATAAAAAAAGTCCAATTGAAAGCTTACATGTACCGCTGGATCACCATGATGTTCGCCAAGGAACCTAGAGATATCAACCCAATTGCGTATGTCATCTGCAATTTGATAATGTTGTTGAGGTGGCGCTGCAGGCAGTGACTCGGGATGTCGAAGGTCGGGGTTGGGACGCGAAAACTTTTTTTGCTTTTTGCGGGGTCGGGTAACGTTTAGGCCTCGATCCTTTCCTGCGTTTCGAAGAATTCGTTCTCGCCTAATTTGCTTTCCAATTCCAACGACAAATTTCCCTTTGTGTACCCGTGGATAAAACCGTTTGCATCGGCGGTGTTCAAGCTCTCCCTGTAATGGTGAAATTATAGGTAAATACAACAAAAAAGAAAAGAAAAGGTGTAAGCGTATAGTCTGTGTGCTATAGCCATCAGTCGTTCCCAGCAACCGGATGGTTTTAGCATAATCTGCGAGGGCATGAGGCTTATAGCTTGAGAGGTTAAACTCCCGGCGTTTGGGTGGTGGCTTTTTCTTTTTGGTGCTCTTCGGCTGAGCCTTCGCTTTTCCTTTGCTCTTCGACTTCACTGAGGCCGTGGTTGCTCGTTTCTTGGACTTGGTTGCAGCCTTACGCCGTCCACGAGCTGCGTCTTCACTGGGCAGGTTTCGCGTGTCGAATTTTTCGCAGGTTGTTGAGGCAAATTTCCGAAGGGCTTGACCGAGTCGCGTTGTTGAACCTTCGAGGGATCGGAGGGTAGAATCGGTGTGAAGGCGGAGCTTTGCAAGGGCATGCCATGTGGCGAGCTCGAACAGCAGGTCCAGTACGGTAGCGTGATCTTCGTCATTAAGTAGTCCGTCAAAGACGGGAATCGCACACTGAAAAGATGTTGGATGCGTAATAAGCATTATATAACCATTCTGGACATACCTGAAGAAGATCTTCAAAATCGCGTGCGGCTAACTTTTTCATTCCGGAAGCATTGTTTACGAATTTTCGGATTGTACCACGGCCAAAGGTTGGGATGTCTCGGTATCTAATTTGAGCGTTATGATTAGCTGATCAAGGAAATAAAACACAGGTACAACACCTTTTATTTAGGTGCTGGATCCCATCACCTCCCTGAGCATAGAGAATTCGCAAAAGGTGAGTAAAGGTTGCCCTCCAAACACCAAGCTCAAACTCATGCATCAGGTCGACAACAAACATAGAGTGGAAGTCGAACCCATATGGTGAAAGCTTTTCAGAAAAGGCGTTCTATGTGACGGTGGAATAATTTATAAGTTAGAAATCAATGGAAGATGATCCAAGTCACTCACGCGAGTTGGTACCGATGAACGCGAGTGCACGAGGTTAGAAATAGATTTTGCACCTGGCCGTACGCCTTTGGTATAAACCATCTCTCGAGCTGTCTCGACTAGCATTTTTCGCCGGTCATCGTCAACCCGTTTCTTTGTCTCACGTCGCTTCATATCCGGTTTTGTCCCAAGGTCCTTAATATCGCACTTGTTAATCAGGCACCGTGGACACAGCATATTCCCAAGGTATTTGATACATGTCAAAAGAATTCTACATGAGATTGGTAAGTCTCTGAATAAATATTAAAGGGAGATATTCGAACTTACTTCTCAGGGTAATCCGCCGAGTAAGAGAAGAAACGAGGGAAAAGTCTTCGTTGAATCCCATCAGGAAAGGTGATGATGATTCCATTGACATAGGCATCAAGAAATTCATCGTCCAGGATGAGTCGCCAAACCGCATGCATTAGGTCTCGCCGGAGGTGCGTAAGAATATCGGCTGTTGCAGGTTGACCAAAGGTTTCTTGGTAGAAATCCTGGATGGCATCGCCAAGCTGAAACTTCAATTGAGGACGACAAAAATGGTGGATAAATGGTAGACACATTACCTTTGGAATATAGGCAAGGTGGTGCGCAGCAAACGATGAGGGCTGAGCACGGAAATATTTTGACAGGCTTCCAAGATAAAGGTAAATGGGCCACAATGAAGCGTTACCAAAATTGGTCAAGTGCGTCGAGTCCGACCATACCATAATCGCTGCAATAACCGTCTCAAGATGACATTCTGGGTTAGACTGAGAGCGGATTTTCTCGTGTCCGAGGATAAAGGCATCCGAGTTGTAAAGCTCCGAGTAGATGCGCTCAGGAGGGGAATCTGGCGCCGGCTTCCAATATTCTTCAAAGGGGGAGAGATGAAGCTGTTCTGCAGCTGGTTCCTGGAATGCAGCTTTGATAACTTCCAGGGGTTTGCGGTACAAAAGGCCAGGAACATTAAAAACGGGGGCGTCCTCTTCTGATCGATGTTTAACCCGGTCACATGGCAGTGACAAAGGTACCGTTGTCTCGATCCAACCATCATCAATTTTCCTGTTTGTTCCGGAACCCGGAAGGGGGTCAGCCGTTTGGTAGTCATCAAGGCGTTTTGCTTCCTTGGCGGCATCGAATCCAGTAAGGTCTTCAAGCGAAAATCCAGGGGCGAGTAAAACTCCCTGAACGAGGCTGTTCAGGGATTGGAGGGACTTGGTTACTGAAGCATCATAGAACCACTGCATGAGACGAAAGACGGATAGGTTCTTGAAGGGTAGGTAACTAGTGGATGTCGATGACGCTGGGTCTGTGGAGGGGTTGGCGATCCCGAATGGAGATGACCATTTCGAAGCATTATCTGGTTTATGGACCACGAAATTTGGGCTATCAGCAACAGAGCTAATTGTGAAGCTTTCATCGGGTGTGTATGTCGGTTTGCCGCTTTTATAAATGCGATAGACTCCAAAACTATTTGAGTCAGTTTGAAACTCAGAAATTGGGGGAGGTGGGGTCATATCAGGTTCTTCGGCATCCAGTGGCTCAGGTGTAGAGTGATTAGGGGGTGGATTAGGAGGGGGTAGAGGCGGCAGTACGTCCTGATAACGCTTGGGTAACCGAGTCTTCCGTTGCGGTAATCCAGACTTTCGAAACTCCTGTGCAGGGGTTGGTACTCGTACTGCTTCAAGTTCCTAATTTTTTTATACATTCAAACACATTTTTAGTGAGGCAACGAGAATTTTATTCACCTCAAATTCGTTGGTTGGAGGATCATCAACCAGGCTTGAGGATCCGGGCTGCCCAGAATCTATTCCAAAGGCTTCCAGATGTGTAGAATTGTCCGGTAATTTTGGTAGGATGTCTGCGATTTTCTTGTTCTTGTACGGTTTGCATGATTTAATGTGCGTCTTGAACCCTCGGGCCGCAAAATCTTTGCCACAGCCAATGCATTTTGTCATGGCAATCAGCAAGAGTATGAGTAAAAAAAGTAGATATGATATTCTACGCATTTCTGCGTAAAATAGGTGGGGAAAGAGATCACGGCCTCGTTGAGAAACCAACCTTCACCCTTTTTTTTTTCACGAAGTTCAGAAGCGCGTTGGGTCACATGACCTGGACGCGTCTATTTCCTTCCTTTGAATCACATTCCTTGTTCCCGACTTTCATGTCTGCTCCCCCAGTTCTCATCGCAGCCCTTCTCAAAGGTTTGCGTAATGAAACAGAGGAGACCGAGGATGCGGTTAGGTGCCCTCATTCACTTCCCAGTCCCTTATACCCTTCTACTTACTCATTATACAGGGCCCGAGAAGCAGTTGAAGTCTGTTGCAGTGTCGGGAGGTGGATTCCACAATACCTTGGCCCTTTTATAGACATACGCGATATTCTCTGTGCTGGGATCCCAAGCGATGAGCCGTCAGTAGTTCCATTCAGGTTTTATTTAGCTTGCTAACAGTTATTGCTCCCAGTACATCCGAGATTGATATCGCAAACTTTGAAAGGGTAATGAAAGTCCACCCTTACTTTCCCGACTTTATCTCGGCTTTGAAGGAAGAGAACAATTTGGAAGTCTTCGAGGAGTTCGTCTCTAAGGTGGGACATTCCATTATGACGCATATATGCACTTATCCTATATATTAAGGAAGCTGGCGTGGGAAGCTGACGTGAAAGCTGACAAATAGATGACAAATAAGCGGAGTTGGAATCCGAGCGCGCAGCGCGAGGTTGGGCGCTCTGTCATGGCTCGATTTTCCTCCAAAAAAAAAGCACCAGCCTGAGGGGATACATTTTCCCTAAACCCCTGAAAATTCTCTTGAAAAAATGAGTAAAATT
>Ga0307517_10015308_pt1 | contig 10206 bp, 7 predicted proteins | sample 23_EM_MG_FD_194515 | JGI IMG/M metagenome (GOLD analysis project Ga0307517, IMG submission 194515) | Populus trichocarpa ectomycorrhiza microbial communities from riparian zone in the Pacific Northwest, United States - 23_EM | ecosystem: Host-associated > Plants > Roots > Unclassified | place...
AAAACACTCTTTTAACAATTTATATTTTTTAAAAAAAACCCCAACAAAAAAAAAAAAATAAAAAAAATTAAGGACCCCCCCCCCCCCCCCCCCCCCGTCAGCACAAAAAAACTAAGCTGCAACAACCACAAATAATAAAGCATAATTTTTCAAAACCTCAAATTCAAGCCCCTAGCTAATTAGTCACCACTTTGGGAATACAACAAAACAATCTAAAAAAACAAATTTTCAAACCCTAACTACAGAACCCCTAGCTACTCGAACACCAAATTAGTAACTAAAAACACCCAAACCCCAAAACCTAAAAAAACCAAATTTTCAAAACCCTAGCTACAGAACCCCTCTACTCAAACACCAAATTAGTAACTCATAAATCCCAAAACCCACCAAAACTAAAATTAAACTTGAACCTTATATTATTAAGTAACTAACATCAACTAGCTAAATGTAGAAACTCATAAACCAAATTCACAAACCCTAACCTCAAAATCCCAATTCAAAACAAACCCTAATTTAAAAAATTGAACTCTAGCAAACAAAGAAAAAGCTACGCTAAACCCCCACTTACCAAACCTAGCTAATCAAATCACAAAATCACCAATTTTAGAAACCCCAAATCCAAAAACCCACAAAAAACCTTTTTCACTTACATTATAAGTAACATCAGGTTTCTCACTCTGACTAAGCAGAGAAATACTAGAATCAGCCTCAGGTGGCAAAACATCAACAAGAGCATTCGAATGCCGATGCAAAGCCACAGAAGCCGACGGCTTCAACAATTCCCTATCAATCGTACTCAAAATCCTCACATAATAATTCGAACCCGTAGTAGACCCAACAATCCCATTAGTCTGATCCACCATCTCCATAAACTGCCCGATCACAAGCGGCACCGACTGGATCCGCTTCACTTCTTCTTGCGCACGAAGTAGCTCTCGCTTCAGATTCTTCTGCTCATCCTTGACATACTCGTCTTGTATGTCGATGAATTCTAGCTGTCGTTGCAGATATTTAAAGCGGCTGTAGAGGTCGTCGTCTTCCATGGGTACTGTTGTTGGGTCGGGTACAAGGTCCGATCTTGGCTCCACCGTCGGGGCGGGTCTCGGGTCAAGTACCATTGTCGACATGATGCGTTGATTGAGAGAGAGAGAGAGGGCCGGGTTGCAAAGCAAGAAATCTGAGAATGTTTTATTTATAAACGGAGAAGGAGATTCTGAAAGGTTTTAGATGGGCTGGGGGGAAGTCTTTGGATGTTAATGGGCTTTGAGTTTAGATTCAGGCCTTAGTGTTGTTGGATGGGCTTTGTTAATTTCATTTTTTTATATATATTTATAGTAATTATAAAATAATTAATAATTAGTGCTACTGATTTTATTTCTCAACATTGAGTGGAAACCATAGGTAAATGATTGAATTATGAGCTCCAAGGGAGAGTAAGTTAATTAAGTTAATGTTTTTTTAAAAAAACATAAACCTTATGAACTTCGAGTAAATTAATTGAATTATCTAGAATATTTATAAAAACTAATATAAAATTAATTGAATTAAATAGATCTTTTAAATTTTTAATAATTATAATTAGAGAATAAAAAAATGATTTTATTTCGGTTCTAAAATATAAAAATGCTAAATTGTTTTCTGATAATTTCAATTTCTTTGATGAATATATAGAAATCGAAGTCGGTTTGGGGTTTCTTCACATTGGTTCGGTACCCTTTCTCAAAGTTCTTATGAAGTATGACATACCTGTTCTTGCGCACTGCAAGCATGCCTGCTTCTTGACAAATAGCTGCAATCTGCCCATATCAATTCAATTACAGACAATTTAGTCAAATCAATTTAGCACATCTATTTGCTCCTTAAGAGTTCCTTGGCCAGCAGCAATGGAGGAATTCGGAAGAGTTATGAGAGCAAAAAACGGCGGCAGCTGCTGCTGCTACGAGTAAAACAGCAACACCAACTAACCTCAGCAGGACTAATTTTGTCAGGCCGAGTAATATAATCCTCCAAGTCTACCTCATCACTCAGATTCATTTTAGCAGTGCAAACCTGTACAAAAGTAAACTAACTTCAAATCTTCTTAAGACATTATTAAATGTTTCGAAACGAAACTTTTCATCAGCAAATGAATGAAGGAAGAGGTTCAAATAGGATCAAACCAAACTGCACCATGCAGAAGAAATAGAGAATTACCTGGAAAATAAGCCTCTTTTGCTGCCTATCAGGCAAAGGAAATTCAATCTTTCGGCAGGGTCCAATGTGTCTGCCCGATTAGTCGCCATTATGACCTTAACGTTTACTGACTGGTCGAAACCATCCATCTACAGCACAATTCAATCATGGTAAAATGTCAAAACGATGTCAGCAAGACAACGAACAGAACATGTACATGAACAAGCTAGTTGTGGTCAATTACAGAACTTTTAGAACATATTATAGCAGGATTTCACATGCCATCTACAGTATCTATTATGTTTCCACTATACAAAATTTTTCTTAGCACAAACCTGACTCAAGATTTCCATCAGGATTCACTCAACTTCTCTATCAGCGCCTCTTTGAGAATCGAACCTAGCAGTAGTAATAGCATCAACCTCATCAATAAAGATGATTGCAGGAGCATTCTCTTGGAAGCCTAAAAATATCGCGAACCATCCGAGGGCCCTGGAGTAAAACAAAACAAAAATAAATAAATCTGTCACGACTTCTGGAACTAATGTTTAATGGAGCAGGAAAAAGCTTTATGAGCATTCAAGACATGCCTGGCCAAGATACTTCTGAACAAACTCAGAGCCATTGACTCTAATGAACGCTGCAGTTGTATTATTTTCTACAGCCTTGGCCAGCATAGTTTTTCCAGTTCCAGGAGGACCATAAAGCAAAACACCCCGAGGTGGGTCGATGCCGATTTGTTTGTAGAGTTCATGGTGAGTCAGTGGCAACTCAACTGCCTCACGAATTTCGTGGTTCTGAATGTCACATCCTCCAATATCCTGTAAACCAAAATCAAAAGAAATTGTCAGGTAAGAATAAATCCTTAAAATCCCTAGGGGTAGGACGAGTGAGATACTTCCTAAAAACTGAACCAGACCGATGTGGGGGCACAAGATGACTCGAGAATATCTTACGCTATAATTGACATCAGGCTTCTCGCTATGGCTAAGAAGGGATATCCTAGAATCAACTTGAGGAGGCGCAAGAGCATGCGAGTGAAGATGCAGCGCAACGGAAGCTGACGGCGTTGACAACTCCCTGTTAATCGTACTCAAAACCCAAACCAAATATTCCTTATAACCAGTGCTGGACTTAACAATGGCATTATTTTCATCAACCATGTTTATAAACTGGCCCACAGCAAGCGGCACAGACTGAATCCGCTTGATTTCTTCCTTTCCATGGACTAACTCTTGCCTTAGATCTTTATATCATCTTTTACGTGATCTTCTCGGATGTTCATGAACTCCACCTGCTTTTGGCATGATTTTAAGTTGCTGTAGGGGTCGACTTCCTTGGATTCATTATTGGCTGCTCGCTTCTGTCTGGCTAGCTCGAGTTCTTTTATAGCTCCTGCCTTGCGTTTAGGGTCCATTAGATGATTTCTTAGCCAGAAAGAAACACAGAAAGAGAATGAGATTTTGATGGAGCATTGAGGAGGAGTAGGAGAAGAATAATATCTGAATCCGAATTCCGATAGGTTAGTGGATTGCATTAAAGGAGTCAGATGCGAGTTTTAAGTTCAACCCAATACTTTGTCATAAAGAAGCCTGGAGTGACGGTTATCTTGCTCCGAATTCCGATAGGTTAGTGGATTGCATTAAAGGAGTCAGATGCGAGTTCTAAGTTCAACCCAATATTTTGTCAGAAAGAAGCCCGGAGTGACGGTTATCTTGCTTACAGAACCTGATCGGATTAAAGTTTAAAGAAAATACTGTAGATTCATTTTTTCACTAATTATCAACCATGAGATTTAAAAAAAAATCATTTTTTTCTTATATTTTAAGTTTAGCCTCTGATTAATTTTTATAAATCCAATTACTCTCAATTTATTTCCAAATTCATATTGTTATTCTTTAACCTATCTTTATCTCAAATATTAGGATTCAAATTAATGTATCATATTTAAGAAAATAAAACTCATCCCTAATTTATTTTAATAAATAAATAATTTTTAATATCATGTAATAATTTTTTTAATAAATTAATTAACCTTGAATTTCTTCTATGATTTATCTTGAAACTAAATCAAAATAAGTTTTAAATCCCAAGTTTTCCGATTTAACCTCCCGGCGAAGCTTGCTTTAACCATTACTATCTGAATGTGCTATTTCTTTTCTGGGCAAGGTGTGTTAATATTCTAAGCTCATGGCTCTTTGTAGTTATTAAAGCTTAATTAAAAAAAAATACATCTTACAATTACTGTTAGAAGCATTAATCATTATCTTAAATATTTCTTAATATCCAGTATAAGATAAACTTCTGATAGCTAAGATTAATTTTCTATCCGTATCAACAACGGTTTGGTTTACCCCAGTGTGCCTCTATATATAATTAACATAGCCCTCTGATCCTTAAAAAAAGAAAACCCTAGCAACACAGCTTTCTTTCTCAGCTTACTCGCTGCTATTCTTTCTCATTGTTAAGATCACAAGCCTATTCTTGTTTGCACAATGCAGAACATTCTTTCTCGCTTACTTCCAGGATACAGGTTCTGCCCCACTGAGGAACAGTTGATCTGCTATTATCTATACCAGAAGGTCCGTGGAGGTTTACCCAGCGAAGCCGCCACGATGATCAAGGACTACAATCTTCACGGTGGAGAAGAACCCTGGGAAATATTCAACAAGCTCGCAGGTCACAAGGAAGGTGATAATGTTCTCTATTTTTTTACAACATTGGGTAAAAAAACACTCAATTGTGCTAAGAGGATGAGTAGAACTGTTGGTACTAATGGTGGTACGTGGCATGGTGGCAGCGTTGATGTAGTGAAAGCTAGACGAGATAATAGAGATATTGTTATAGGAATGAGGAGAAGATTCCTTTACCAGAACCATCGACGACCAGACCAGCATGGTCGTTGGATACTGATGCAGTATGGTTCAGAATCTATTTCTGGAAACGTTGTGATCTGTAAACTTAAGATCAGTAGTGACCATGGTCTTAAAGAATCAAGAAAAAGGAAGTCGATGGATTATTCGTCAGAAGTTATTCAAAGAAATATCAATATTGATGCGGCAATCAACTCAGGACCTACAATGGCACAATTAACACATCAAGAACCGCGGCAGATTATCCAAAATCAGGAGATGTGGCCTCTGGTGGGAACTGTTTCAATTGAGGACAATGGAGGTTCCTCAGCTACTGGAGATACTTTCTATAGTATTCAGAATATGGGGCTTGAGGCGCCGGCAATTGTCAACATCGAACCTGCCTTGCGATTCCAGCCTCAGCAAGCAAACTTCATTCAAGAACCAATGATTAGTGAACATCAACAGATGGCGTTTGCAAGTTTCAGTGATAATCAGAAGGTGCTTCAGTCAGAAGCTGTCTTTGATGGTTATGGAAGGAGCCAGAATATTGTTGAGAGTTTCTACGAGCATCCAATAATCAGCTTTGAACCTATAACGCCGCTCGCCGAAGAATCTATCATCATCGAAAATGAGGAGACCATGGGGCTTGCAACTTTCTCTACAGAAGATTATTTTGAGAATGCAGCAGCAACCGTCAACATTGAGCCAACGACAGCTAATGAAAATCAACAGATGGCGCTTGCAAGCTACAATGGTGATGAAGGGGTTTGTCCTGCTGGTGATAATGCGATAACTACTGAGGATGCAGCACCAGCAGTGAGTGCTATCCCTGTTATGGATGCTGGCTTGATCGAGTACTTGAAGAATGAGACCAACTGGTTTGCTAATTTCTAAGCATTGTTAATGGAGGAGGAGGATTCCTACCTAGATTATCAGATTTAAGGAGCTTATGGTCACGAAGATGGAAACCTATTTCTCTATGGAGTATTGATTTTCCACGCAGTTTTTTTTTTTTTTAATGTATAGTATTATTAGTTAAACAAAAGCTGTAAACTTTTATTTACCCATCAATCAATATATTAGTATTTTTCTTCTTTGTTGTGTTTATTATTATTATTATTATTTGTATTAAAATTATTCATATTTTTTTTTATAAACATGAAATATACTATAAAATATTTTAAAACCTGATTTGATTTTTTATTTTTAAAAAATAAATTTTTTTTATTAGTATGGGTTAAATTATTTTAATTTTTAATATAAAATTTTTTAAAATTTACTTGGATAAAATCTTGTTTGTTTTTGTATTTTAAAAATATTTTTAAAAAAGTTTGAAATTTGTTTTTTAAATTAATAATTGTTATTGTTTTTAGATATTTTCATATGGTAATATTAAATATAATTTTTAATATTTTAATATATTTTTAAATAAAATAAAAAATATTTTAATAAGTAGCTGAACATACTCCGCAAACTCTCTATTAGATCAACTTGATCATGGGTCATCCCGCAGTTTAGCTGATAGATTTTAATTGGGACTGTTTCTTTCCTTCCTTCTTTATCTAGGGTTTATGTGATTGCAAATTAGGATTTCCGAGAAAGAGCAGGCAAACAATTACAAATGGCTCTTCTTGTCTCTGTACCAATTTCCTCTTCATCTTCTTTATATGGCGTTTCATCAACCAGGGTCACTCTTGGTCTCCCATGTAAGTCTCTCTCTATCGCCAATTTTAGCTCCTACTCTGTTTCTAGGAAAGATGATGAAAAGGGAAAACAGGGGGCTTGGTGAAGAAAATGAAAAGGAATATTTTTTTTCCTTTTTGGGTTTTCTTTCAAACATGATTTGTGCATTTTCCATTGTTTGGTTGAACTTGTAGATTTTAGGTATCCTGGTTTTGCCTCATCCAATTTTCTTTGAGTGCCTACTTTTGGTTTTATTTATACTCTGAAATCCATGGATTGGTACTGGTTTTCAGCTTGCAGGTTACCCATTGGTGTACTCTCAAAGTCTTTTGATGGAATTTGCTTAAGCACCCCCGTGGGAAAGGGTTTAATGACAGTTAAGGCGTTGTCTGACAGTAAGGGGACAAGTCCAGATAGTGGGCAACCTGTGTCTGAAAGTGATGATGAAGAGGAGGATGTGGTTCTTGATAAAATTCCTTTGGATTCAAAGCTGCAGCTGAAGCTTGAGCACAAGATGAAGATGAAGTTGGGGAAGAAGATAAGGCTTAGGAGTAAGAAGCTTGATCGGAAGCGAGGGATGAGGAAGAGGGGACAGTGGCCACCATCAAAAGTAAACAAGTTGAAGAATGTCTAAACTGCCTGTTGTTTTGCAGGTGCATTTCCTATCTCAAATAATGATCTAAAATTTGCAGGTTTCTCTTTTGTATTCTATAGAGTTGATTTGTTTATGAAGTCATGTAAATGTGGATTGATTGATGTCCACGTGTCATGGAATTGAATCAGAGATCATGGAGATTTTTGCTTGTGCTTCTTTTCATGATAATTGATAACTAAAATTAACTTGTTTGTCTGTAATTTTTTGTTAATTGTGCAGTGTTTTTGTTGAGTGAGTAAATCAGGTGGTGATTCTTTATGAAATTTCGATGAGTTTGATTGAGTTGGTGGATGAAAAGAGGAGAAATAATCTCGTTTGTTTGAAATCAAATAGGATAGAGATTAAGACACTGAGAGATTTTCTTACAAGAGGAAAGGAGTTCTTGAAAAAGAGAAGAACAAACTTAGAAAAGAAAGAAATTATGTGGTTGTTTTAAGGGTGAACCACTAGTATTCTCGTGCTGGAAGCTTGATGGTCGTTAGGAGTCTACTATAGCCATTGTGTAAATAGTTACTCTGTGATAGTAAGGCACAGAGATGAATATATATTAACTTCAGTTTGAGTCCCTCAAGACCTTTTTTTTCCTGATGTATGTGCATTCTATTATATAGCCCTATTGCTATTGAACTGATCTGTGCTCATTGTCTTTCATGGATCAAATTGTGCTCAGGAAAGATCTTTGTGAAATATTTCCTAAGGAACAAATGCACTTTCTCACAAAGCTTACAAACTGTCATTCATCTGTGTCCGGTTTGCTGCACCATGATCTTCCAATCACCTCAATTCTCAAATTTATCCACTCTTTAGTCACAGCGGTTAGGTTTCACTATTGAACTGCTCTATGTTCATTGTCTTTCATGGATCAAATTGTGCCCAGGAAAGATCTTTGTGAAATATTACGTAAGGAACAAATTGACTTTCTCACAAAGCTTACAAACTGTCATTCATCTGTGTCCGGTTTGCTGCACCATGATCTTCCAATCACCTCAATTCTCAAATTTATCCACTCTTTAGTCACAGCGGTGAGGTTTAACTATTGAACTGCTCTATGTTCATTGTCTTTCATGGACCAAACTGTGCTCAGGAAAGGTCTTTATGAAATATTTCCTAAGGAACAAATGCAATTTCTCACAAAGTTTACAAACTGCCATTCATTTGTGTCCGGTTTGCTGTACCATGATCTCCCAATCACCTTAGTTCTCATATATATCCACTCTCTAGTCACAGCGGTTAGGTATCACTATTGAACTGCTCTATGCTCATTGTCTTTCACTTTCATGGCTCAAATTGTACTCAAGAAAGGTATCTATTGAATATTTCCTTATCGAACAAATGCAATTTCTCACAAAGTTTATAAACTGTCATTAATCTGTGTCCTGTTTGCTGTACCATGATCTCCCAATCACCTCAGTTCTCAAATTCATCCACTCTTTAGTCACAGCCGTTGGGTATAAAGCCTTGTTTGAGGGATATTTTATTTCTCTGGTAATATTGAATAACTCCTCCGGATTCTGTCTTTATTCTTATTCTCAGTAGGAAATTGGTCAGCAAAAAACCATTTCTTTCTCCTTTGTATGAAGTTTAAAAAACCCCAGAATTCAACAAAAAGAGAAGACAAAACTGATTATTTTTGGGCACTGGATTCAAGTGATGGAAGTTAATCCGTCCACTTTCTGACTTGTATGAGCTTTCAGTTTGAGGATATATATTTTTCGTTACAAAATTCGTATTTGATGTAACAGACTGAGCAGATGCAGATTCCCTACAACAGAAATTCAGCCGTGCTTGTGATGTTATTCAGTCAAAAACATCCCTTCTCTTTCTGTTCAGTTTCAACGTCCATGAAGTTGGAGAATGAAGATTATAGCCGTATAAATAATACTTGAAGGAGCCTATCAAACATAAACTTTTGGCCTCATCAGGCTCAGTTCCAACCCTTTTTTGTAGCCTGGACGAGCCATTGATTCCATGCTAGGCATTCTTGCCTGTTCTGTATATGTAAACTTTCCTTTAAGCACTTGTTAAAAGATTGTATATTCAGTACATCATGTAATTGCCATTATTTTGCTGCTTCAAATTTGTAACTAGGTAGCATGCCCTTTACCAATTTCTTGTGAGACTGAAAAAAGTGGATTCCATGTGTCCCAAGCCCACTAGACCACAGACCGCCAGGTAACATGGGTTACTTTCAGGCCTTGACTCTAGCCTTCACGAGCTGAATAGAGGAATAGAACACTGTCAAGAATTCAAGATGAAGACTTTCTAAGCCCAGACCCATGGTCACAGAAGCTGGACTAGCTTAGATTTGGTGGCAATAGAGATTTAAAATCTTAATAAATAGGATAAACAGGGACTCGAAACAATAATTTAGATCTAAAACTATAATAACAAAGAACATTAGAGTTAGATCCATGAAGATCTAGAACTCTTTATTCAAAATAGAAAACAGAAGAACTTGAAATTGTAAAAAAAGGTAGGAGACGAAGCAAGGAAGATTTTCGACTCACTCACTGCCTAAAAATTGGCTAGCGACAGCCCTCTATGGCTAAATAGTAGGTTTATTTTATTTCAAAGAGAAATAAGATTTTTTTAGAGAGATTCTGATTTTTTAGAGAGATTCAACTATATTTAAAAAATGTATAGGGTTTTTTTTTTAACACAACTAATAGAATAAAGCTATCCATCCCGTAATATTTATGCTAAGTTCTTTTTGCAAAATAATATTAATAATTGGATAAAAAAACTCATTAAATAAATATTTTGAGATGAATAACATTATTTAAATTTCACGCTAAAAGAAAATAAAATTTAAGCTTTGGATGATAAAAGAAAAGGGCTCAA
>Ga0307517_10015310_pt1 | contig 10206 bp, 8 predicted proteins | sample 23_EM_MG_FD_194515 | JGI IMG/M metagenome (GOLD analysis project Ga0307517, IMG submission 194515) | Populus trichocarpa ectomycorrhiza microbial communities from riparian zone in the Pacific Northwest, United States - 23_EM | ecosystem: Host-associated > Plants > Roots > Unclassified | place...
CATAATCTCTCAACCCATAGGTCTTCAACTTCGTCTGCACATTCCCGAAAAGCGTCGCCAGATCCTGCCGTTCCGTCACCCAGGTACGTTTCGTCGTCTGCTTGTACGATGTGAATTCAGCGGATTGGGATTTGGCGTCGACATATGTCCCGTTGAAGACTTGCGACGACCATTGTGCTTGGATGGAGGAAAGGGCGGCGAGGAGGAGTCGTACGCGTCGTTCGTAGTCGTTTCGGATGAGCCAGACGGATTGCATGAGTTCGGCGAATTTTTCCACGCGGCGGGATTCTGTTTGGGCTTGGTCTGCGGGAAGGGGAATGAGATTGAATTTTTGAGGGCGGGTGAGGGGTACTTGCCCATGGTGGAGAATGCGTGGAAGAAACTGGCGATGTAGGTCATGACGCTGCGTTCGTCTGGGTGGGCAGAGTCGCAGAGATCTTCGACTTCGAGGAGTTGGGGGATGTGGAGGTGTTCGGCGGCGACTTGGAAGGCGAGGCGAGTGTTGCCATGTCGGTCGCCCTATAGATATGTGAGCCACGAGAAAACGAACAAAGGAGGCAGGCCATACTTTGTCAAGTTTCTCATAATCCAGGAGATCGGGTCGATGGCAGTGGATGAGTGCACACCTAATGGACAAACCGTCAGCTGGAGGAGGTAGAGGAGAGTAAGATTTCAGCGCACGAACAAGGCGAGCCCGTCAGCCCAGCTATATGAGAAATCCTGTACGTTGACTTCTTTGTATGGCTCGGTCTTGCGCTGACACCAAAGTAAAAGGCCTTCTTTCGCCGAGAGACCTTCTTCGCTTTGGAGCAAACATCAGCGTAAACGATAAATTACAAATAAAAATACCAAACCTGATATCCGCAATGGTAAATCGTAAAATAAGCGTCCAAATCATTCCAAGGATGAGTTTGATATTCCCGTCAATGATATCTTCAGGTCCGATGTTGGTAAGCTTGACGCCGCGAGACGTGATAAACTCGAGGGCCTTGTTCACATTCTCCGCCTTCTGTACTCTCATTCGTGGGTTCTTGTTGTATCTACCGAGAGACGTATCGCCTGTTCTAGGAGATTAGAAAAGTGTTAATTGGGTGCGAGAGGTCAGGAGAATACCCATGATTTCCTATGGATGCTGATGAGTCAATGGGCGATATTCTTCAGTATATATGCACACCATGAGTTGGATGAGCCGCACGCCGTCTGATAGATCTTTCACCAACGACGACATCGGTGGGTATCCGTTCGCCTCGAGCTTGGTATTCAGCCTAAAGTTGATTTGATTATTTTACCCAGCCTTTCTGGGTTACAAAAAGGCTCACCATTTACAAAATGTCCGTTCCTGTGTATCCCTCGAGCGAGTCTCTGGGGTGTTCATACTATCAGAGATTTTGAAGGAAGGCTGTTTGGACAAAGGAACCCTAATCGAAAACGCGTCGTTGGATTTTCAGACTCCGCCACGCGTTTCCTCTTAACCACCACCATGACCACCCAATTTGACCGAATATACCATGGAATGTCACCAGAACTCGGAAGTACGAAAGCATTTTCCACTTTTCGAAAAAATAAATAAACGCAGTCTTTTCTGATGAAATTCCAGAGTTCCGGATCGCGCCCAGCGGTATGGCATGGAAAGGCGTCGACTCGGAGGGTGTCACCGCCATACCCAACACAGATATCAAATGGGCCCAGTGGATGCGCGTGGCGCGTCAGTTTCAGCTCCGTGTCGGTATGAAGGACCACAATAAAGACAAATTTGAGGGGTTCACGAGGGAGGTGGGTGCTCGCTTGCAGCTTTCTCGATGTATGGATGGATGGAAATAATAATAAATAACAGGACCACGACAAACTCGCCACCATCCTCAAAAACCACTTTGGAATCACCCTCGAAACGCGCGAGAGTTCATTCAAAGGCTGGAATTGGGGTGTCACCGATTTCCAAGGTCAGCTTATTCCGCATTTTCTTTGAAAAAATAGCTGCCAACGAAAACAACACCAAAAAAAGGCACCGACCTCGCATTCACCATCTCCGACAAAACTGCATTCGAGCTACCTCTGCGGCACGTTGCCAACTCTAACATCGCCGGGAAAACAGAAGTATCGCTCGAATTCTCCAACCTCACTCCCGCTGGAGGGTCCAAACAAATGGGCGACGAGCTCACGGAAATTCGCTTCTTTGTCCCCGGCACACTTACCAAACTCAAGGGAGCCCCAGGCTCCGACGCCGGGTCGCAAAAATCCGACGACGAAGACGATGACGAAGAGGAGATCAGCGCTGCTCAGGTCTTCCACGACACTATCAAAGAGAAAGCAGAGATTGGCCAAGTCACTGGAGATATGATCCTAAGCTTCGAAGAGGTGTTGGTGCTTACACCACGTGGGCGATACGATATGGATATGTTCCCCGACTTTTTGAGGTTAAGAGGCAAGACATACGATTACAAGGTGCTTTATCAGAGCATCGCCCGGTTGTTCCTCCTACCAAAAGACGACCAACACGTCCTGTTCATCGTATGTTCTTCTTTTCATTCATCTCTTTTCATTTTTGTTGATCCGTTAATCCACAGTTGGGGTTAAGCACCCCCATCCGCCAAGGCCAAACACTCTACCAATACCTCGTCATGCAATTCACCCGCGAAGAAGAAATCACCGCGGAACTCAACCTGTCCGAGTACGTTTCTCTTCCCCCCAACCCCCTTCCAAACTTAACCCCCCCACCCCCACAGAGAATCCCTCGAAAAATACGACGGCAAGCTCAAAAAGAACTACGAAGCCCCCACCTACGAAGTCGTCTCCTCCGTCTTCCGCGCCCTCGCCTCCAAAAAAATAATCGGCTCCGGCAGTTTCCAAAGCCGCGACGGTCACCCAGGATTCAAAGCCAACCTCAAAGCCACCCAAGGCGACCTATTCCTCCTCGAACGCTCCCTCTTCTTCGTCTCCAAACAACCCCTACTCATCGAACTCTCCGACATCCACCAAGTCGTCTTTTCCCGTGTCGGTTCGTCTGGGACGTCGGCGGCTGCGGCTGCTGGACGGACGTTTGATTTAAAAGTGATCAGCAAGACGGGGCCTGAGCATACCTTTACCTCGATTAATAAGGAGGAACATGAGGTGACCGAGGTGTTTTTGAGGGACAAGAAGGTGCGGGTGAAGAATGAGATGGTGCCTGATGCCGATTTGTTGTTGGCGGCTGTGGTGGATGATGACGATGACGAGGAGATGAGCGTGGTTAGTGACGATTCGGCTGGGAAGTCGAGGAAAAGCAAGTCCAAGCCTGCTGCGAACAACGGTGGTGCGGATGACGATAGTTCGGAGGAAGATGGTGGGTGTTTTTTTCTTCCTTTTATTATTTTGTTTCTGAGCTTAAAACATGTTACAGAGGACTTCAAAGCCTCTGATTCCGACTCTGGATCGCCCTCCGACTCGGACTCTGATTCCTCTGGTGCAAAAACCGCATCAGACGCAAGCGGCGACATCGCACTCACCAAACCCAAAGCCAAATCGAAAGGAAAAGGCAAGGCCAAAGGCGACGCCGACTCTGCCCCGAAGAAGAAGAAAAAACCTGCCGCTGCCCCCGCGGAAGGCAGTGACGCATCAGACGATAACGAACCCAAAGCCTCCAAGCCCAAACCTAAACCCAAACCCAAGGCGAAAAAAGCTTCAGACGACGAAGCGATGGATGTCGACGACGATAAACCCAAGCCCAAACCCAAACCCAAAGCATCCACATCAACCTCCGCGCCAAAGCCAAAGCCGAAGCCGAAACCCAAGGACGACGACGCGATGGACGTGGACGAGGAGAAACCCCGGCCCAAGCCCAAGCCTGTGACAAAGAGGAAAGAAGGGGATGCGGATGAACCACCAAAGAAAAAGGTAAAGAAGGCGGCCGATGCGTGATTTGTCTGGGTAGTTTTTTTTGGGCAGGCAGGATGGCTGGTGGTAGGAAGCGATATGCTGATTGATGGACTCTATGTGCGATTTACAGTAGAACTTAATATTTATTTCCCATCTGTAAGTATGCCTCGCTGCAAGGGAAGGAAGATTGCCTAAAGGTCTGTTTCAAGCAAGTTGAGGTTTCGATACCTTATTTGTTTAACTGACTATCAAATCGAAGGTCTGAAAGCCCCGTTTGGCACTAACCTCAAATTCTCGTAGAGAATATCATTTGTCCGTCCGATGCCGGTGGATCGGGAGAGCTCTCCTTATCGAAGTTCATAACGGTACGTGTGTACAAGACAACTCAACCCCATATCAGGCCAGACACGAGGTTATAATATTGCCTGTGGGGGTCTATTCCGTTATCAAGCTTTGATCAACACGCCATCGACAAAGGGATGGAAGATATGGATTGCGGGATGTTTAGAGTAAGAAAGAAAGGTCAACGCGGTCGATTTGGGGCCCGACGAGATTGGAAAGGTAGAGGCGATAAAGAAAATATTATTGCGAACTATTTGAGCAGCATGAGAATCTAAGCGCCCCGGTTGGCCTTGTCTAGAACTACAATTCAAAGGGAGTGATGAGATGCGATAGCTCTGAACTCTTTATGTTGGGAGGGGCGTACCACTTTCATGCGAGACCTCGCTAAAGTCTGTTCCTTGGATCTCGACCGCGACGCCCGTGAGCGAGCGTTTGAGAGCGTCTCGGGAGGACGCGAACACCATCTTCTGCTTAATCTTTGCGTCATCGGGGGACCTGATCGATGCGATCAGTAATCATGTTCGTAGCTAGCAACAATCAGAGAATTCGATGGGCGCTGGAAGATCTAGGCGTTTGGGGTGCCCGTGTGACCGCAAGCAAATGGACCACGACGCTCGTTCGAGAACCAAAGTCCCAAAGCACACGCACACCAAAAAAACCCTGCACAGATCCAAAGAAAACGAAACTCACCAACTCAAAAAGACAATCTTGTTCCTCTTCCCACCACCCTCCTTCTCAAACTCGAAATCATAGATGGCCCATCGACACTCGGTCTCGGGGAGATCGGCCACAAAGTCATCGTAGTCTTGGGCAGTCGACGTCTTATCGACCACGATCTCGCTAAAGTCTTTGTTCAGGGTGAAGATGATGTACTTGTACTGCTTCTTCAGTTTGAGTGCTTGGAATGCAGTGACGCAGTCGGGGTTGACGCCAACTCCGGATGCCTGTTTGCCGACGGTGAAGGCAACGACAATAATATATGTGCACAGCGTGGACGTACCATTGTATAATGTGGTTGTGGTGGGTAGTGAAAGAGATTATAAGGGACTGGAAATGGACTGCGCAACCCTGGATTAGCTCAGCAGCCAACTTTTCGCACGCAAGCTCAAAACCGAATCTGGTTCTTTAACTCATCCTGCACAAATATCAGCCACCAGGTCCTCAGAACCTCCAGCGAAGTGAAGGTAGTGTGCGATTTTTAACCTGAATGATGGATACTTTGTGATATATAGCAACACAATCGTGCAGGAAGGAGGGCTCGTCTTTGTTTACCGTATTGTGTCTCTGCTGTGGGCGCAGTGCCCATGCGCATGGCTCGACCAAATTCACCCTCAACTGCGTAGCAAATTTTTATTCTTTGGTGTCTTTCTCTGATAAATCTTGCAAGCCCATTTGGTGCTCGTTTCATGCGTCATACCAAACTTAAGATAGTGCGATGACAGACTCTGATGTCGAGCGTACACAATTCCGTTGTTTCGAAGATTTACCGAGTCCAGTGAAGCTGCGCGCTGCGGACTGTTTACGCGTCTGCTGCCGGTGCAGCTTCGAGGCTTGATGGCTATGGTGCTCTCCCGGCTTGATTCTGCTTCTTAATGTCGACTCTTTGTCGACACGGGAATGATAACATCCCCCAGAGGACCCAATGATCGACATCCTCTCGCTAATCACGGACGAACTTTCAGCCCCTTTTCTTTAACATGGGGACTCCAGAGACCTACCTTTGTCGTTCATAGAGTCTTCTCTTCTAGGAGCCTAAGCCCAGGAGATCAGGCTCGGATAGAGGGCGATGGACTTGTCCCGTCTATACGACATCTAGTTATCTGTACGGAAACCATGAATTCATCGTGGCCATGATCGGAATCGATTACGTATCGAAAGAGGAGGTGGAAGGTATTTGGCAATCCTTGTTCCCCTGGCCCTTCTCTGCCAGTCATCTCTAGCTCATAGTAAAAGAGCCAACAATTTCCTCCTGCAAGAACTCTATGTGACGCCTACGCACCCCTCTCAGTCCTCATCCAGGATGACCCTGCTGGCTTCTATACTCGACCTCGGCGTTTAAATTCCGGTTCCTCGCCTTGATCATGGACGTCACGATCTTGGAACACGAGTACTTTGCTATGTTGTCTCTGTTCATTTTCTTTGCGATGGTTATACTACATTCTTCTACTAATTCGTCCTTGCATGGCCAATATTGTACCACGGCTTTCTCTCAAAGTTTTCATAGCTTGCTGGGACTTTGTTCCCATTCCAGTAAGCTGGCGAGGCAAATGCCACACGGAATCGGCTGCTCGGCCAGACCTGCAGTGGAGGTCCCATTGAAGTCCTCTTTGTGATGAAGCCTAATACACATATCCTATCAACGGGTCTTTGGCCATGTTGAGGACGCTTGCCCCCGTGAATACCATTGAATAATTCATTATGAAACGATTCTGCCTTAGTCGTCATCGGCTCATCTTGACCAAATCTTGAACCCGAGTTATGTCGGGATGGCTGCCGGTTGGTTCATCAAGTCGAAATATTCAGAAGCGAGATTTCCCTTTGGTTTTCATACCTCAAAACATTGTCGCCGCTGGTGGTGTTCAAGCTATGTTTCACGCAGCTGGAGTCTATCTTACCCAAATTCCCAAATTCCGTGATAGATTTTTTTTCCTTTTATTTCTGTATATATCCTGTACAATCCTAATGTACACTGTACATGCCAGCGCTATTGGCCTGGAGATACTATGACGTATGGGGTAGGTGGGTTGGTATAGGATCAAGTCATTAGGAGTCCGTGATATGGGTTCATAGAAATGTGGTCCGATGGGTTTAGGCTCAATGGTTTTCCTTATACTTATATCATCACGTTTTGTCACGTTTCTTGGACTTTTCTGCCATCCTGAACCAGGCATTCATAATCAAAATACAGGGTCGCTAGGAAGCTGAAGGATTCTACCTATCTTCAAATTTTCATGATGGCAGACGCAGAATTGTGAGAGAAATTCAGAGATTCATTTTCCGGCTAACAGCGGGGGTCAAATACCCTCATAGTAGCACTGTTACAGCTCTTTCCGAAAATCTACTTTTTTTTGCATTGGTCCATCAGCAATATAATGGAAGTGCCTAGACGCGGGCATTCATTGGGACGCAGACCCACACCAACTAAGTAATTGAGACCAGGGTTTTCCCAATTAGTTCGGTACCTCAATTTATTGTGTTGCTGATGAACCGATGCAAAAAAAAAAAATCGACATGCAAGGTTTTCAGAAAGAGCTGGAATATCCAGTGCAGACCTAATGCGTTCAGATCCCAGATCGCCTGTACTCGTGTACCTGCGTTATTGGAGAGGATTGAGATGATGTCAGCCTATTGCATAAAGGCGAATGAGCGGGCCAGCGCCAATAGAAGAGAATAGGGGGCGACTCAATATGAGGCGTGCACTCAGCAGGAACCGGCCCCGGCCAGCGTCGAACCTGAAGTTGTCTACGGCCAATCAAGTTATGGTTTGTGAATGTAGATCATGACTCAATTGACATCATGATCCACTGACTCCTTATTGACTCCTTCGAGCAACTCTCAAGAATCAAGGCCTTATGTTGCATTTTTTTTGGTGAAGTTTTCTAATTGTATGTACTTAGCTTAGGTAGATGATTTATCATCTCGTCTTAATGGATAAAACTATCCAGAAGCCCCCCTTTCACCGTGAAACCCCAGGGGTGCTAAAGTGCTTGCATAGAACTTACCTGGGGTACCACTGATAGCCGACTATCCAAATATTCGAGGTCCGCCCTTCGCTTCGTCACTCCGCCGACACGGCATACTTCCACAGTTTTACTAATAACTTGAACTGTGTTTTGTGTACCTATTAGTATCTTGGTACGTAGACTCAGTATTTGTGAAGCCAAACGAATATAATATGTTGATACCTTGGTACGTAGACTAGGTAATTTATAAGTAAGTACACGAAGTGGTAAATACTACTACATACTAGTAGATACTTAGATGTCTTTGTGAAGGCAAACGACCGATGGGAGACAAGCAAAATACTCGAAAATGTGCCGCAGTAGCCTAAATGGGAAGCAATCGTGCCTCAAAAAATAAGGATGCGAGCTCGTGAATGAGCTCACTGATAAGAATGAAAAGAAATGTGTACGAGGCAGTGCAGTGTGCGCCGCCGAATGAAAAAGACGAAGAAATACATACTCAGAAATTATCGTGCTTACGAGCCTCGTTTCCGGAGCTCAGTTGGCATTTGCTGCCACCCTAATCATAACAGTACCTACCTCGTCAGAGGTAGTTATCATGAACGAGATATGTGCAATAAGTTACCATGAATCTCATTTGGTAGACTCCACTGGCATTGGTAGTCATATTAACATAGGAAGAAGGAGTCATATTGTAGGTACTAGTCACTGATAAACTACTAAGGTCTCTATCTCCAACTCTCCATCCCAAGTCTCATATCTTGATGAACATTGGTGCGATCCAGGGGCTACAATGACGTCTACAGCCGCTATGAAGAAGGGCTGCCATTCTTGAAGAGACGGAAGTTGTGCAATGGTGCACAAGCCATCGTCGTAGCCATTCGCGTCAAGGCCCAGGCATCCAGGTTCTTGGCCAAGAACAGGTATCTGAGAGCATAACGTTTACTTACCAACTCACATCATTTTCGTAGGCGTCAAATTCTCGAATCTCCTCTGCCTGGCGTTTTTATTCTCGTCAGTTTATGTACTCTTGAATATTCAGCGAGTGAGTCTACTACTTAGGGCGCTAGATAACCGTAAGTACTCGGAGTATAGTGATTTAGAAGCTTACCCCATCTTACAGTCACCCACCACCGCCGCCTCTTCCCTTCGGTCGAGAAATTACTGCCGGGAGCGGCAGGGTGCTCGGCAGTGGTTGACGGATCTCCGACATAGGGTTTCTAAAAACACGGCCAAACAACCTCTGACAGCGGACGGAGGGGGGATTTCAAACCGACGAAGAGAGACCCCGGGGTTCCTGGCGGAAAGGGGGTTTCTGGTTAGATTTATCCCGTCTTAATGACTCTTATCTATATAGACCGGGACTTTCCTCGTGTAGAAAGCTGCCTGGTATACCTTGCCATCGCCCTATTTGACATGGTATGTTCCAACGGGATATTCTGGTCGGAGCAACGATTCCAATCTAATAAGTACCAGGGGCGCATGAAAAATGCAACCCAATCCTACATACGGGGGATTTCGGGCAATTCTGAAACGCGACCAGAAGCTTCCAGGATTACGAAACAATGGAGCACAACCACATGCATTACGGTGACACAAATCTTCGCTGTTCGAATTCCCTTGAAGGTATGTTTGATGTACCGTATACAGTTGGGATCTTACGCTACATTACTCCATATCCGACTTGGGAAGAAAGGCAAGCAAGGCACGGAGCTGGAATGGTCCTGGTTAACGACTCCCACGACTGTCGGCCTGGGGGCTGATGGGACATATCCAAATACTGTTAGTAATAGTACTAGTAGGTGATCTATAACGTTACAGCTGTTTCACTGAGAGTTGGCGTTCTCTATTAGATTTCAAGTCGATTTCTGTCAAGTCCTTTTCATGCAAGACCCTAGGTGCCTTCTCAAATCCCCACTCATGTGCTTGTGTTTGTACAAATATCCGCTTTCAGTGGCGCAAGGCCCTGTATTTTGCGACGGTGTCTTCTTTCGGCACACATTTCGGGTATGCGTGGAGCTTACCACCCCACCCATAACGGAGGGTTACATAGCTAGAGTCCGTTCAACGGTGCCAGAGTCGACCTTGAGAATACTGGCTGTAATAGCACAGTGACAGTAGTGGTGTTCATTTCGTCTATATAGAGTTTGAAGGAAAGTAAAAATCACTGATAGATGTTACAATTGTTACAATTTGACATCTATCTACGCCTACAAGAGACTAAGGGTAACTTAAGAAATTAACCTCGATAGACCGTTTATGAACAGTACTACTAGTGAAAGGCATCAGTACCAGGTGCATCAAAACCCTTTGGGAAAGCTACTGGTCT
>Ga0307517_10015311_pt1 | contig 10206 bp, 6 predicted proteins | sample 23_EM_MG_FD_194515 | JGI IMG/M metagenome (GOLD analysis project Ga0307517, IMG submission 194515) | Populus trichocarpa ectomycorrhiza microbial communities from riparian zone in the Pacific Northwest, United States - 23_EM | ecosystem: Host-associated > Plants > Roots > Unclassified | place...
GAAATGTGGAAGAATACAATGACTCAGATAAACTTCGTCAATTGGAAAAAACTCTTTTTTAAAACCGGCATCCCATTATTCTGCAATAATAAAATAAACTTGTATAAATACATTAAGCAAGTGAATAGTTAATTGATTAACGGTTAAGAAAATGTAATAATACCATGTCAGCTAAGCATGTTTAGTGCGTGCATACATTCGTTGCAGCCATCTCAACTTCTGCTCCTTATCACCTATACTAGCCCACATTTCTCTTTTCCTTCTTAAACTCAAATACTCCGTAGCAAAGTCGTGGAACTCATCTTCAATTGAAACTCCAGGAATTGAGTGCAGCTCAGCCATCACCTTGCTAATACTACAGCCTTCGCGATCCAAATTAATAGACGTGGAATCACTCTTAGTCGACATACTCTCAAGTAGTTGATTGCACCTTGACAATAGCTGAATTCCAGATGTTTTCTTTTTTCTACCTCGCACATCATAATGATCTCGTTCTTTTCTTTTGCCACCGCTTTTTGTGTTGCTGCTGGTAGACATATTTATCCCTCCAACCATTCGAGCCATGTCAGTCTGGAAATCTGGAATCACATCTTTCTCTGAATCACCGCTGCCCTCTTCCAAACCATCATGAGCAATGTCGGCATTGCTTGTACCAGGATCAACATCACTGCCATCAGGTACACCTGATGAAGGAGCCCATGCAAACGCTCCAGTTGCGACAATGTTGGAATACATTCGGTCAACTTTATTCTTCAAAGACGGCTCAATACCGACATGTCTGAATTTTTTGGCTCCTTTAATTTCCTGCATATAAATTAAATCAAGTAATGAAGGATCACGACTAGTAAAATTTTGGTGTTGGAATTTGACAACAATAAAAGAAATTGTTAGGATGACAAGGAATGTACCTGAATTTTTTGTTTCCACCACTCATCACTAGCTGAAATTGTGCCTAATTCACTATTCCAGCCAACACCAGTTTCAGAAATCAGCTTATTCCATATCCTCCAATCCTTTTTGCATCCATCCCATTTGTTTTTCAATTGTGTTTTAGTGAATGCATGACCAATTTGTTCTTTGAATGATGTTATAAGAAATTTCCACCCTGTTTTATCGAAATGAGTATTAGGTCTCATTCCCATATCAATTGCCTTAATGCATATATCACAAAATATATGCAACATTTCCTTTGTCCAAGCAGCCTTATCAAAATATTCAAGACCTTCCATGATAGCTTTTAACACATTTAACAAAAGTTTGAAATCAATCAATGATATTAATTACATTGTGGCACATACATAAACCGTGGACTAAAACAATAATAAAACACTCAATGTTCAGCATTTAAGCTGTGTGGTTAGCAACAAACATTAACCATGCATGTATTTGAATGAGAATGTTCCTGTTAATTTGTAATGAAAACTAATTGAAACCCATTAATTTTCAACTGTTCAGAAAACTCAGTTTCAGCCATGATATAATATTTGAATTATCAAGCAACACTTCATTGTCATCATGTTGTTTGGAAGCTGAAAACAGAGGGAAAAAAACAAACAGAACAGAATCTATTTCTACATTCAAAGTAACCCAGCTTTCTTTCGCAGCATGCAAACACAAAAGGAAACTCAAAATTCTGATTTTGACTGCACAATTAGAAATAAAAGTAATCCTACACGACATGCTAACAGGACACTCATTACGATTACAATAAACACACGCACAGTAAAGAAATCTACGGTTGCTCAAACAGAAACAACATCAATGTGCATAGTAAACATATCAGACCATGAAGAACAACACATAAATGAAATTTCAAAGCATCACATTGTTTCCAGTAAGCAAATAATCCAGCATCAGCATTGTCTGCTGGTAGTAGACATAAAAAACAAAACCAGATTTAAACAAAGAACAACAACAGACAAGTAGTACATAGAAGCAATTAAATTTTGATAAATTCAAAACAATTGACGAAGGCACAATAAACAGAAGACAATCAGCAACAGCCATGAAATTTGTCAATTGCAGAACACACAGTAATTGATCATGCAGGTACACAGACATGCAATTTTTCATTTAAAAAAATGAAAATGAAGATGGAGATAAGGCAGGAACTTACCTCAGTCTATCTTTTTAGGTGTCCAAACCAGCACGGTTCTACAACTTTGTCCTGCAAACAGATACAATGGAGATCCAGAACATAAATTAGATTTTGAGCTACAATTACTACAAAATTGACATGGGTAACACAGTACACAGAAGCATCACAGAAATGCAGGTTTTCAAGTAAAAAAAAATTTAAAAACATATGCAAAGCAGAAGACAAGCAGAAGAAGCAATGAAATTTGCTATAAATTCAAACAATTTGACGAAGGCATAGTAAATAGAACACAAGCAGCAACAACAATGAAATTTGTAGATCAATTCAACAATTGCAGTGTTAACAGTAATCGAGCATGCAGCAGCACAGACATGCAATTTTTCATCTAAAAAAATGAAAATGAAGATGGAGATAAGGCAGGAACTTACCTCAGTCTCTCTCTTTGTTTTGCAAACCACCACGGTGCTGCAGCTTTGTTCTGCAAAAACAAAAACAATAGAGACCCATTACAGAAATTAGATTTTGAGCAACATGTTAAACAAAATTGACAAGGGGAACGCATAGTACTTACGGGTATCTCGCTCGTGGACCTTTCCCAGCACGAATCTCTTGGGTTTTTTTGCAATTGTAACAATGGAGGGATAGATCGATGAAGGTTTGTGTTTTTAATCTTCATTTGGAAAGAAGGGACAGAGGGGAAGAAGCTTGCTCTGGCGTCGTCCTGTGCGTTGGTGGTTTTAGGGTAAAATAGAAACGGGGTTGTAGTAAGAGACGAGAGAGGAGAACAGTTTGGGGAAGGAAATTAGGGTTTAGTTCATCAATGCTAATATTGATCTGCAACCGTAACAGAAAAATTTGTGAGGTAGAAGACCGTAATTGACCATGGTTACTGGGAAAGTGTCGGTGGTGAGAGAGAAGTAAAACGCATGAAGGAACAGTATGGGGAATGTTGAAAATGGGAGTTTAGATCAATGGTAACATTGATCTAAAACCTTATGTGAACAATTTGTTGGGTTTTTGTGACCGTTGGGAAATTGGGTTAAAGAGGGACAAAGGACAATTGGGAAAGTAATTGCAAATTATCGGTGATGAGAGAGAGGAGAAACGCATGAAAAGCAATGCGTAATTGCTTTTCAATTTTTGCAATTCAACCGCAGTTTGAACTGGGACCCACGTAAAAAAAAACTGTGGTTAGTGGTTAACCAAACATGTGTTACACTGCTTTTTTTTCAACCGCAGCCGCACCAGCATATCCAAACACCATCTTAATTTACCAAAACCTCTACCGATTCCTGGTACTGTGCTGTGGCCGCTACCCCCATTACCTATTTCAATCCCATAGCCATAATTAAGCAAGAGATCCCCGGGAAGTACTAATCTCCACTCGATCCGCTACCAAACCCCATACCTTTTCCAGCCCCACTAACATGAGAACTATCATGGTGAAAGTCTCCGAGTTTTTGGTCATTAGTGTCGAAAAGGAACTTGTGAGCAATGCTGAAGCTAAAGCATAGCAAGACCAAGAAACTCACGCAGGCACACTTTAGTGCAGTCATCTTATTTTTGTTTTGATTTGATTTGTTATTCATGGCAGCAAATCAAGTCTTGGATATATAGTGAGTGAAAGCTTAAGGGAGAGACTAAGAGCGTGTTTGACAGTGTGGTTGCGGGTGCTTTTCAAATAACGTTTCGTGCCAAAATGCATGCCAATGATGTTTTTTCATTTTTTAAAAATCATTTTTGACATCAGCACATCAAAACGATCCAAAACGTACAAACCATATTAAATTTTAGCAAAAAAAAAAATTCAAATTTTTTGGGAACGCGGGTTGAACTGCGTTCCCAAACGCTTCCTAAATGGGTAGTGGGCAAGGTTATCAAAAATCCTTTTTTGACACGACACGAAATATATAATATAAATTCGGATCATAAACTCGAATCGTAAAATCGTAAAATCGCAAGAAAAATATTTTAATTATTTATATATTGACAATTTCAGTCAAGTAGTAAATAATAATATAACACAATTAAAATAAAACTGAAATAAACAATACAAATGTCCAAACACCTTAAAATACATACTTCAAATAAAAATTCATAAATGGTTTAAATAACTTAAAAATACGAAAAGAAAAAAAATAAGATTAAACAACTATGTTTTATTGATAGAGTTTCAGAACATTTTCTAGAGGACAGGTCTTGAAACACACTGCAAGCAACTAGTGAGATGATACAACATTCTAAGGTATATCACCAACTTAAAAAAAAAATTAACAAAGACCAATACAGTGAACCCGTGACAACGAGAACAAAAACATACAAAATGACATCAATTTAATCTCATGCCACCTCACCTTCCACCTTTTTTATGTTAGTAACAAGTCCTAGAAATAATGTCCAAATATCCCACCAAGCAAGACATGTATTTCAAGTTCTCTCTGAGTATTTATCCTCTCTCTTTGTAGTTAACAAATGATTAGTCTAAAACACATTATTTCTCTCTATATAAGTATTTCTATCTCTTATTTTACTCATTTGATTCCTCGCCATCAACCTCTGTCTTCCCATGGTTTCGATCCTCCGATCATGCCTTCCCGGCCTAAAATACAGTATAAGACTTTCCCATACCCAAGATCCTCTAATGCTGGTGTTAGTCTGCTAAGATTGAAAATTTAAGATTTGGGCAACAGAGAAAGGGGAGACTGGGGAGTGGGGACTATGTAGTGGAGTGTCAGGGGACTCGGACAGGGAGTCAGTAAATTTTTTAAATTTTGCGGGTTAAAACTCGAAATCGGTTAAACTCAGTCAAAATCGGTCAAACTCGTAAAATCGGTCTGATTTTACCGATTTTAACCGAGTTCGACCGATTTCGAGTTTTAACCCGATTTGACACGTTATATACATGTTGACTCGTAAAATCGTAAGATTTTAAGAGTCAACTCGCGATTTTAACAACCTTGAGAGTAGTTTTTGCTGTATTCTCGCGCTGACTCTCAAGTAACATACAAGCTTGTTTGTTTTGTTCGATGAAAAGTGATTCTTAAAAAATTATTTTTAAAATTTTTATTTATTATTAGAAAAATTAATTAATAAAAAATATGAAAAATGTAGATTGGCTTTTAGAAAAATATTTTCGTTTTATTTTGAACGAAAAAAACTTTCCAATAGAAGTTTTATAAATGTCTTGTTATTGTTGATTATCTCAAATTTAGTTCTTAATTTTTTGATTGCTATATATTTTGTTTTACTTTTTTTTTTAGAAAAGTATTTTTCTTTTATTTTGGATGGAAAACTGTAGAAGTTTCATAAATGTCTTATTATTTATTGATTATCTCAAATTTGATTCTTAATCTCTTGATTGCTATATATTTTGTTTTATTTTTTTTAATTTCATCTCTTAGAATTTGATTTAATTTGATTTTTGTATAAACCTTTATTCTCATTCTTTTTATTGTTATTTGCTCTTCTCTTGTTATTTTCTTAATTGAATTTTTTTATCTATCATATTTGGTCTGTATTCTTCTTATTGCTATTTATTTTGATTTGAAATAATTTGTGAAATTGTAATTTTTTTTAATTTCATCATTTTTTATTTTTTATTTGTCAGATTTGGTCTTTATTATTTTAATTATTATTTATTTTATTTGAAATAATTTAAGAAATTATATTTTTTTAATTTCATCCTCCAACTTTTTTATATGTAAGATTTGATCCTTGTTCTTTTAATAAACTTTAAGAAAAATAAAACATTAATAAGTTATTTTTCATGATTCAGTCAAATACTGGAAAGTTTTTTCTAACTCATTTCTCATTACACTATTAAACATCGAAAAATAATTTACTTTTAAGAAATTTACTTTAAAAAAAAAACTATTTTTCAACAAACAAACATGATCTAAGTGTCATGACGAGTAAGCTATCTATATCCGGCTGTATTGTTCAATGAAACTTCATTGTTGATAAGATAAATAAATAACTGGATTTCATGTTAGTTTACAGTGATTTCCAAGCATTTTTTGTTGAGTTTACAGTAATTTAAATTTTTTTGTGTTTCAAGGTGTATTTTGATTAAAACATTGTATAATCTATAGAAGGTATAATATTCTATTTATAAAAAAAACTTCATAACTCTAGTTATAACTGATTTGATTTAATTTTTCTATGACTAATTTTTCAATATAATTATTATTTTTTCATCGTTAAAAATATAGAACATAATATATATTAGTCTTAATAATTCTAATTAACATCCAGTTTTATAATTAGAATATCAATTAAGAATATTTAAGAACAATGTTTTAATGCAATAAAAATCTCATAATTATAATCAATTTATAATTTTATTTGTCATATATTTTTATTCTAAGAATTTTTTTTGTTATCAAACATAAATAAATATTAAAAATAAATAATATACTTATTGATAATAAATATATTTTTACATAAATCTCGCACAACCAAATGTTTAGCTGTATTACATATGCTCTAATACTATGTACCTAGGACCTTGTTTTTTTTTTTTTTTTTTATTTAATGTCTCAAAGTCTCAGCAGGAACCAATAGCTAAATTCTGTCTTGTTGATATATTAGGCCCCACTATTGCTGAAAGCCTGAGTCACCACCGTTGAACGATAAAAGAAAACGATGCTAATTTTAATTAAAATGGGAAAATATATGCTCAATATCTCCAGTGGAATCTAAAGACAATTTGCTTTGGTCCACAAAGCGGTGCTTCGATGCACTGAGAGTAGAAAATGGAACCTTAGAGTGAGTTGAATAATTATGTCTTTGTCTCCCCTCGAGTATTCTTCTTTTCTTTCCTGTATTGTGGCCCCTTTCACTCTTCCCATATCACGCAATAGAAATTAGAAAGCCTGCCACCAACACTTGAACAAAGATTGGGAAAAATAAATAAGAGGAAAATTCAAGAGGATTAATTACAGTGATCACAGTATCCCACAACCTCCACTCTGAGAAATTCTTTGTGGCCTCATTCTGCGTAGCTGCCTGCCTGCCAGGAGGGAAAAAGATTTGATGACGGCGGACTGCACTTGCGATGGTGATAATGGAAAATCTAGGAGAATTGTTGGCTACTGATATTTACTTTGGACAGACGTAGGCATACATGCAAGTGATTAAATGGGGGAAAGGAGTTCCCATGCTACACACTCACCCCAACTGCACCAGTTTTGAACAATAGTAAAAGCATTGATTACTTTAATGAACTCTCCAACCAATTCCATCCCCTTAGTCAACAAACCATTATCTCCCAGAGAAAAAGAAAGAAAAAAAAAAAGATGGTACCAAAGAAAAGAAAAGGCGATGAACAAGAAAAAGAAGAGAAAAAGAAAGAATTCCCATCAACACTCTTTCCTTTGCTTTCCATGTAAGCCTCTTTCCCTGCTTTTCCAACCTCACTCTTCTGTGGTATCCGAAATTTTAATCTCTTGAACTCTCTCTGTGCTTGCTGTTCTGTCTTCTCCTAACCTAGATAATACAACATCAGTTCGTAATATCTTGCTCATAAGCAGCTCATCATCATTAATAAGAAACACTCCAGCCATCCTTTCCAAATACACTTCTAAGGTAATCTCTCTTTTATCTTTCATCTTCTTCTTCTTCTTTTCGCATCAAATCAATATCATTGGTTTTATGAAATTATTTTCAAACCAATTCTTACCAAAAAAATTTTGTTTCACTGTTTCTTCCACCAAGTTGCGAAGAAAGTTTTATTTTTTTTCAGGCTCTTCTGTTTAAAGGTCCAACACAAATATGGTCCAAATGATTTTCTTCTCGCATTTCTAGCATAATACTAGGTGGTAGAATGTATGCATCATGTCAGAAATGCTAATAGTTTAGAGTCATATAGTTTGTAAAGCTTGCCATGGCATCTCTAGACGCCCCCCAAACTTGGATTCCACACGTGAACATTAAAGACTGTTCTCAAGGATTTTGTAGCTTATACTGCCCACAATGGTGTTACATCATCTCCCCTCCTCCGCCTCCCTTTGAGTTCCCTGATGACGATTCGAGTCCAATTTTTTCTCCTCTTGTCATTGCCATTATAGGCATACTGGCCAGTGCTTTCCTTCTAGTATGTTACTACACCATCATATCTAAATATTGTGGAAACGATTATTCGGCAAGGAGAAGGGATCAAAATCATGGACAAAATGAGGAATTTGAGGACGATCACAACTCATCTCTCCACGAGCCTTGGCATGCTGCAACAACTGGCGTTGATGAGGCTCTTATAAGGTCCATCACAGTTTGCAAGTACAAAAAGGGAGATGGTTTGATTGAAGGGACAGATTGCTCAGTTTGTCTAAGTGAGTTTGAAGAAGATGAGAGCATAAGGCTTTTGCCAAAGTGTAGCCATGCTTTCCATGTCCCTTGCATTGATACATGGCTTCGCTCTCACTCGAATTGCCCACTATGCCGTGCCAACATAGTCTTCTTTAGTGCTTCCCTGCCTCAATTGCCTCCTCCAGTGACAGAAACTCCTCAAGGCAATGAATCTTTGCAAGAAAGCCAACGAGCTAATGAGAATGTGTCGGTTACACAAGACACGGAAAGGGTTGCTAGAGATGAGCAAGCGACACAGAATCTTGCAGGGGCTCCAAAGACTCCGTCACGAGTGTTTAGAGATTCGGGGAACTTGGAAGAGAGAGATATCATAATTGAGATGCGAGATATAGATAGATATCAACGCATTAGGAGATCATTTTCAATGGATCATCCATGTCAAAGCCACACTTCCATCGCTGAAATTATTCGGATGAATCAGGATGAAGTTGTTCCAGTAGAAGACTGTTCGGGAGACGTTGGATCATCGAAACATTCAGCAGAAATCAGCAAATGCGTGTCTAGCAGCAGCAGAAGAGTCTTGAATTGTGTACTCAATCCTGTTACCATGAAGAGATCATTTTCTAGTGGAAGATTCTTTCTCACTGGGCATGGAAGAATGCGTGACACCATAAGTCTTGTTTAAACAAAAACTCTTTTTTTTTTTTTTTTCAATTGATGGTTATATTTTCCATTAATCAATGTTATGATAAAGTTCTGTAAGCGTGAGAATTGTGTTCCAATGTATAAAATTGACGAGGGACATATCTATATATCTTGCAAATCTTGTTTGTTCTCTATGGTTCATTGGTTTATTTGCTAACAGCTACGATGCAACCAGTTCCCATTTTTTCCTGTTTTTAACTCGTTGCTCGAAGCTCAATTATGCTAAATCTGCCATTGAAAGTATGGTTTGGATAATGGTGAGTGAGATATCGGCATGCAGTATCAACTAGATCATTGTATTTAGATAAATTAATAGAATTAATGCATAAGCTTTAAATCCATTAATTCAAAAGAAGTTTGTCTATAAACTTATGCTCAGAACATCAGTACTTCCACAAATCTCCATTCACGCACCCGAAATCTATGAACTCCACCTCAAGTCTTGAAAAAAGATAGTTATCGTTACGATGATTTTCTCAAGTTCTCTCAACATAGCCAAATTAACTGAAACACTAACCATCTTTATATGTAAGATCTTGATGTAGATAAACTAATACTAGCCTGGAAAGAAAAATTAAAATGCCGTGGCATTTTTCTCTCCCAATTCGGTAAATGATGGTGAAAGAAGAGAGAAGATAGGGATGGGAGGCTGGCCTCAGCGGATCAAGGCCCGCTAGACATTATTACCTCGGTGCCTTTAATTATAGTGTTGACGAAAGGTGGCTGCAGAAGTCAAAAAACACTTGAACAGTTTCACATGAAATTAACTAGTGAATCAGCTTAGCAGTGTGAAATATTTTGACAAAGGATAAAAATAAAATGCCATGCTTTAGAACAAAGGAAGCCAACTTTCTTTTCCCTCTGGTCTTGGTTCCATGTGCCTAAAGCATAAACCTTAGAATTAGAACAATGAAACTAGATTTCGAAGTGAGATTTGGGAGGAGGAGCTTGGGGTTGAAGTATGCTATCCCTCTACTATAATTGTGATATATATATATATAAAAAAAAGGCTCCAAAAAATTTGTGAGCCTTGGATCATGATTTTAATATTTAACGACTCGTGCACGTTTAAAGTTTTTTTTTTTTTTCCTTAACGT
>Ga0307517_10015313_pt1 | contig 10205 bp, 10 predicted proteins | sample 23_EM_MG_FD_194515 | JGI IMG/M metagenome (GOLD analysis project Ga0307517, IMG submission 194515) | Populus trichocarpa ectomycorrhiza microbial communities from riparian zone in the Pacific Northwest, United States - 23_EM | ecosystem: Host-associated > Plants > Roots > Unclassified | place...
CCGCTCACCCAAAAGACTCCATTACTAATCCTAACCACCCCCGGCTCCATGGCAGGACCCTATTTTTCACCTTTTTTTGGCTGGTGGGCAAGTGTCGCTATGCATGTATGAAGTGAGTTAGGCAACTACCATCTACTGATACATGATATTGACATCTAAGGCTGGATGTGGACATGAAAGTGAATCCATACATCACTGTGGCTGGGACCATTGCCAGTTTTAATGCTCAAGATCACACATTTACTATGACACCTACACAATATATTGGATTGATTCATGGATCTTCAGCATTTCCCATTCATGCCCATTTTGTTGATTGGGAGTCCAAGAAAAGATGGGGCAGCAATGGGCCAAAGGCAGCTGTTGGATCAACTATTACATTCAGAGGATTCTTGGAAAGGGTTGCACGTGAACACGACATCAATAAATCCCTTTCTTTTGCTGAAGTTGAGGTTATGAACATCGCTTATCTTTCTAACCAGGGGAATAGTTTTGTCAGTGGTGGTGGTATATATTTTTCTCTCTCTCGAAATGTAAAAAGTACTGAATAAAATTATGACTTAGGATCAAATGAACAAACTCCAACATCTTGACGACGATGGAACTATAACAATCCTCCTTCTACGACAAAGGGAAAGCGGAAGCGAGATGAACCATTGGCAGACGATGATCATCTACTTAAACGAGAGAAAACTGTGGATGATGAAGAAGCACAACAATAAAAAGATTTCTAAGCATACTTACAAACGTGTAATTGTATTTCTACCAAGTCGTAATCTATGTATTTATGCATTTTTGGTGACGTAGCAATGAGGAGCAGGGAACGGTATGTACGTGGAGCGTCAACACAGTGGAAGTGGAGGAGGGTCGCAGAGACGAAGGTGGCAGATGACAAATGGATCGCCCAAGACGCCTGATGTGACGATGCTTAACAGAGGGGGGCAATCGACATGCGTGGCAATTAAGAAACAGGGAATGGTGTGGATGTAGAGCGTCAACACAATGGAGGTAGAAGAGAGCCATGGTAACAAAGACGAGGGTGGCAAACGACAAGGGAGGTGGTGGTGGTGGAAAACGGATTGAGCGAGGGAAGGGGTGGTGCTGGGAGATGTGTCGAAACATCTTTAAAAACTACATTCAGCTCGCATTTGGACGCGAGGGAGGTGGTGGTGCTGGAAGGCATGTGGAAAGAACAAAAATAACACCTCCGACTTGCGTTTGGGTGCGAGGAAGGTGATGCATGTCGTATCGAAGGGTAAACATCTTCCATGGGAAGGAGGCGGAGTGACTGGCCACAGTGAAACGGCTGAAAATCGTTGGTAGAGCATGAAGAAGTAGGATGGTAGAGAGGGAAGGGGTGGTGCTGGGAGACGTGTTGAAGCGCCTTTAAAAACCACCTTCGGCTCGCATTTAGATGCGAGGGAGGTGGTGGTGCTGGAAGGCATGTGGAAAAAGCACATGCATTGCATATTGGGGGCAATAACGAGGTCCAAGGGAAGTAGTTGTAATGAAAGGCGGTCGGTAACGTGGCAATTGAGGAGGAGGGAACGGTATGGATGTGGAGCGTCAATACAGTGGAAGTAGAGGAAGGTGGCAGAGACGAACGTGGCAGACGACAAAAGGATCGCCAGGGACGCCTGATGTGACAAGGCATGTCGTAGGGAAGGGAACGGCATGTCGTATGGCTGTGGGCGTGCAATGACTACAGTTTGGTGGCAAACGGTAGTAACAGTTGCGAGAGAAGTAGTGGTGGTGGGAGGTGTGTTTGCGAACGAAGTAAAGGAGGTGGTGGTGCTGAGAGGCATGTTGAAAAAACCAAAATAGCACGTCCGATTCGCGTGTAGACGTGAGGGAGGTGGTGGTGAAAGAAAAAAACCACCTCTGGCTCACGTTTGAACGCAAGGGAGGTGGTGGCGGCAGGAGACATGTTGAAATACCTAAAAAAACCACCTCCGGCTCGCGTTCGAATGCGAGGGAGGTGGTAGTCATGGGAATCTGGGTGTAAGAAGCATTAGTGGAGGAGAAAGGAATGCTTACTCAGGTGCACATGCGGCTGAACGCCAGTTGTTGGAAAAAGGTAAGCGGCAGGAGGAAGATTGAAGTACACGTAGGGAAATAGCCTATCTGTAACACCAGTCACGTGTTCATAGTTACATAAACGTTCCACGGAACGAAAATGTTTCAGTCTTTCTTCTTCCTCAAACATTATCACTGTTAAAACGAATTATTCACGAAAACAAAATTACATTTTTGCTGCGTAGTTGTTGTTGTTTTGCTTACATTTGCTTATATTTTTACCAACCTCTGGGTACCATTGAGGTCCACTTTAATCAGCCAGTGCTCATAATCTCATGGGAAACGTTGAGACCGTCCCTGATTAGCACTAAGCCCTTGGGAACAATCTTAGAAGACTTCCCTCATAGGAGTGGGTGGACGCATTGGAAGAGAAGGGCGACCCCATCTGATTTGCAAGAGACCTTGACGCTCTCGAGTCTTTCTGCTTCAGTCATTGCTTCCTAACTGGCCAGTTAGTTCTAGAAAGTTACCTTGACTAAGTATCAGACACAATTTCTTTCAAACATATCCAGAACAGGTGGTCGCATTGGAAGAGAAGGGTGACCCTGTTCTTGAATACTATGCCTCCCGTACCATCAAACACTAATCTTCAGAGATCTGAACGAATCCATAGTTCTTCTTATCATCGTTGTACAACATGGCGATTACCTGAAATTGTTTCGGTATGTTTGATTCTTCCATTCATATGTTATAGAAATATAACTTTATTCTTTAAAGCTTTCAACTCCATCTTCCACACAAACCCCTTTATCTCACCAATCATCTAGAACCCATTCTGTATGTTTTCTTTTCCATTTCATTTTTTTTTCAAATTAATAAAAATTGGTTTTCCAAAGAACATTGTACAATCCTCCTCCCATGAACCATTAACATCAAATGAAACATCTCCTCATAGTGAAGAAACAGGTAAAAAAAAAATTATCTTTCAATAATTTTTGTCTTATAAAATTCCAAAAGATTCCCAACATCTTCAACTACCATCCCTTGAACATCATACACATACACTTTCTCATACATCCAGTAAGAAAATTTATAACTACATCATTCAACATCTAAATAAATTATAAAGATGCTATGTTCTGCATCGCCAGAAATCCCTATATCCTTACACAAAGACATGACTGTGGAAGAATGAATATTGCCTGTCGTCATTGTGGTGCATTACATTGGATGGATGAACGAGTGTCATCTTCCAAACAATCTCCAGAATTTTCTACATGTTGCCTACATGGCCAAGTTTCTCTTCCCCTTTTACCAGATCCTCCTCACCTTTTACGGGAACTATACACCTCTCAGTCAACACAAGCTCGAGAATTTCGCAACAATATTGTATTGTACAACCGAGCTCTTACATTCACATCCTTAGGTGTAAGTCAAGATCATGAAATTAATGATGGATCTGGTCCACCTACATTTCGAATTCATGGGAAATTGAAACACTGGTCTGGAAGTCTTCTTCCTCAAGAAGGACACTCGCCATCATATGCACAGTTATATATCTATGATCCTAAATCAGCCATGCAATATCACATGAATCACAATACTGGTTTATGCCATAATACTATGCAATTACTTCAACAACTATTGCTGGACAACAATGGATATGCATCAATTTATCGACATGCTTTTGAAATTTTAAATCTGTTTGATTCTCCTGACTACTCTGTTCGATTATGTGCTGCACCAAACAAATACAGTGGCTATAACAATTTGCCAACTGTTGACGAAGTAGCTGTTATCGTACCAGGAACATCAAACCCAAAAGACACCCGGGATATCATTCTCAGTCGGCAACCAACTCTGATAAATGAATGTAATGATGAAAAACATTACAGAAATTTACAGCGCATCTCAGATGGTCACCCTGCTTATGCTCCTCTCCATTATGTTCTTCTCTTTCCCTATGGTGAACCTGGATGGCATTGGGATCTAAAATTAACCACGGGAAAAAGATTAACACTTCGTCAATACTGTGCTTTTCGATTGCATGATCGTCCAAATGAATTTTCAACTATTCTTCATGGTGGACAACTTCTACAACATTATATGGTTGATATGTTTGCAGCAATTGATCAAAATCATCTCCATTGGCTATCACAAAACCAATCTCAACTTCGTCTATCACATGTACAAGGAATGAAGATGATCACATCACTTTATCCAACATTGGACAGCAGATTTTTTTACCTGCATCCTATAGTGGTGGTCCTAGGGACATGCATCAATGGTTTCAAGATTCTATGGCTATTGCCCGTCATTTTAAGAAAATTGATATTTTTTTAACTATCACAGCGAATCCTAATTGGCCAGAAATTAAACGAGAGCTTTTACCAACACAACAGCCTCATGATCGTCCAGATCTAATAGCTCGCATATTCAAAATGAAAAAAGATGCTTTAATGCACCTTATTACTCAAAAGGGAATATTTGGTCCCTGTGTTGCCCATATTGATGCCAATCAATTTCAAAAACAAGGACTTCCACATGCTTATATCCTCATCTTCCTGGAACAAAACTATAAACTCTTCACACCTGCAGCAGTAGATGACGTTATTTGGGCTCGATGGCCAGATCCTGTTACACAACTGCATTTATTTGAAATCGTCAAAAAATATATGCTACATGGGCCATGTGGAAAACTGAATGAGCATTCTTCTTGCATGCGAAATGGTAAATGCAGATTTGGATTTCCAAAAGCATTTCAAGATTGTATGACACTTTCTGATGATGGGTATCCATTATATTTTCGACCAAATGATGGCCGAGCATATATGGTGAATGGATTTTTATATGACAACAGATGGATTGCACCTTATAATCCATTCTGTTGTGAATTTATGGATGGACATGCCAATTGTGAATGCACTTTCAGTTTTTGGACCACAAAATACATCAACAAATATCTTAAAAGAACTACAGAGACTGCCAGGCTAGCCATAGAAGACCAGAATAATGAAATTAAACAATATATTCAAGGTCGCTATTTTTCTGATGAAGAAAGCGCTTGGAGAATTTATGCATTTCCTATGCATTCTCAACATCCAAGTGTCGCTCATCTTCCTATTCATCTCCCTGGCCAACAATCCATCACATTCCATCCAAATGAAGATCCACAAAATGTTTTAAATCGTGCATCTCAAGCTGAAAGTGCTTTGACTGCCTTTTTTGCTGCCAATAAAATTCAAGGACCCATTGGAGACTTGGCACGACAACATACTTATCAGGAGTTCCCTGAACATTTTACCTTCAAAAGTGATACTTCTCCCAAGCGATGGCAGCTGCAACAACAACAATTTCAACTAGGAAGAATGGTTTATATCCCTCCCACTGCAGGAGAAAGATTCTACTTATGAACTCTTCTTACTGTTGTTTGAGGACCAACATCTTTCAATGATTTACTCCATGTTCCTGGACATCCCCAACCATGTGAAAACTTCCATGACGCATGTGTTCTCCGAGGATTACTTGAAGATGATGGTGAATGGGTCATATGCTTTGAAGAAGCTTCCGAAATGCGCACTGGTGCTAGCCTCCATGGCCTATTTTCCACAGCACTTCTTTTCTCTGGCCTAAACTATCCTGATCGTTTTTGGCAAACTTTCCGACATTCTATATGCGATGATCTACCTTACCATTTACGAACTATGAACATTCATCATTTCACTGAAAATGAAGTGTATGATTATGGTCTATACTTATTAGATCAAATCTTACAAGAGGCAGGAAAAAAATTAACCGACTTTCCTTCTATGCCTTCATTTGTTCGTAACTGGGACATAACAACTACCAATCGCTTGATCATTGAACAGTTAGATTGGGATCTAGAAACAGAGAGAGCATCAGCTGAAACATATATTGATATGCTAAATTCAGAACAGCGCATTGCTTTCAATGACATCTGGAAATCTATTGCATGTGAAGAAGGTCGATCTTTCTTCATTAATGGTCCAGGAGGTACAGGAAAAACCTTTTTGGAAAAGACCATTTGTCATGCTGTTCATGCTGAAGGATGGATTATCCTTTGTGTTGCTTCAACTGGTCTAGCAGCATTATTGCTACCTGCTGGACGAACAGCTCACTCCATGTTCAAAATCCCCATTGAAACTTTAGGAGCAGATTCCATATGCCATATTCCAAAGGAGAGTCAACGAGCTGAACTTTTATGTCAGACCAAAGCTATGATTTATGATGAATGCCTAATGAATCACAAACACTGCTTTGAAGCACTTGATCGTACATTGCGAGATGTACGAAACAATGACTCTTTACCCTATGGTGGTTTGACTGTAATACATGGTGGTGATTTTCAACAAATATTACCTGTCATCATCAAAGGCAAGAAAGAAGATGTTATTGAAGCATCACTACAACAATCTTACCTTTGGGATTCCATGAAAATCATCACCTTACATGTCAATATGCGTTTGGAATCATCAGCTGAGGAGGTCAAATTCGCACAATGGCTACTTGCAATTGGTCATGGCCAAAACTTAACAGATGATGGATGTGTTGTGCTTCCAAACCATATTGTCAACACAGACCCTGACTCTTTCATCAACAAACTTTATGGTGCTATGTCATATTCATCATCCCCTCCTCCACCTCAGTACTTTTTGGACCGCACCATTCTCGCCCCAAAAAATAAAGATGTTCGAGCAACCAACAACGCCATCCTTAATCAAATGCCTGGTGATGAAATGACATTTTTCAGTGCAGACAACATTATTGATACTGAAAGAAATGTGACATGCAACCAAGGAGCCATACCTTTGGAATATTTACATTCCCTTGAACCTGCAGCTTTGCCTCCTTCTGAATTGAAAGTCAAATTGGGATGTCCATTGATTCTCATGTGCAACCTTCGCCCAAGCCAAGGATTGTGCAATGGAACACAGCTTATTTTACTTTAAGCTCGAAGTCGTGTTTTTGAAGTTCGTATTCTAGGTGGTGACCATGATGGAGATACTGCCCTCATTCCTCGCATTGGTCTCATTCCATCCACAGAAGAAGGATATACATTTCAGTTCAAACGACTCCAATTTCCTGTTCGTCTCGCATTTGCAATGTCCATTAATAAAGCAGAAGGTCAATCACTTCACACTGTTGGTGTTGATTTACGCCATCCTGTTTTTTCTCATGGTCAACTGTATGTAGCCCTCTCTAGAACAACTTCTTCTCATTGTGTCCATGTTCTTTTACCTCCTGACAGTAAAAACAAGACTCCCAATGTAGTGTATCCTGAGGTTCTATTAGATTGATACATGTATTATAATTTAACATGAGAACCCATGACATACTGTCACTATCCAACAAAACCTATAATTTTATCCTATCCGTTTCACCCCTAAATCACTTGCATAGAAAGGAGCGTGCGAAGCACGCGACTGCACTAGTCTATATAATAAGAGCGGGCCATTCCCACGCACCATACCGGGATTCGAGGGCGGTTTTCGCGGCGGCTGGGGCCTGTGGCCTGCTGGGTTTGGCTGTGGAACTGGGCTCTCGCGATTGGTCACCGCGCGCCGCAGCCCGTTCGGGAGAGGCCCTGCTGTGGAGGGTGCCACGACGACCGTAACGTTTGGCGGGGAGGGGGCCGTGAGATAGTGGTGACAATTCTTGCATTAGAAAGTCTCCACAAGTGTGACATGTCGTTATCTAAGATAAGATAACAGAGTGGTGAAGATGTTAAGCATCTGCTGAAACAATTCATTGGTAAAATAAATAAAAACTGTCAGTGAGCTCTCCAAGAGGTAAGGCTGGATCATGTGAACACTTATGCATTTGTAATAAACTGTTATGAGCTCTCCAAGACTCCAACAGGTACAGTCGCTTGCATATTGTTTTGCACAACGAAATTCACAGCGCAGCATTTGATGTGACCACCTGTCAATCAAATTTAGCCGAATAGGATCCGCCAAGGGTCCGGATAGATCTCGGCTTCCAGTAGGTTCACGAACGAGTTGATAGATACCTGTAAACTACAATGTCCCCTCCCATATCAGAAGCATTGCGCAGACGTATACTTGTCTGGCACCACAAAGAGAGAACACCTGCAGAAATGGCCACACTTGCAGGATGCAGTGTCCGATCAATCTACTACATCATATCTTATGACCGTGATTATGGAATGATCAACAACCCTCTCGCACGTTCTGTTGGACACTCTCATGCACTCAACATTGGTGACCTGAACTTTTTGACCTCTGTAATATCTGCCAAACCCAAGGTGTTCCTCGACGAGCTCCAGGAAGAGCTTCTTGCATATCGGGATGTTGAGGTCTCCATTCCTACAATCTCCCGAGCACTTCAACAATGGGAAATCAGCAACAAAGCGGTGTCAAGTGCCGCATTGGAAAGGAATGAACTTTTACGAGCTACTTGGCAAGCTGAATATGGGGATATTCCAGCTGAGTATTGCGTTTGGCTCGATGAGGCGAGTGTTGATGATTTCACCAACCAGCGTAAAAATGGTTGGAGTGCAGTTGGTCAAGCAGCCGTATGCCGTGATACTTTCATCCGAGGACAACGTTACTCTGTTCTTCCAGCTTTGACCGCTGATGGCCTTATTGCCCTCGACATTTTTGAAGGATCGGTCAATAAAGATCTTTTTATCAAATTTATAACCGAACAAGTGGTCAGTACTACAGTGGGATTTCACTGGTCTCGGTTTCAAAATGATTCATCTTCTTGCAGGCACCGAGGCTGAACCCATACCCTGGTCCATGGAGTGTGGTAATCATGGACAACTGTGCTATTCATCATGACGAGGAGATCCGTCAAATCATTGAGGTCGAATGCGGTATGAATTCCCTATTGTTATGAATAGCAACTGACTGATCATCTATCTAACTAGCTGCAAAGCTGGTCTACCTTCCGCTGTACTCTCCGGACTTCAATCCCATAGAACAAGCATTTCACTCAATCAAGTCATGGCTCTGACGGTATGAAGCCCAAGCGACATCACCACATGTCAGACCATGGCTGATCCATCAAGCCAGCGCATATGTAACAGCGGAGATGGCATCTGGATGGATCGAAAATTGTGGTTATTCATTTGAAGACAACTGAAAATTATATCAACGACATTTGTAGCTACCTTTACGGGATTAATTCGAACATTTAGAACTTGATATATACACTATGAATTGACAACAAGTTGAAACAAAAGCCTAACACGCTGCACCATTATGCACAAACCTTCTTCTTCTTGAGGCGATTCTGCCATTTCTTACAAAACTTTTTGAATTTGATGACCACACCATAAGTCGAGCCCAAGATGCGACGCATCTCAATGTCACTGACAAAGGGTATGATATCTGGTAAGTAGTCTTCGAGATCGAGAACCATCTCGCAGGACAGCAAGTTGATACCTTCGAGACGGGCAAAATCATGCAGGCAGTGATGGAGTTCTGTCCCTTTTTCAGGAATCGGGGAATCAGGAATGGCGGAGGTGGTTTTTGCGCACTTTGGGGTTATTGGTGGAGTGGACTCGGAGTAAGGACGCTTCTGGGCAAGCCCTCCGATAAGCGGAACAAGGGCAGTGACAAGCATAGCAAGTGCATCACGACCAGAATCGGAGGCAGCTGCTGCAACGGGAGGGTGGGGCCCAGAACGGCCTCTTGGCTTTGGTCCAGGAAAAGAGCTATTGCGTGCGCCATCAAAAGCCGGATGATTGGGGGGCTCATGCTTCATCACATCACCTGCAGACTATTCTTTATTAGACACCGTCCACACCATGAATGGAACAGGTGAATCACATACCATAGCGGCTGACCAGGCTTTGAGACGAAGGGGATTCAAGCGGGTATGCTCTCCCGATGGTGCAACATAGCAGTGTCCAGGTTCTCCATGCTCGCCTTGATGGGTTTGGCATGGCCACTTCTTCTTGAGCTCGAGAATGAACATCACGAAAAGGGGGTTGGCTTCAGAGACACCCAAGCTGCTCTGGGTGTCTCAGGAGACAGTAAAGATGTCAAAGACCCAAAGCGTCCCAGGTAAGTCACAGGCCAAGGTGGAGTTAGAACTCAAACTTTAAAGAGTCCCAGGGCAACTTCAAAGAGTTCCAGAGCAACTTCAAAAAGTTCCAGAGCAACTTCAAAGCACTCCCAAAGGCACCCAAGTATGCTCCC
>Ga0307517_10015317_pt1 | contig 10204 bp, 3 predicted proteins | sample 23_EM_MG_FD_194515 | JGI IMG/M metagenome (GOLD analysis project Ga0307517, IMG submission 194515) | Populus trichocarpa ectomycorrhiza microbial communities from riparian zone in the Pacific Northwest, United States - 23_EM | ecosystem: Host-associated > Plants > Roots > Unclassified | place...
AAATTTTATCAGAATAACATTGTTTGAAATAAAATTATTAAAATAGCATGGTTTGATTTTGTCGTGCTTTAAAAGTGTAATAGTTAAATGATATCGTATTTTACAATTATGATATATATATATATATATATATGAGATAAAGATGCTCTATCTGTCACAATAGAAAAATACTAATTTTGTATTAGCGTTTATTGTTCACCTTTTGACTCCCCCAATTATTATTTTTGTTCGATGCTCCCTGTGTGCTGTTTCTGCTTCATTTTGTTCCGTGGCTAGTCGAATGAAACGAACAGTACTATAGATACAAATAGATGACTTGTATTTACTAGAAAAGGCCCTTAATTCTTGTAATCAACCTTTGCTAGGGTGGGTAGTAAAATTGAATAATGTTGCAGAATTTTCTCATATTAAATGGAGGTGAGATTCATACCAAGCTTAACCGATTAGATATTTAATTTATTTTTTAATAATTATGATTTTGAGTTTTTTTAAGGATATTGTGGGTTTATATAGTTGTTAATTTCAGAATTTATAAAATTAATTAAAATACGCGCAAATTAACCTAAACACTCGTATTAATAAAAATAATAATAATAAAAATTTTGAAATAAAAATTTTGAAAACCGGGGGATGGGGGTAAAGGACAAGGAAAAAAAATCTATGAAGCAAAAAAAACTTTATTCCGTCTTTTATTTTTATTTTATGTGTTGAATGGCCAAATTATCAGAAAATTAAAATAAAATGAGGAACAAAAAGGGGCTGCGAAGAATCAAAAGAGGAGAATTTGAGCAGAGAAAAACAAAATGGGAAGTAGACATGTGAAGAAGACAGCTGAGAGTGACGAGCAATCTGCCAGCAGGCGAGACGTCGCAGTGTCCAGAGACTACGCTCACGCATGGAAGCGCGCGTAGAGGTGTGGAGAGAGAAAAGCTTGGCGTAGAAATAATGGCATGAACTCATGGCCAGACAGGGTCACCGACACTTTGCTTTTAACCTTACTTACTTCTACTGTTGCAACTTGCAACTACACACGTGAAATGCTCAGATTCTCTCGCCTTGTGAATCCCCACATTCACATGTTACTATTTTTGTTATGATATTTTCATTTTTTATTTTCTGACCCCGTTTGTCTCTCGTGTGGTGTTAGAATTTTTGAAGATTTTTTTAAAAATAAATTAGTAATGTTTAAGAAATACATTTTGTGAAAGAACACTTTTTTTAACAATAACATAAGACTAAAAGTTGTCACTAATAAAAAAAACATAATATTTCAACAAAAATTATAAAATGAATTCCACAAATTACAATAAAAAATAAGAAATGAAAAAAAAAACTCTAAAAACATGTCAAAACTCTTATTACAAGATTACCGATATTGTTTTGCTAATATTTTCTTTCAATAGTGTTAATAAATGAAAATACTCATTTTAAAAAATTAGTTTAATTTATTATTATATTTTAACTTAATTTTAAATCTATTTATATAAATTTAATGATTCTTAATTTATTTTTATGTTTTACTTCATTTTTTTAATATATCTTTATAGACTATACTTTCATGTACATTGAATTAAATATCCTTATTTATGAATCTCCAGCTAATTTATTAAAAAACACATTTGAAAAAAATTACCATATTGTATTGAAATTATTATTTTTTAGTTATTTTTATTTATTAAATTTGATTAGGTTTGAATTTCTCATGTGAGGATATTTTCATTGTCATAAATGAGAATATACTATATAAGGATAGATTATAAAATGATTATATATTTAAAGACAAATTACAAGCAATTAGCTTGGAAAAAGTCTTTTAACAACTAGGCATAGATTACAAGGACAAATTGAGCTAATTCTTTGGAATTTCCTTATCATAGTTAATGAAATTTTATCTCAAAATCAATTTAACAATATTTTTCTTATATATTTTTTTTTTTCTAGTCTTGTTCCAAACTTATTATTTTTTAATATATACTAGTTTGATTCACCACGCTTCCATGTGAGATGAAGCATTTTTTAAATATATGAGGGTTGTTAATGTTATTCGTTATAAAAAAATTCTTAACTATAAATTAAAAAGTTTACATACTTATTAAATAAAATAAATCAAGAATTAAAAAATATGTTGATTCCAATCGAAGTTTGAGTGAGGAAACTAAAATAAAGATGCTATTTTTTTAGAAAAAAAAACGAGGCAAAATATTTTTTTAGTTTGAAATTAGATCTTTAAAATTTTAATTGGTTTAAATTAATAAAATTAAATTTTTATTTTGTCAAATTAAATATTAAACATATTCTTAACATCGTGATAGCCTCATATAAAACCGACCAAAATAATATATCAAATATAATCCCAAATCAACTTAATTGAAAATGATTAAATTAGAAATAAAAAAAATCAAGTGACAAAAAAATAATTAAAACAAAATAATATGGGTAATTATTGCAACCCATATTGGATCATGTTTTTCTTCTATATTGTATTTTCATTGTTTTTTTTTTAATATTTCTTCCATCTTGCTTTGTCTCACTTAGTCATGATTCCAAATATCATTTCATGATTTACTTATGGTTAATTTTGCAAAACTGAATTATAATTGTTGAATGGAAAGCAAAAAAACCCAATAAAAAAATAAGGATGCAAATGAAAAAATAAGTTTGAAGTAGTAAAAAAAGTTTGAAAGACCAAATAAAAAAATAAATGAAAATGAAAAAGAAAAGAAAAGAAACTGGAGGTGGTTCATTGTGTTCACGCTCCAGGTTATTTAAAGTAGTGTTTAATTACTATTTTGGGATAGATGGGACAAATACTGAAGATAAAAATATATTTGGTTAAAGAGACAAAGACATAAAAATAAATTTGTTTCTGAGATAATTTTGGAGTGAATTTTTGTAATTTTAAAACAAGATGTATATAAAGTACATGTCTTCAAAGACAATATTTTTTATTATTCCTAAAATATCCTTGTAAAAACTCTCAATTCCAAATTTGTTCAACTAAGATATGAAAAGATAAAAATGATTATTATCATAGTTTTAAAACCTAGCTCGAGAGTTGATCTAGGACAAAGCTTGGGTCACTAGTTGAGGCCTGGGTTGCCCCGAGTCAATGTAAGAATAAAAGTGGTTGCTATTATAGTTTTAAAATATAATTCAATGGTCGACCTGGGGCAAGGTCGGGTCATGAGTGGGGTTGACCGTTGACCAGAGTCAATATGAGGACAAAAATAGTTATTATCATAGTTTTAAAATTAAACTCGAGAGTCGACCTAAGGGTAAAGCTCCTATCACGTGTCAAGAGGGTCAACTCGAGTTAACTTAGGTCAAGATAAAATAAAAGTAGTTATTATCATAATTTTAAAACTTGATTTGATAGTCAACTTGGGGCAAGGTTTGGGTCACGAACTAAGAGGCGCAACCTGGGTCGACCTAGATCAATGTAAGGATAAAAGTTGTTATTTTTATAGTTTTAAAACTAGACTCGGGGGTCGACCGGGGTAAGATCTAGGTCACGGGTCGCAAGGATTAACATGGGTTGACTCGAGTAAACATATGAATAAAAATGATTATTATTATAATTTTAAAACATGATTCAAGAGTCGACTTGAGACAAGGTTCGGTTCACAAGTCAGGATGGTTAATTCGGCTGATCCATTTTTTTTAAATAATCAAAGCAATGTTGTCTTGATAATTTTTTTTTTTTAAAAAGTCAATGGGTTTTGACCCGTGTTTTATCACAGGTTGACTTGGGTTGTTGACCGAGTCAAGTTGAGTCAATCCTTCTTCTATTTTTTTAAAACTCGGATCAGTTCAGGTCCCAAGTTAACCCATCAAGTCAATTTGTGTTTTATAACTATGATTATTATGATATTATTAATTTCAACACTCGATATAAACTAAAGTAATATATATGTGTGTGTGTGTATATATATTTAAAAATATATAAGTTTGACAATAATACATATTAAAGATCAAATAGACTTTTTCATATTTTATTTTGTTTTATCTATTATAACCAAATAGAATACAAAGACAATTACTTTGTCTTGTATATCATTATTAAATACAATTGTGTATCTTTTTATCTTGTCTCTTCTGTTTTTATTATTTTTTGTTTTTTTGTTCTGGACAAACAAAACACTACCTAATTGTATTGATAATATATCCTTCAAATAATTTTTTTTTATGTTGAAAAACTAAATTAGTATTTTAAATTTAATTGGTTTGTAGTGAATTTACTAGTTTGAATGTCCAAAATTTGGCTAGAAAGAGAAATAATTTAATACACTAAAGTGGATTAGAGGATATCTTGAGAACAAAAAGAAAAGAAAATCAAGATTTAGAAAATAAAAATTGACTAGATTAATGAGTTTTTTTTTCTTTTTCCAAATGATGATGGGATTATTAAATCTGTATATGATTCACGACGAGCTGTTCCTCTCTGGTAAAAAAAAAGAGAGATTTTAGCTCCGTATGGTGATTAATGTTATTTTACCACATTAACTCATAATTCATATAAAATTCTTGTTTTTTGTTGTTTCCTAATTCTGAAGAAAATCCTTCTCAAAACTTTCACTATTCAATTAGGCTTTCATCATGTTGGTTTATATCCTCTGTTGTTAGTTCCACTATTGTTTTTTTAAGCTCTTTTATATTTTTAAGAACATAATTCCAAAAACAGCTACCATATTTAGCAATCACTTTTTTTTTTTTGAAAAAAATTTAGATTCGAAAAAGTTCAGTTCGCGTGTGAATTGAATATATACTCAGCCTTAGGTTTAGGACCTGATGTTTATTAAAATAATAATAATAAAAACTCTTAATAAATACCATCAGAGTTGTTATAATCTTCTTTTACTACATGGCAATAACCAATGATGAAATGAAGTTTTTGCAATATGTTTATTAAAGTATTTTTTATTTAAAAAAACATTAAATTAATATTTTTAAAATATTTTTAAATAATTTTTAATATGTTTTCAATTGTTTTATATTACGATATATTATCAATTTAATTGAGTAAACTTTGACAGGCTAATAAGATACTGAAATATAATTGTATCTGCTATATGATAACAATCAAATTAGCCTATTAAAAATATAATTATATTTTTAATCTTAATTTGTATACAGATTCATTCAATAATTATATAATTTAACCTTGAATTTATATTGTTTTTTTATTTTTTAGTAAAATAAAATACAATTAGGTTATCGATTTCATCTAAAATCACACTTTGAATTTTTTCTACATGTGAAATCCTTTAAACTTGTTTTTGTCAAAATACCAATCTTTATTTTATTTTTTTATTTTGAAAAGAAGATGAATTTAAAGAATAATTTTAAAATGAGTTATGATAAAATAAATAAAACCAGTAGAGATTAAGAGAAAAAAATATATTTTTATTTTATATAATCTTATAAATATAGTTATACTTCACCATCATCTCTGAACAAAACTCTTATTTGTAATTTAATATACATTAATAGCCTAAAAATGATAATAAGACATAGAATTCAAATGTTACTGGAGATGAAAATAATCATAAAAGAGATGGAAAAGGATAAATATACATCACGACAAAATTAGTAAAAGGTTACTGGTCAAAATAAGAAAACAAAACTATCCTCGAAGAAAAGAGTTCTCGAGTTCACAAAAACCGCGTGCGGCTCATGACATGTGGTAGCTAGCTAGCTAGCTAGATTGCCAGTGTAGTTAGTGTAATGTGAAGCAGTCGTCTTCCGTGTAAACCCCACAGCCAGCCTGTGCCTGTCCTAACCTTTCACAACCTCAAATAAAAGTGTCCACTACTTCCAAAGTTAGAAGTCTTCCTCCGCCTGCGTGTCTCTTCTCTAAGCAAAATCCATCCCCAGCCTCTAAAGGCCAACCAAACCATCCTTCCGCTACCCAGAGCAAGCACCCCTCAATAGTGCACTACTCAACACGCACCCATTTAGCCAGAATTCAAAGAAAACTACAAATTTCTCACCCTTCTCAATTTCAAGTTCAAGTCTGTCTTTGAGCACCATGGATTCTCACATCTATGGTGTCTCCGAGAAAACCCTTTTTCTCTTTACCCTTCTTTGTTTTTCCGTCGCCTCCATTTCTGCATTGCCCCATCAGAATAGAACTGGCAATAGTACGGTTACGGGTCAGATGATAAACTCCAACTCGGTTCTTGTTGCCCTCCTGGACTCGCATTACACTGAGTTAGCTGAGCTCGTTGAGAAGGCTCTCCTTCTGCAAACCCTTGAAGAAGCTGTTGGCAAACACAACATCACCATCTTTGCACCAAAAAATGAAGCTTTAGAGCGTCAACTTGACCCCGAATTCAAACGGTTTTTACTTGAACCCGGTAATCTCAAATCTCTCCAAACCCTTTTGTTGTTCCACATTATCCCCCAACGGGTCGGATCCAATGACTGGCCGGGTCATAAATCAAACCCCACCAGGCACACCACTCTCTGCAACGACCATCTGCACTTAATCACCAAGAATTCAGGCAAAAAGCTTGTCGGAGCCGCCGTGTTGACCCGACCGGATGATGTGACCCGTCCCGATGGAGTAATCCACGGTATTGAACGCCTCCTAGTTCCACAATCAGTACAGGAAGACTTCAACAGGAGAAGAAATCTGAGATCCATATCAGCTGTTTTGCCAGAAGGAGCACCGGAAGTTGACCCCAGAACCCATAGATTGAAAAAACCCGAACCACCAGTTCGGGCCGGGTCACCACCGGTTTTGCCCGTTTATGATGCCATGTCTCCTGGACCATCACTGGCTCCCGCCCCAGCTCCAGGACCCGGCGGACCTCACCACCATTTCGATGGAGAAAGCCAAGTCAAAGACTTCATACAGACGTTAGTACACTATGGTGGCTACAATGAGATGGCTGATATTTTAGTGAACTTAACCTCATTAGCCACTGAAATGGGCAGGTTAGTATCTGAAGGTTACGTGCTTACAGTTTTGGCACCGAATGACGAAGCCATGGCTAAGCTAACAACAGACCAGTTGAGCGAGCCAGGGGCACCAGAGCAGATCATCTATTACCACATAATTCCTGAGTACCAAACTGAAGAGAGCATGTATAATGCTGTTAGGAGGTTTGGGAAAATAGGGTATGATACACTGAGGTTGCCGCATAAAGTTGAGGCTCAAGAAGCTGACGGGTCGGTTAAGTTCGGGTCGGGTGATGGGTCGGCCTATTTGTTTGACCCGGATATCTATACAGATGGGAGGATTTCAGTTCAAGGGATTGATGGGGTTTTGTTTCCTGAAGTTGAGAAAGAAAGTACTTCTGTTAAGAAATCCGTTAGCTCTGTTAAGGTTGCCACTACCACGCCAAGAAGAGGTATGCTTTTGTTATTTTCGGTCAATTTTTTGTTTTAATTGCTTGTCTTGGTCTTAATTTTATTGATAAGTTTAGTTCAGCATAGTTAGTGAATTTTCAGTCTTAATTTAGATTATGGACACGCTTTCCTTTCTCAGTTTTGGGAGTTAGTGAGGAATTAGGTCATGTTATTGGTGGTGAGGTGAAATTGTATTAGGATTTAGGAATAGGATCATACTCTTGCCAAAAGTTTCGGTATGTGTGGTAATAATTGGTGTCGGTGACGGGGCAGACACAGCTGTTACTTGTGGTCTATTAGCGTATGATGACTTTGCGTAATAGTTGAGCATATGCAAGAACAGGAGATAGCTTGGACGTCAAGCAGTGATGAGTCCAGATTGCTGTGGAAGGAACTGGATGTTGACTGAGTGGAGGGTTCTATGATCTTGTTTTTGATTCTGTGCATTATAGTGCCTGAAATTGTCAACGTCAGGTTCACTCTCTTTCCCAACCTTTTTTTGTTGGCGAAGGGAGGGAATTGGGCCATGGAAGTAGGCTGCCAATTCGCATCAAGTTCCGATGATCGAGATCTACTGTCGACCTGTTAGAGGATCGCCATTGGAATAGTCTTCTGCCTGGATAGCAGAAGCTTGATGAAACAGTGCAAAATGAAGATGAAGATGGGTTTAAAAAGTCAATTACCACGACTGCAAAAGAAGTTTAGATGCATAAAACTAGGGTTATTAGTTCCAGGGTCTCACGGCCCTTGCCACCGACGAATCCAAGTGATTGAAGCCCACGCCAAGATTGAAAAGCTGACAAAATCCAGGGTTTCCTAGCTGTGAACCACATTATTAGACCCCACCACGACTAAGATGCCAACAACAGCTTGTCCATAATTAAATGCCATTCCTTTATAACTCAGCTGGCATGACTTGTCTTGTCCTCACTGCCCCTTTATTAGCCCCGAGACATTGTTTAATCGAGAACTCAAGCCTTAGTTTATGAAATTAACTGTTCATGTGATGTTGATACACCAGCAAGAGTTTACCTGACATTTTTTATTGTTGATTTGCGTACGCAGGGAAGTTAATGGAAGTAGCTTGTAGAATGCTCGGAAGTCTTGGTCAGGAGTCGCATTTCACCACATGCCAATGAACATACACAGCTAAAATCTCGAAGAGAGTAAAAATGGAACCATGAAAACAATAGAGAAAAGGTAAATCACTACGCTTGGCCCAGCATTAATCTCTAAACTCTTGTTTAAATGTTTTTTCTTTGGCTAACATTTTTTGTTCATCATCATGTAATTGCAGGAAAGGCCTTGTGAAATACAAACACAATGGGAGAGATGAGATTGCACTGTGTGATTTCCTCTGAATAATCCCACCACCCATAACAGAGTCTGTTGGTGTTTTGTTATAAATACTGTAATTACACACCATTTTTTAATTATTTTTCATGTATGAACAAACTTGGAAAGCTACCCTCTCTCTCTCTCTCTCTTGTCATTTTTGTTTTTTATAATGGGCTGTCCTCTTTTTGCCCGCATATGATCCACCGCTCGTGAATCAACTTGAAACTTTTTCCAATTATTGTAGTCTGGGAAAGATGACCTGTATTTGGTCTCGAGATTTTGTTTGATAAATAAAATGTTAATTGCGGTGACGGTGAGGTGGTGGTGGTGGCTGCATGAATAATGCTACTGCAGCTCTTGTTTGGAGCGTAGTAGTAGATTTTGTATTATGTTTTCTTTTCTTAAATATATTAAAATAATAGTTTTTTATATTTATATATCAAAATAATTTAAAAATATTATTTATTTTTAAAAATAATAATCCTGAATATGCGGTATAATAATTATTTGCTTTATAGAGGTTATCAATTTGAGTAGTACAAATCTCAGGGCTACTGGAGACTTATATGGTCATTAATTTCAAACCCCTGGAGATTTATATGGTCATTAATTTCAAACCCGTGGAATTAGTTGAGATACACAAGTTAGTCCAGACATCTATATTAATTTTTTAAAAAATGTATTATGTTTTTTTTCTTTAAATATATTAAAATAATAATTTTTTACATTTATATATCTAAACAATATATATATATATATAAAACAATTTGACTGTAACACGATCGCACGGCATAACAGGTGAGTCCTTCAGGTTGGCATCTTCTGTTGCCATGAAAAACGTTGGCATCTTCTGGTGCCATGAAAAAGGAAGAAAAAGGAGAAGAAAAACCCTATCATTGTCAATTATTGGTATAATTTTCTGATCGAAGTTAATCTTTTTGCTAATCAAGCTTTTGATGTTAGCTTTGGAAGGAGTGGTATCTTTTTCAAAGCATATACAACTCGATTACAAAGAACGAACATGGGGGGCCTCAGGATTGCTTTTGACTTCATTAATTAGAAGCAAGGTCCAATTCATTCACCAAAGAAATAAGATAGAACCAGAACAGGGGAAGCAAGCTAGACTACTGCATGACACCAAGGCATCTCGCTGGATCCAGCTAAAGATATTCCACTTCCCGAGGCATCTATTTTCTTCTTTTTTTAGCGTAGATTAGCTATCACTAGAAAGCTGTTTCCTTACGTGGCACCAGTGGAATTTTTTAGGGTTTGACTGGAGGAGGCTTTTATTTTTTTTTTGCCCTTTTTAACTAAGCATGGATTATTGATCGAATTTCAGATTTTCAAGGCAACAAATAGACGTGGATTGGCTGAGCAGTGATGGTGGTTTTTTTTTTTTTTTATAAAAAAAACACATTCCTTTGTGTTTTCACTCCTAGAAAATAAGAATCAGATTTTTTACTTTACAATTTGGATGAAAATTATATTATAATTATAACAAAAACTAAAACAA
>Ga0307517_10015318_pt1 | contig 10203 bp, 11 predicted proteins | sample 23_EM_MG_FD_194515 | JGI IMG/M metagenome (GOLD analysis project Ga0307517, IMG submission 194515) | Populus trichocarpa ectomycorrhiza microbial communities from riparian zone in the Pacific Northwest, United States - 23_EM | ecosystem: Host-associated > Plants > Roots > Unclassified | place...
TAATTTTTTTATAAAAAATAAAAACATATAATTCGCACTACGTAAGTGGTTGAATCCTTTTGTGTGCTATGCGAAAACAGAATTATCATCTGGGGTTATTTCTGTCATTTCAAGTTAAACTTACCAAATTAAAAGAAATGGAAGTCACGCATAATTCATGACCCGATGCCACGCTGAGACGCACAGCATCGAATCATCATCACTGCACGCATTACCATTTTCCACATCAACGTCGATTAATCGCCGATTCTAAAACACCTCCACTCCCTCGTGAGCGCTCCCTTTTTCTAGAACCCCCCGTCTTCTTTCTCTCAGTAGCGAACACGAATTCTCTCCACAGCGCGTGAATTCACCTCACGCTTCACTCCCTTCAAATTCTGTTGCGTGCGGGTCAGATCAGAAACCAGCGACTGAATTCAGGCCTTTTTAGTATCTAAAATTCGTAGAAAGGCCGATAATTTATACAGTATATTTCTTTTTCTTACAGTAGAAACAGACTGATCGCTCGTACGGACATACTGCAGTGCCTCGTGTCTATTGTATTTGACCTTTTCAATAGTAACCGTTGATCGATGAATCAAAAGTCTCATTTTTCAGTGAATCAGGTGCGTTGATTATTTGATCGAGGAACCTTCAATTTAGCCCCTAACTGTTACCCTCATTATCTACCGATCCCTAAATCTTTTTAAATTGTCAATATTTCCCCAAAACCAATCAAATTACAAATACTAGACCATATTACCTCTTCAAGAGTCATTCAAATGAAATTCATGACTCTTACACTCTACATTTTTCATTCAATGTATACTTCAAATGGCTTATGGCTTAGAAAAAAATGTTTTTTTCCATTCGCAACTCGTATATTTAGGAGCTGAAATCTCGACTTTTTATAAACTCTTTTAAAATGTTATGGTTGAAAAGAATAGCAATTTTAAGTAATTTAGTCTAGTTTACATGAAATTTAAATTTGATAATTAAATATTTTCATCAAAGATATCAAAATGAACCTAATCATTAATAATTTAAAAAATTTGGGGACTAAATTAAGGTTTTCCGTAGCCTTAGAGAATAAAGTTCCAGAGTGTCAGGGAGCGACAAGAAAACGATGGGGGCATATTAAATCCGATGTGGCAGACACGTGTAAGTAGCCCAAGTCTACTGATCGGACGGTTTCGGATGAGTAGAGAATAGAAACCGTTGAGATTGGGAATTACAAGAGAATTGGGAGTGTGTATAAAGGAATGCTGGAAGTAAGAGAAGACGTTTTCTCAAGTGAAGCTTTAACGAAGAGGATTTTAGTGTGCCCAAAGCTTCGATTTTCCTTCGAATTTAAAGGTTGTTACTTGTTACTCGCATTTCCCATTTCCCATTTCTTTTATGGCTTGAGTGAAAGGAGTGATGATTTTTGAAATGGAGGCTAGGTACGATATTGTGTGTAGAGTAGTGTAGGAGAGATTGGTGGCATTGATGGGCTAATGTTAATTGTAATGAAGGAGAAGTTTTAGGAGTGAGATCCACCCACTCTTTAAAATTTTCAAGAGCTTTGCCTTTTGCTTGCTCTGCTCCTTCTTTCTGCTTTGAGACTTTCTTTTGGTGTCCCATTTTTTCTCTTTCTTTGTTCTTTGTTCGTGTCTTGTGTGTGCTTTATTTCACGAAGAAGAACCTGATTCTCTAAACACGAGGAAACGAATTACTTTTCTGTTTCTTCTTCTTCTTCTTTTTATTTTTATTATTTTTATTTGGCTTTTCTTGCTTTTTGTCTCGGCTATATTTCTCTCTATCTCTTATCTTCATCTCCATCTTCTCCGAGAGAAACAGAGATCCTCTGCTCTTCAAGATAAAGAGAGACAGAGAGAAGCGGAGAGATATCTGGCTACTAAATTGATTAACTTTCTCTTTCTTTGGAACAAAAACAAAAAACCCAAATGCCATTTTTTCGGTTATTTCAGCCTTGCATTTCGCTTACTAACTAATACACCAAAAACTCTCTCTCTCTCTCTCTCTCTCTCTCCCTCTCTCTCCCCTTCAGTATTCCTCTCAATAGTCAATGTTATCTAACTTGTATTTGTTCCATTGAAGAAGCTTAAATTGTGAAGAGAAAGACAGTAGCAACGATAAGAAAAGATCTGGGTTTGGCTTATTCTGGCTGGATTTTTTTGGTTTTTGAGGAAGCAGAAGTAGAGCTGCTGGTGGTGGTGGTGGTGTTAGTGTGTTAAAATGATTAAAAGATGATAGAAATGGACAAGAGTAAAGACGTGAGGCCAAGAGCCAGTCGGTTCTCAAGACAACAGATTAAGCAATCTGGACACAAGCTTCTCTCTGGTGATTTCTTTTTCTAAATTTCAAATTTAATTATTTCTGGTCCCCAAGGAAAAAAAAATCATGTCTTTTACTTAAAAACAAATAAACAAAACCCCAAATGAAGATTTGTCGTTATCTGTTTTATTCATATTCTGATTTTGTGATAAGAGTTCCACTGATAATGCGTGTCTATGATTCCATGCTCTCTGCTTTGTTAGCTATTCCTAGTAGAAGTATCTGGTCTCTTATTTTTTATGATTTTTTCAAGGTTCGAATGGTGGTGACTTTGTTGTTTCTTTGGAGAAATCGAAGAGAATTAAAAGATTGAGTGCTGTTAATAATAATATTAATAAAGGGAGTTGTAGTTACGAGGTGGAGAAAGAAAAGAAGTGTGAGATGGGTGGTGGTGGTGGTTGTGAGGAGTCTGACAAAGAAGTTCAAGCACCGTCTACTTTTATTGGTGTTGTTAGTACAAGCAACAAAAGATTCAAGCTTCCCAGAAAGGTAAGTCCATTAATTATGAGTTAGTTGCTTTTCATTAATTAGTTTCCTGTTTGAAGTTTACTTTTTTTTTGTGTACGGATTTTACTTGTTAATTTCGTTTTTTTTTCTTTTCACTAATTAGATTCCTGTTTGAATTTTACTTTTTTTTTTGCTGTACGAATTTCACTTCATAATTTCGTTTTCTTTTCTAATGTTTTGGTTGAATTCCAAAGCAGTTTTTGGATGATTGCGATGGTGTTGATCATGCAACTGTTCCAAGGAAGCTACGGTCAGGTGTGTGCTGTTTCGTTTGTCAATTCAGAAATTGAATGCTTTTTCATTTTTCTTGGTGGGGTTTTTGGCTATTTGGTTGGATGTCTGGTTTTTGATATCAAGTGTTTTTTGGTGGTGGGTATTTCTTGGAAGTTTCTTCTTTTTTTTCTTTTTTCATTTTTTTTTTCCGGATGGTTTTGTTTTGTTTTTGGCATAGTGAATTTTGGATTAGAGCTGAAGCAAAACTGGAGCTTTGTGCCTTTTCTTTTCTTTTTATGGAAGCAAGATTCTCTGTGTTGCCCTTTTTAATTCTATTTATTATGTTGATGCTTCCACTTTCATGTTGTATCGAATCTTTTCAATTAGTTTTTTATATTATTGTGTTTGGGATTTTCTTTTTGTTCTTTAATATTCTCAAGCTTGCTTTTCCGAGGGAGATACTTTCAGCTTTTTTATGAATCAGAAAAGTTTCTTTCATTTCTCTTTTCCTGAATAAGCAATAAATTAAATATCAGTTCTTCACGATTTTGGTGGCATTAATTCTGTGGATATATGACCATTTTCATTCTCAGCCATGAAGAAGCGCAATCGCGAATCTATCTCTCCACATGTTCCTGATTCAAAGAAGCTGAACCACCCTAACAGTGGAGTGGAATCTTCCAAAAGGGATGGTTTAAAGAAATCGAGACTGAATGTGGTTATATCTAGATCCCAGTTTCAGTTCTTAAGTTCCAGTTCCTTTTGCATTAAGCACTTTAATTTATATAAAGCAAAAAATGCTTTTGTAGAAACAACCAAGCCCAGACTGGTCCAGAGAACAGAGTGTCCGTGGGCCAATAACCAAAGACGAGGAAGAAGTTGTGGAGACCTTATATTCTTTGGCAGGAATGTTCACTGACAACGAAGAACCTAAAAATGACTGTAAATTGGATAATACTTCTTTGGATGCAAGTCCTTCAACATTGCAAGAGCCCAGTGAGACTAATTCCCCTGATTTTGAAGATTCTTTTTGTTATTTTTCTCCATTTTTTGTTGTTGTACTTTTTGTGTTGTAAGTATGTTGTTTATGGAATTCTGTAGCTGTAAAAGAGGACTTGAATCTAATTTCCCTCCGGAGAATTGACGAGGCTGCTGAGAAAACATTGCTTGACGAAACTCCTAGAGTTGATTATTTGAACAAGCCTGGTGCTCAAGAACGACCTTATCTGCCCACTGATAAAATCCAAGGTGAATTAGGCAGTCGTGCTACTCAAATGAATCTGCCCCCTATTTTGGCTAAACAGGAGGAGCTAAAGTCATTGTGCAATTCTATCAATCTTTTCATTGCCCCTGAGCAATACCGAAATACTCCGTATGCTTTTCTTTTTCCTTTTTCATTTGGTGGTTATGTTAAATACATTGCTTTATTTATAGCTTCAAGGCATTTGTTTATTTATTCGTTACATTTTTTGGGCTTGCAGCAAAGTGAAGCACTCCACACGGTTGGAGACCTCACTTGAGAGAAAGCCAGACATTGCATTGGGGCTGACAACAACTGTAAGTCAACTAGATCAACGGCATACAATCTGTCAATCCAAGAACAATGGTAAAACTTCTGCTCCTGGGAAATTATCATCTCATATGTACTTGAAATAGCTTTGATATTAGATTATTTTTGTCATGTTTATGACTACATTAAATAATTGATTTTTTTTTCATTTGAAGGTCCAGCATTGTGGCCAGGTTTGTCTTCAACTGTATCAAGTGGTGCATGCAATCATGGTTCTTCATCACAGTAATTTTCTTCCATGCCTTTGATCTTGTGCATTTACAGCATCCATGCCTTTGCAATTTGTCATTCAGTTTTCCCTATCTCAGATCCTCTGCCACCAAATTTCCTTCTTGGATGGATACTGCTCTTGGTGCTACCAGGCCCAATTCATTCCAGAATTGTTCGTCTATTGGAAAGGTGATGGAAGACTTGAGTCTAATGATTATTTCTCTTGCCCACATGAATTGGTTGCTCAAAACTTAATGACCGGTTTATCTTACGGACTATGACTTGTACAGGTTTCTAAAGTCAGCACCGATAAAAGATCATTGAAGAGGTCCACAACTCATGTTTACATAAGTCATCTCATTCGGGTTTTACAAATTCCAGAGAGCAAAGACAGCTTGCCACTACATCTGAATCAACCGAGGCCACAGGATATATTAAGGCAAGGTGCATTCATGACAATGAACGACTTCAATGGCAACAGGAATGGTTTGAATGGAGCTACATCTGCTAGAGCCATAATTAACATGGTCGACAAGAATTCAAATCAAGTTGAAATGGGTACTCTTCTACAGAGAACACTCCAAGATCAGCCACAGACTTCATCAGCATCTGGGGTGCACAATTCTCAGAAGCAGGTAAATTTAGCTATGTCGATTTAGCTATGGTTTAATATTTTCTAACTGGTTTTCATCAATTTGTACTCTCTTGCAGACTTTCAATTTCTTGTCCTTGTCAGCTGACGGGAGCGGCTTAGAAGCTAATAACAGTTCCAGTGGGGTTGGAAAGAGGTCTGAACAATCGGCTCAGCTGCAATTTCCTTACCTGCACTCACATTTGCAACAGCAACATTCCACACTCGTGCCTTTCCCTATGTCCCAAACATATTACTCATCCTCATCTCACCCTGATCAGCCTGCAGCAGCACAGCAGGTTTTTATCCTTGCCTCTTAGATTGCATGTATGCATTTACATTGATGACTCAACAACAAATTGAACAGATGGTTTTGAAACTCTCCCACAATTCTAGTCAATATTACATCCATTAAATGGGGATGCCGTGGAAGTGTAGTTTCAGTGAACGTAGGGAGCCAGCCAATCGGTGATCTTATTTTCAACATGATCTTATTTTTTCCTTACCCTTTTCTGAGTTATCTGTGGTCTCCAAATTCACACTAAATTCTACTACATCTATACATGATTTAGTCAAATCCTGATTGAGTTACTGAGTTGCCTTTCGAGTCATATGCCAACTTATGGCGCAATTCTTGATCTAGGCCCAGATTCAACAACCCTCCTACCTTGGCCACTTGTACTGTGGTACTCGTGCAAGTCCTACGGGCTTCACAAAGCAGCAACAGAAACAGAGCCAACAACAGCAGCAGCTGCAGCACCAACAAAACCGGCTTTGGGCAGCTCAGTTAGCAGCAGCTCAATATAGGACTCTTGGAAATTCCACTGCTATGACTCAATTTCCAAACTGGCAAAATGGAAGGCAAGACTCGCCTGCACAGATATCATTCGCCCAAACCATCATCCCTACTTCGTCATCTCAAGAAGCAATTGGTCCCAAGCACGCTCAAATCTCTCAGCAGCAGCAGCTTATGACCATTACTACATTGCCTCATGCTAGGGTCAGAAGACAAGACCACCATCTCTCTTCTGTTTATGAAGAAACTGGAGGTGGGTTTCGAACTGGTGGTGCACTGCCATTGCAATTACTCTGTAACGAGAGCCTATGAAATGGGAATGGGATGGCTGAAGGCTGTTGTCTATCAGATGAGCAGTGAGATAATTTTATTCTGTGTGTTAATACCTGTGATTCCTCGGCACCATCAAATGGGGAATGAACATCAAAGTTATCCTTGGGTGTTAAATTGAAATGGGGAGGACAGCAGGCAGGGGAGGTTAGCTGATAAAGTGGTGACGACGTTTAGTACTGTCGCCTTTTCACAAGTACATGTAGTACATCTCGATCATTTTCAAAGAAAATTTAAATAGAAGGGAAATTGTAGAATGTCGTTGTCTCTTTTGAGTACCCTCAATCCTGTAAGCTAGCTTATGGTTTTTGCTTATTACCGCGGTTTTTTTTTTAGATTGATAAAATAATATAGTTTGAAAAATAATTAGTACATGTAATTAGAAAACTCAACATTCAAATTACTTACTTTTGGTGATTTTTTTTTAATGCTGTTCTTCAATTCATATCGTTCATATATGATACAAATAATGTTATAATCAAAGCTTTAATTTACTTCCAGGATTTTTATTTTTTTCTTTTTATTTTAATATTTGTGCTAAATTTCATAATTGTTTTTTGAAATGTTATATTTTTTAACCACGATATACTATTTTATCAATTTTTTTCAAACTATATTATTTTACCATAAAAAAAAAACTAGTTCTAATTTTCTAAAAATATCTCGAGCTTATAGGGACTGGGCATGCTGTCAGAGAGCATTTATTCCTATTTAGAATTCAGGATTTAACTTTTTCATAATGTTGTGTTTGCTAGATTATTGGCAGGCCAAGAAAGCTGTGCTATTGCTTTGGTAAATTCATTATCAAACTTCTCAGCTATCCATTACTTCCTCGTTTTCCTGAGCACTGTTGGGCAATTGCCACAGCTTTAGGCTCCTAAATCTCTGGCATCTACTTGAAATAAAAGTACAATTTGAACGAGTTTAACGAGTTACAGGAGATGACGATTGCAAATTGTTTATAGACATCCAGAATGTTATAAGAAAGAACATGAGATGAACACCCCAGTAACCTCACACAAACTCACTCCATAAAGGCAGAGTGAGACACAGAGGCAATGGAAAACGAAGGATAAAAGAAGCAATTTCTGTCTAAAATCTGTAATGTTACAAGGTGAGAACTGGCTTGTGCAAAATGGGTAAAGAAATAACAGCTGAACAATAAAGAACAAGGCAAACAAACACAGGAGGGAAAAAATGGAAGACCAAATTGACACTCATAAACACTCTTCACTGCAGAACAGATGCTTACTCCAGCTTCTCCAGCTCTCCCATTCTCTCTATGATTGCCTGCACATTACAAATGAAGTGTTAGTTGCATGTTTGAAGACCATGCACTCTATACATGTCAGTGTGAAATGGGCAAAAACTTGTTTCCCTATGAGCTGGATATGCCAGGAAGAAATAAAACTCCAGAAAACACTCACCCTCTTGCTTGTTTCTTGAAGCTCCCCGGCAAGAATGAATTCATCAAGTATCAGATAAACCTTGGAGGAAACAGAAAATCAAACAAAGCAGTATATCAGAAAAACAGCAGCAAAGAACACATTACTCAATAGCAACACGCACACGCATGCAAGCGTGTGCACGTGAGGGGAATCATCAGAACCAATATGAGGCCTGTGAAATCCTTTTGAGGGACTCGTGATATAAGTAATTGATCTGGTAACTTGACCAGAAGGCAATGATCACAAGCAGGAAAAGGAAACATCAATTATGCATGCAACGCACACAGAATTTCAAGAGGCAAGACGACCATGGTTGAAGTCAAAGTATCAAAACAACAAAAAAGAAAAATTGCAGCAGTGACAAACCTTGTGAAAGTTAAACACCAAATCTAGCTCGCACACATTGCTAAAGAAATGATCCAATATCTCCACAAATAAATGAATGCACTCCAAATAAGCCAGTTCATTATCCGTTATGTCGACACACAGTGCGAAAAACAATCCAGCATACCGCCTGTATATGACCTTGTGTGTCCGAAACTGCAACCAAAACATTCCTTAGGTAAAACTAAAACAACCATTCCATTACTAACTGTGGGAAAAGCAATCAAACGTTCAATTCTTAATGGCTTTCATTAATGAAAAACCTCAGCACATCTAGTCAAATCAATTGGATTAAAGCTTGTTTAAGCACAGGCTTCCGTTTCACAATTAGCTTCTTCTCTTTATCAAATATTTTGCTCAAATATTGAAAAGGAATCAGAAATCACTTACCTCAACAAAATTCGTGAATTTGGGATCTCTATTAACAACCAATCGATGAACCTGTAAATTATTTTTTTTAAAAAATCATAAAAAAAACCTAAAACAAATAAAACAAAAGGAAAAGAGTATGAATAAGATCATAACCTCGTATTCGACCTTGTGCTTCTCGGAATCCTCGAGAGGAACATAGTATTTGGCGAGACGAGTCTTGCCTTGTCTATTTTGCAGCAGTATAAACCGGATCTGCCAAGTCAAAAACCAGTCATAAACATGATATCAAGCAGAAATGCATTAACAAGATAATTGAAAACAGTACCATTGTTAGAAGGATCGAAAGAGGAATTAACGAAGAAATTCCACGAATTATTATTTGCAGAGAGCGAATCTAGAGAGGGATGAGAGCAGAAATGTTTGATTTTTCTCGTGAATTTCTTTCGTCTTCGCAGGGAGTCTCCGAGGTTGAATAGATGCCGAAGGAAAGGAGGCGAGAGTGAGAGATCTAGCGTGTAACTACATCATACAGATAAGTCGTCTGATACTTGACGTCTAATTTTCTTTCTCGATGATGTATTTCCTAATTTTGTCCCTTTGTGTTCATATGATTAATCTGCGGCTATCGTGATGTTCACACATAAAGTTGGTATAAGTGTTTCACACGTACATGAATGAGCCGAGCCTGATGTTAGCCGTTTCGCTGTGTTTGTCAAACGAAACGCAGACAGCTTGCCTTTTTGTTTTCTAAGAAAGTAAATTCCAATATTATAATTTTCAGAATTTAATATTTACTGGAGTCTGTACACCTCGTGAAAAGTCATATGATTTTATACTAGGAAAATGTTTTTGAGAATTCAATAAATCTCAACGTTTACATTGAGAAATATCCGTATGTTTTATTTGTTATTCTTTTTTTAAAACATATAGGGGGTGTTCATTATATATTATCAAAATAATTACACCAGTAATAAATTCCAGTCACTTTATAATTGCTTCATAAAATAAAATAAAATATATTTAATTAAAAAGTTGAATGAATAAAATAATTTTTTTAAAATAATTTTAAAGTAGATTTTTGTCAATTAAATAGAGATATGTGATTATTTTTTGTGTTCAATAATGCAGTGTATAATGGTTTTTAAAAATATTTTTTAATTAAAATATATTAAAATATTTTCTAGTTTTTATTTTTGATATTAATACATCAAAATTATCAATAAATATTTTTTAAAAAATCAATTTAATATTATTTCAAATAAAAATTCATTTAAAAAACAAGTTCAAAACTAGCACTTCATCTCTTCTCTTACATTAACCAAGAACTATCCGAAAAAACCTTAGCACTTGATTGAGCAAGCATGAGGCATCTGATTTTGAAGATACATAAATCACACTCTTATTACATATGGTCTTGACTTACATT
>Ga0307517_10015319_pt1 | contig 10203 bp, 5 predicted proteins | sample 23_EM_MG_FD_194515 | JGI IMG/M metagenome (GOLD analysis project Ga0307517, IMG submission 194515) | Populus trichocarpa ectomycorrhiza microbial communities from riparian zone in the Pacific Northwest, United States - 23_EM | ecosystem: Host-associated > Plants > Roots > Unclassified | place...
AAGTGTTTATCCCATCTATAAGCTCTTAATCTTGGATGGGTTCTTGAAATTTTAGTGTTTCTCTCTTGATTTCTCAAGAATGGGTATAAAACTCCCTATCTTCTCTCCTTATGGTTCCTACAGATTTATTTTTGGTGAGAAGAGAGTATTTATACTCTATATTTTCCCTTATTTGCATTTAGGCCCTCTTTTTCCTTTAAGTGTATTATTCTCTTCAATTAAATCCAACCCTCAACAGTACCGAGTTTATTATAATGTCTCGAATTATTTCGCTCGAAAATTTATATTCAAAAATTTCTGAATTTCTGTTTTTATTTAACCATATGCATGAATTTCTTCACTTTTATTTATTTATTATTTTTCCCGGGGTTTACACATCTTGTTTTGTACATGGCAACATGTATGAAAGATGTTATTTCTTTGCTTATCAATATCATCTTTATTGACTTGAACCTGGAGGTACGCCTTATAACCAAGGCCTCGCTTTTAATTGTGTATGCAACCTCCTCATCAATAGAATCCTTCAATGATGACATGTCTTTATAATTAGATTTTTGTCACTTTCAGAATTTATGACTTCATTGTTTCTGATAACTATTATTCTCTTATTTAGACACTTTGAAGCATAATGCCCAAGCCACTGAAACCTAAAACATTTAACATCATGAGTACATATAGGCTAAGTATCATATATACCTTTAGAACCTACAAAGACATCAACCTTGGCTTTGGGTGGTTTGGTTTTGGAGCCAGTGAAAGTTTTTGGTTGGGTACCCCCCTCTCTCTTGAAATTCAGCTTCCATGATGATGAAGAACTGAATTGTAAGTTAGCCATACATTCCCTTTCCTTTTGAGTTGTCTTTCCACTTTAGTAACCATATGAATTATGTCCACTAGCTCCATTTAGTGTTGTAGCTAAACAACACTGTCTAACTCTCTTTTCAGCCCATTAAGAAACCTAGCCTATTAACTTCCCTATCTTCAACCACATCAACCCTGATCATTGCAATTTTTATTTTCTTGTGGTAATCTTCCACATGTTTTGGCCCTTGATGTAAACTCTACAATTTTAAAGAGCTCTCTATAATAGAAGTTAGAAACAAATTGTTTCCTCATTATGGTTTTCATGTCATCTCATGAATCAATAAGCCTTTCACTATTCCTTTTATTGTTCAAAACAAGTTGATCCCACCATATTAATGTATAATATGTAAACTTAATGACAACAAGTTTTACCTTTATTTGTCTATGTAATGATGACAATCAAAGATCCATTCAACCTTCTTTTCCCACTCTGGATATGTCTTTAGATCATTCTTTCTTTGGAAAACATGTATTTTCAAATGATGACTAACTCTCCAACTAAATCATCGCGATGCCTAAAGTCCTAGCAATTCTCCATTTGGCTAAATGTTCAACCGTGTTGAAACTAACTGCCTTCTAGCCCTGTTCGGCCCTACTCTATTCCCTTATCCCATGGATGCAAAGTCATAATCATTATCATCCACAACTTAATGATGACTTACTCTCCAACTAAATCATCGCAATGCCTAAAGTCCTAGCAAATCTCCATCTGGCTGAATGTTTGATCTTGTTGAAACTAACATGTCTCATAGCCCTGTTTGACCCAACTCTATTCCCTTATCCTACGGATGCAAAGTCATAATCATCATCATCATCATCTACATCTGTGTTTTTATCAACAAAGTTATTTTTAACATCATAAATTGTTTTTTGAACAATATTTCCTCTTTGATAAGCCCCCATCCTTAAACCATCCATCCCACTAATTTATTATCTCATCGAAGCCAATTCATCTTTTAGATCCTTCATCACCCTAGTCAACAAATCGAGTTGTTAAGTGAAAGCTTGAATCTGGAAAGTGGTATCCGCTTTTGGTGTCGCAGACTCTTGTGTTTCACACAATTCAAGGTTTTTCACTTAATTGTTTTCATTATACCTTTTACCTCTTGACTCACCTTTTTACGATTCTTTCAAAACTCAAAATAAATGAACCAAAGTCAATGGTTGTCGTAACACAATCCAAATATATATAAAGTGACTCAATAATCAATAAGATATTAAAAACAAGTAAAACAAAATTACGATTATGATTTCACAAGTAGTAAACGAATTCGTACAAAATATAGACAATATGAAGACTCGAAATAAAACAAAAGTAAAAATTAATGAAAACACAAATTTTAATCCTCAATAACCCAAATATAACCAAAGCAAATTGATTAGGTCAAAATAGATAGTAGTAAATATGTTTTTGAACATTGATGTAAATTTGACCCGTTACACAATTTAAAACATCATAATTGAAGCCTAGACCAAATGATATCGGCATAACCTCAAATTTAATACATAGCATCCTTATGACCAATAAATAACATATCTTAGTTTATAGGTCATTCTCTTATTTCAAGGTATCGAAAACTCGTGTATGATCAGTTTACGATATAATTTAACTTAGAATTGAAACCCCAATCAAATGATATGAAAAGTGACCAATTTAATATATAGTGCAATTTCAACCCAAATAACCAGTATATCAATTTTAAGGTGATTTCAAGATGGTTTGATTTGGTTTTTCTATTGTTTATGTTTTTTGCGACAGAATTGAAACAAGCTTAAATAACATCTATTCTTCCTTTTTTTTTTATATACTTTTTATGCTATTGGTATATTTAAGGACAATAACAAAATGAAATAACGCCTTTTTCAGTACTAAGATGCCAAAAATACAAAGAGAAAAAGAAGACTGAAAACACAACTAAACTTATGGAACAAAAAAGAAAATGAAATTAGAAAGATATGACCTGATTTCGAAGCATGACTTTGATACCAACTGATGTGAATCTTGTGATCACATGGTCACGTCAACCCACAAAAAGATTGACAACAAATCCTGTAAAATAAAAACAGGTCTGATAGAAATGTGATACAATAAAAAATTATCTCAAGGCACCAGCACTATTAGAATAAGAACCCCTACCCTATGAATATTAATTCACGAATGAGAAGTATAAGAAAGATACCACAAAACTAGTTAATCTTCGATAAGTCAATGTAGTTTGTTAAATAACTAAAGAATGCGAGAAATCCTCTCAACACTCAAGAACAATAGATCATAAATTGAATAAAAAGTACAAGGAGTTTTTATACTCCAAACAAAAATACTCTAATGGATCTATCCTAGTGGACTGTTTTGAACTTATTTACAAAATTGATCCAAAATAGATGATTAAACTTGAAATCCTAAAGAAATTATTAAATTCAAACAGGTCTTGGATTGTAGCTAAAACTAATTAAAACCAAATATAAATTAAGCCCAAACAATCCTGGACTGTAGCTAAAACAATTAAGATCAACTAAGCCTATAAAATAACAAAATCAATGTTTAAACAACTAAATATATCAAGACAAAAACCAAGGCCATTATGACTTAATTTACCAAAAAAAAATTAAATCCCATATAATAAGTTTATATAGGCTACCAAATTTTAAAGAACCAAAAAGAAGTAAGAACAAGTAGATCATTAAAACCAAATATAAATTAAGCCCAAACAATCCCAGACTATAGCTAAAACAATTAAGATCAACTAAGCACATAAAATAACAAAATCAATAATTAAACAACTAAATATATCAAGACAAAAACCAAGGCCATTATGACTTAATTTACCAAAAAAAAAAATTAAATCCCATATAATAAGTTTATATAGGCTGCCAATTTTAAAGAACCAAAAAGAAGCAAGAACAAGTAGATCTCTTGCTTAAATAATTAGTAGTCGTCCTTTATTTCCTTAGAATCAAGAAAAAATTGTTACCTACAGTCTTCTTGGAATTGAGGGAGAATCTACCGTCTTTTGTGTCATTGGAATTGAGGGAGAATCTACCACCAATGCACCTCCTTTTCTCTACCACTTATTTATCCCCTAAGCACTAGGAAACTTGTTTGTAGCTAAACAATCATTGTAGAATAAGGATTGATGTTGACCTTTCTTCCTTGACAACTTTAGAATCCTTGCTGATCTTGTATTTCTTCTAGCATGTGGAATCATTTAAAAAATTTATAATATGCTCCCATATATATATATCCAAATAAAATAAAAAAATCCTTGCCAAGTATAGAATTCTAAAATCATAAGGAAAGATAACCCCAAACCAATTAGGAAAATCATGCAATTTACATTCTGTAACTTCTAAGCAATATCAAACTGTCTTATCGAACTTTGATTGATTTAAAATTTTACCCCATTATAGAACAACACCTTTAAAATTATTTGGTAAAGTTTCAGTTCAATCCAACAATTATTTTGAAGTTATATTTAATATCGTAAAACCAGATAGATAATAAAAAATATTAAACCCAAAACAACTTCTTTAGTTGTTTTTGGTTCTTGAACTTGTAATGGACTTGATGGGCCCTCAATCGGATTTGTTGATGTCATAAACTGATATGCATTAATATTTCTGCACTGCGGCACATAAATGGGTCATCATGGTGGTTCACTGGGGCAGGACAGATTGTGTTTGACATAAAACCGAAATTAAGAGTGCCTCTCTCAAGTTCCATTAAAATAGTACCTCCCTTTAAAGTTCCAGGAAAAGCCAACTGAGCTTCGGAATCTTATAAAGGAAGCAATCGCTAAGAGTTGTTGCAGGCATCAACAGATAAAGATGACCAGCTTGAGATATTTTCCCTGCATCGTACAAATGTTGCCTAGCTGGCTACTAAGCACATATAAACCCTAGCTGTAGAAAGTCAGCAGCGTTGCTGATGTCAAATTTGATCAATAATTCACATCCTCAGCCCAACCAACACATACATGTAACAAAACCATCACCATGGACTAACAGTGCTATATACAATAACATGCTGCATTTCTCGGAGCAGCCAAACTGCGCAGCTACACTATGTTGCAACAGGTCCGCAGAGAGATGACAAGCTGCATATCACTCTTGCCGGTCTGCTAGAAAAAGCTCTCATAAGATTAATAAATGACCACATAAAAGATGGGAAAAAAAGTGGGGAGAAAATTTGAAACGAAACAATATACATCTGGAATTGATCAAATTCATTCTACAGATTGTAATTTACAATATGCAAGGATTTCAAAAAATCTCTCCCAAAGTACTCACCCTTTGAGCTAAAAATAACCAAAAATAAATAAAATTTCAAGAAATCAAACCAAAACTCATTCTTGAAGAAATCAGATCAATAAATTAGAAAGCAATCAAAACCCATCTACTAGTAGTAAACCAAGATGGCAGACCAAACTAAAAAAAAAGTGCATTCTCACACAACTAGACCAATAAGGAGAACTCAAACCACAAAACTTCCTTTCCCTTTTCTCTGCTACAATGCTTATCCTCCATCTGAATCACTTGAGCTCAAGCTTGAGATGGAACTAGCACTTGAACTATGAGATTTTTCCTTCCAGCCTTTGGTATCCAATATGCTCGAACTTGAATTTCAAGATGCTTCATCAAATCCATGCTCGGGTTCATGATGAGCAATTGCTCTGGTTTCTCCAACACCAAACTCAGTGGTGCTCGGTTCACTCTCCTTGATGGAGGCCACTTAAGTCACTTGTACAGAGCTTGATTCCACAGCCTTGGTGGAATTCACTCCATTTACTTCTACAGTACTTGATTCAATATCCTCAGTGGTTTCCTCTTCATTTATCTGTGAATCCCTAGAATCAATCTCCTTGATAGAAGCCACTTCATGTCCTGGTTTATCATTAGGACCCAACAACTTTGGCAGCTCCTCAGTATTTCCCTCTGAAACCAGCTTCATGGCGATATGAATATCCTTCAAAGATCTTGCTTCAACAACTGGCAAGACTGAACAGGTTTGCCCAAGATCTTTGGTATCATCCACCACTAGTTGCTGCTCAATTGCACTGGGAAGGATGACCTCCTCAACTTCTACTCCTTCATGAAGTTGCCTGAAATCCAAGTCAATGTCTTCAATCGTTTTAGCTTCAAGGACCAGGATCTCCTTGGTAGATGCCAAGTCATTTACTTCTGCTGTTGCATCCCTTGAATCCACCAGTTCCTCAAAATTCTCTTCTGAGACTAGCTTCATTGCAATATGAATATCTTCTAAGGATTTTGCTTCAACAACTCGCAAATCTGAATTAGTTTGAAGTTTAGGTTCATCCTCAGCTAACTGCTCCTCAACCATACTTGGAAGGATGACCTCCTCAACATTTACTCCTTCATGAAGTTGCTTGAAAGCCAAGTCAATATCTTCAACTGATCTAACTTCAAGGACTGGAAGCTCTGGCTTGACCTCCGTCTGGCTTGAATTTTTTGGCAAGAAACTAAATTCAGGACTAACACTAGTATTTTCAGGTACTTGTTCGTCATGGAGTGACTCGCCAACAACTTCTTTTACACTTAAGTCCCCAACTGTATCCAATTCTGACAACAATTCTTCATCAATCTCCTTCATCTCATCTTCCTCTTCGTTCACATTATCCTCATAAATGGGGGGGCCATATGTTTCTCCTGGGTAATTATAGTGTTCTAAGACTTGATCCTGCTCAAGCCCAAGACTTTTTTCAGTAATAAGTCCATGGTCCTTGACAGGTTTAGCCTCTGAAGCAGATAATTCAGTGTCTGCTGAAACCTGCTCAACTACCAGTGGAGGATAATCTTTTTCCAGTACAGGCAAATTGCACTCTTCGGAAGTCATCTTATAACTAGAATAGGCAGAATCCAGCTGCTTATTCCCATCAACAATGATTTCTGTAACAAGACTCAATGAGTGCAGTTGATCCTGTTTGTGATGAGAGCTTTCTTCCTTATAGGCTACAACCTCCTCTGCTGATCCATCGTCTGACAAAGATGCAGGAGAATCAACGGAAACATTCTCAACAGCTGATTCAGGCTTCATGACCCCATTTTGACCATAAAAATTTGAATCCACTCCAGACAGCCCAAGCTCTGTAATCTCATCCCCAGTATTTTCTACAACTCCTGATCCTATTTCACTTTCATCTGGTGATTGTTCTTGTGAAGAGCCTTCAAGCATCTCTTTGTAACCAGAAGCACCCTTCTCCAACCTCTCAACATGTGCTTCAGATTCTTTATCTTCAACCATTGCCAGAGGTGAACCCATTTCTGATCTGTGTGTGTCAGAAGAAAGAGAGGAAAAAGAGAGAAAAGTCTCAATTGATGGGGGGCTTGAATCATAAACAGTATCACTATGTTGACCGTCATCCACCACTGCAGTTGTCAAATGGAAATCTGAATTATGATAAGTCTCTGATGAAATGCCAGATTCCACAATATGATGGCCTCTTGGCTCCAAAACATGTTCTTGATTGTCATCTGCCAGTCCACTCATTACATATAAATCAAACTCTGGTGAACTTTCCTTCAAAATACCAGAATCCGCAATTTGATAGCCTGTTGACTCCACAGCAGGCTCCCTATGTGAACTTTCATCCATCATCCGACTTGTAAAATGAAAATCTGAATCAAGAGAAGATTGTGTTGAGATGTCACATTCGTCAATATGATCATTTCTGGACTCCAAAATAGGCTCCCTGTATTCATTATCATCTGCCAACCTACTCACAAAATGAAAATCAGAATCAAGTGAAGTTTGGGTTGAAATGTGAGAACCCTCAATCTGAAAGTTTGCTGACTCAAGACACATTGATCCTCTTTTCACATCAGATATTTTTTCATCTATCTCTGACAATGAGGATAGGCTTGATCTACTGCTGTAATCCTCCTCACCAGGTCCCATACGCAGAAGAATTTCACTTGGGTTAAGCTCCTTAGGAGTTGCCCCTTCTGATTCCGACAAGCCAGAATCTACTTCATGATGGTTTTCAAAGACCCCTGGTGTGATTTTAGCCCCATCAAGGTGAAAATCACCCTCCCCAACCTGTTCATCATCCACAGAATCAACCTCTTCAGATGATGAACTTCCTGGTTCAACAAGGAGAGAGGCATGGTCAACATTGGAAATCATTTCTGTTTCATGAGAAACATCTACTTCATTGATCCTCTTGTCCTCCTCCAGAGCTGAACTAACAGACTCACTATCTGGAACTGAGCTCACCTTTGAGTTGCTAGCCTCACTTAATTGCTGCTGGAAAGTGTGATAACTAGTTCCTTCAGTAGTAAATCGTTCAGGAACAAAATAAGGCTTCCACTGAAGGTCTTGCCTCTCTTGCCAGGCACCCCCCAAAGTTGATGGCCCGACACTGAAACTTTCAGGCCTTTGAAAAAATGATTCCCTATGCTGAATTGTTGAGAATCCCTGTTGAAAACTATCCTCCTTAAGATCAGGCTTTTCCTCATGTGAGTTGTAGGGAAGGTCAAAAGGATTTTGTCTTGGCAACAATACAGATGGAGCGGACCCAGGAACATCATTGTAAGGAAAATCAAATGGGTTCTGCCTAGCTGTTGAAATGGATGGAACATTAATGGGAAGATCAGCAGCATCCAAGTCTATAAGATTCTTCTCAGCCATCAATCTCATGTTTCTGCAAGCCCTTCTCCTTGAAATAAGACTCTCCATACGCAGATTTCTTTCGAGTTCTAAAGTCCCCAAATCCATGAGATTTTTCTGGTCATCCTCTGTCCATTTGATAGCAGATTTACTTTCATCCTCTTTACTTCCCTGTGCTTCTTCTTCGTTATCATTATCATCATCGCCATCTTCGTCCTCATTTGCCTGGTTTTCCACATCCTCCTCTGACTCAATACTCCTCTCATCACTCTTATGAGACCCCTCTGAACCAGCATCAGATCCATCATGAGATATATGAGCTGGTCGAGGAGCTTCCTCATCTAAAAGTGGGTGAAGCTCATCAAGCATTAGAAGAATGTCTGCCATTGAAGCATCTGGAGAGGAATTTTCCGCCCCATCAGATCCAAAATCAGAAGCCTCATCATCATCTTCTTCATCATCATGATTTGCAGGTTTCCAAGATGATTCCTGCGAAAATTCTAAGTAACCATTTTGAGTTTCATTAAACTCTACCGCTGAATTATCTTCAAGGTTCTCATCTCTAAAGTTTTGGAGCAAAGAATATTGATCCTCAGTGCCCTCCTCATGACTTGTCCCTTCCATGATCTCAAGATTCTCCTCTTGAATTTCCCTCTTCTTTCCTGACTCTAAATTATCAAAATCACTCTTCACTTCCTCAATAACTTGCTTCTCAAATTGAACTTCCCACAAAGTTTCATAAATCAGCGGCACATAATCTCCTAAATAACCATGACCCTCAATCATTTTATTGTTGCTCTCTACCAAGCTCTCTTTTTCAATGTCTATGTTCCCTACATATCTCTCTAATCTAAAGCTCTCATCTTTCTGAACAACAAAAGTGGCATCCTCTACAACCCCTTCCTTTTTCAAAGACGATATCTCATGGCTAACTTCTTCTTCTTCCTTTTCCGTTTCAATATCAGGAGCATTTGGCTCCCCAAAACACAAAAGGGTCCCAAGCAAAATTGCAGTACAAATCAAAACAGGGGATGCAGAGACTAAAAGGGAAAACAAGACAGGAAATGAACTATGCAACAATAACAAGTAACAAACCATGCCCACAAGAAAAGGGTGTTTACAAACTGATCTATAACATAATCTAAATAAAATCACCGAAAATTTCCTAATTTGAACTCTAATTTTCATTGCATCGATACCCATTCTCGCTCTCTCTCTCTCTCCCTGCCCTTCTCCTATCACAACCATCTTTTTAGCAAAAAATAAATAAATAGAAATTAACTAAAATGCACTAGATCCATGAAACTCAATTACTAAACATGACATAAGAAAACCTACAAAAGGAGCTGAAAATTGGCAATATGAGCAAAAACCCACCTTAAAAATCCAATCAAATGAAATACAGAGCCATCAGATGATGATCAAATTCAACACCTGAAATCCCATAAAATAATTCACAAAATCTAAGTGACGGCTTTCGGTCAGAGCTCAGAAAAGAGACAAGAAAGATAGAGAAGCAAATCAATCAAGTTGAAAATCAGACCAATCAAATTATGATCAACTTAGTGATAACAGCAATACCTGAGAAGCAGAACACAATAGAAAGGCAAGAGATTGATGTCAAAGTTTGAAACTCATAGAAGGAACAGATAGAAATAAAATGAATGACTTGCCAGATTGACATACAGATCAGAGGATTCAAAAAAAAAAAAAAG
>Ga0307517_10015320_pt1 | contig 10203 bp, 6 predicted proteins | sample 23_EM_MG_FD_194515 | JGI IMG/M metagenome (GOLD analysis project Ga0307517, IMG submission 194515) | Populus trichocarpa ectomycorrhiza microbial communities from riparian zone in the Pacific Northwest, United States - 23_EM | ecosystem: Host-associated > Plants > Roots > Unclassified | place...
CAAAAAAAAAAAAAAAATATAAATATACAAATTCAACTATTTATTAAAAATGAATCATAATTAACCTATACAAACCAACTAATAACTTAATAACCCATCATTTCTTTAATTCCAAAGTAACTCAATCCTCTCAATTTAGAAAAAATATAATTCATAATACAATAACTATCAAACACTTCATAAGTTGAAAATACTTAACCCCTAATTATTATCAGTTCCACACAAAATAAAATTTTCTCAATTTTCAACTAAACCACAATATTGACAAAAATAAAATAAAATGATACCCAACTAACTACCTATTATTTATTCAATTTAAGAATAAATAAAACCAAATAATACCCTAATTATTATCAATTACACATTAATTTAACTAAACCCAAAATTCTTAACAAAACCCAAAATACTAAATTAACGAATTATCCATCATTTCTTCAATTCAAATTTATTCAACCTAAATTAATATATTTAATTATTACCAATTCCACACAAATTATTTTCTTCAAATTCTCAACTTAACCATAAAATTGATAAAAAAATAAATGATACCCACTAAATTACCCATTATTTCTTCAATTCTAACACACTTAAGTTACAAAATCACGTTTAATTTTATCAAGTAACAAATTAAATATATATTTTTTCAAATCCTAAAATACAAATCATATGTTAAGGCAAGAAAATTATCATTATAAAAGAAGTAAAACACTTAAGTATACAAGCAAATCATAAATACTTCAGACAAATATCAATAATCTAACTTAAAACATACATGAGTTAAAACAAATAAATGAGTTTGCTTACTTGATGGAGTGGAGCTTGACAAAAAACAAAATCAATGAAGAGAAATTGGATTTGTGGAGTTTGTGGTTGTTGGATTTTTTTAGGGAGATGAGAGGGCTTTTGTAATTTGTTTTGAAAGAAGAAGAAAAAAATATGAAGAGGAGAGGACTGATATATATATATATATATATAACCGATGAAATATTTTTTGTCAATGTTTCCATTGCTTTTCTCTGATTCTTTATTAGCCGTCAGTCCTCTTTGAACCAAAATATAAATATATAAAACTACATGGATCAAACATAAAAATCTTATTTTCCAACACAACCTCTTTTAGTATATGCTGTAATGTAATGATTGAAACTGGGAATAACTGAAGCTTGTCCTGTGGAAGGGGGTGGGGGAGCACAGCTTGTGTTGGAAAATAAGATTTATTCTTCCGAGCAATTATGTTCTTGAAATATTTGAGAAATTAACGAACTCGATTCACATAAGAAGACAGCATAGACAACAATGGCTGGTTAATTATATGCCACACACAGATTAAAGCACAACAGACAGCTTAATTTTATCGACCCTATCATATAAACCGAAGTAGGAATTTCTTCTGGTCTGCAGCCCTTTTTAATCTATCTACAGTACTTAAATTACTCAATTTTAGTAAAAAATATGGGGGTTGCATCCGTCAAATAACCAATTCAATCTAATAGTTTAAATTATTAGACGAGATTTTAAAATATGATTTATATTATTTTCTAATACACTTTCTCAAGTAAAAATTTTTTGGGTTTGAAATTTGCATACTCACAATACATTGTGTTTAATTTTTATTAAATAAATGAGGATGATGAAATTCAAACTCGTGACCACTTGATTATCAAATTCAACTCAATAGCTTAAACTATTAGATGAAGTCCCAATATATAATTTATATTATTATCTAACACATCTTCTTAAATAAAAATTTTTTAGGCTTGAAACTTGCGCAAACTCACACTATCTTATGTTTAATTTTTATTAAATAAATAGAAATGGTGAGATTCGAACTCGTATGTTAAAGAACCAATTCAACCTAATAATTTAAATTGTTAGGTGAAATCTCAAGATATAATTTATATTATTATCTGATAGCATCAATCTAAATATCTTGAGAAAAGAAAAACACTAGCACAAGTTGAGTTACAATTCATTAGTTGTGTTGATCAGAATCTACCATGAATTAGAAGAATATAACAACCACTTCGACATGTCTAGGTGAATATTGAAAATCTCAACGAACTTAGTGACTGCTAATTTCACTTTTCTAGTAAATGAAAAACGCCATCATCATCAATAATTGAGAAGGAAAAAAAAAAAAAAAACCCTTTTGTTGACATTCGTCGTGCCCACTTTATTCCTAGCTTTGTGTCTAATTATTATTGCGACCACTTGGTTTGATATTTTAAAAGTAAGCATATAATAATATTATTCTGACCACTTGGCAACCATGATCAATCGTTTAGTAATGCCAAATATCATATCATTGTATTGGATCATGACAGATTCAAAGTTTTTACTAATCTTCAATGGGAAAAATTCAGACCCTTTAAATCATTTGTTCAGCACTATGTGAGCTGAGTTCATAATTCCCTCTGTTGTGGTCGCACCTTCCCTCTGAAGGATTCAAACAAGTCGTCACACATTTGCTACATTTCTATCCTTTTCAATACTGTTTTATGAAATGAGCACTGCTTTTCTTTTTTATTCGATGATCAGGAGACATTTTCAAGTAGTAGACCAAATTACTCCGATCATGCACAATGGATATGTATTTGTTACGACACTGCAAGGCTCGCACAGGTCAACAGCACCGGAGAAACACAATTACAAGAGTGTCGACCGTAAATTTGGATTAATATTGCAGTGCTCAGAAGCGTGGCTGGCCTAAGAGTTGAATATGCTTTGGTCAACCACAACCAAGGCAGTATTTTGTTGTCATGAACTACAATGCAAAACATACCATGAAAAACTTCGTATTCTGTGGTGGCCCAAAAAACGACTGTACAGACACAAACTTCCGAAGAGATGTGAGTAGCTAGTGTTTGAATCTGCACTGGGTGGGCCTAAGGTTGCTCGTCAGAAGTCTTGATCAAATAATTTATCCACCATTTCATCATAGGTAAGAGGGAATGAAAGTCTTCTGCTATTTTTTTCAAAGGGACAAAATCATTAAGAGGATTATCCCGTGGAGAAACATTCTGGAAAAAACTAACATATCCAATGAGATTTCTCCCTTTTCAAACAAGCCCAAGAAAAGTGGACCTGGTAATCAGATCATGTGGATCATTGCAAATATTCAATAGCATAAGTGGAAGCAGCTCTTATTCTTTGTGGTGAAAAGGATTAATGGAATCTTTTCATGGTTTTAAACTGATGTATATATATATAGTATTCGTCTCTATATCTTGTGCTGGAACTATGATCAAGTTAGGATTTATGCTGAACAGCCACAGAAACTGGCCTTGTCAGGCAAGGCAAATGCACCCAAAGCAGGCTCTAAAAGTTACTCAACTTGCAACTAAACTAGAACAGAAAGATCAGGGAAGTTCTTTGTCAAATAATGCCCTATCTAGTCCATACAGACACAATGGATGACAAAGTAAAATACAAGAGAGAGTTTATACAGACACATGTTCTCTGCTTTTCTTTTGTTGTTATGCTCATACTCCCTCTCTTTTCCTTCTTTTTCAGTCATCATCATTATATCAAAGTCCACACTTTCTCTTCTCTTTATTTATTTTTTCTAACCTTTCTTGTGCTTCCCCCCCATAATAACAGGTCTCCTCCAAGTCAAAAAAAAGACCACACCTTAAGCTCAATACGAAAATAAAGTAGGAAACAATAACAAAATTGGATGATTGCATAGCAATTGAAAGTTATAGCAAAGGACAACGACTTCACTTCCTTCATGAAAGAGGCAAACTCATTAATTTCTGTTGTTCCTTACACGCTCCTTAAAAATGGTGCTAGATACCCAAAAACAATCTAAGGATGCCTCAAATTCATTCTCTCTCACTTCTCAAGAATCTGAGCACTCAGACTGCAAGAATATCTTATGTCAAGTAGATTCATTTGGCCAAAAGATCTAGGGCAGGATTTACAGCTATTTTGGGTTATGAGGACATTTTTTAAAAAATATTGACAAAATAAAACAGATGAAATTTTTTTTGGTTAAATAGTATAGTTTTTACATGTTATAATTAAAAATTCATTAATTTTTTCTAACTGTGATACTCCGTGGATATTTTTAATTTATTGTGCTAATTTGTTTTAAAAAAAACAAATATACAGTGTTCTATAAAAGAGCATGCATGAAACCAGAGAGAGAAACTAGAGACGGAAAGAACAAGAAACCAGTAAAAGTATTTATGACATTAATGGTAAATAATAATATGAGCTATTGAACTGTTCCGATTTCTGATCCCACACTTTCTCTCTGCATAAATTGCTTTTCTACTGTGTAATCTCTCCCTTGTACTGGTTTTTTTCTTCTCAAGTCAATGGTATAGATGTTCATAAAAACTGCATGCGGTGAACTTGTTGAAACTCTGAGTTTGTGGGCCATTTTAGGACAAGAATACCTTCCTCAGATAACTTAATTAACACTCCAAATTGGAAATTTGACCTGATTAATTTAATAGGACGAAAGCATTACATATCAAAAATTGCAAAACATACTACAACTCATCTCCACCCAAGCTGATTATATTTTTTTGAAAATTTCCTTTGACATCAAATGCAGTAAATGGCCACTAACATTGTTATGCAGTGGTCAGCTCCTGCAATGATTGAGCATACCACTTAATTGCTTGTCTACTCAAGATATCTCAGTGCAAATTGTGAATTCTCAATCTATTTGTAGCGAGGAAAATGAAATTTCATATCTACTATTCATGGGTCAACAAGAGAGTGAGAAAGAGAGAGGAAAAAAAAACACTATAGTTTCTACAAAATTCTTGAAAATAAGCCAGCGTATTCAGAAATGCACACACACAGTCAAATTGATTCTCCCATGTTGATACTTGTATTCCTCCAAAAAAAAAAAAAAAGAAGAAGAAGAAGAAAAACGCATGAAATTCACCTAAATATTCTTACCTAATGGTAATATATAGTCCCCAATTATCAGAAAAACCACCAAAGAAACTGGAAAAAAAGAGAGAGAAGAAAAATGGCTAAAGAAATTAATTAAAGACTTTACCATATATGATGAAAAGAGAGATCAAATTATACAATTGAACACAAAGATTTCTACCTCTCCCTCAAAACCATCCATAAACCATCATCAATCCTTTTGACTTGAATAATATTCAAGAAGAAGAACCTGAAACTCTTGGTGAGGTTACAGGAAAAAGTGACAACAACTGAGGCTCTGAGTCTCTTGGAGTAGATATAGGTGATGGATGCAAGTAAAAACCTTTCTCTGCTATCGCTCTCTCCTCTTCTGATGAATTCCCTAAAGAAGGTGAGCTCTTGTTAAAAGGGTCTTCATTTAGTGGAGTCACAGGGCTAAGGGTAAGTCTAGGGAAGTCAAGCAAGCTTGGGGACAAGATCTCCGGCTTGTTTCTTGGTGAAAACCCAGTAACCGATGAAGAGTTACAGTTATTTGCAAAACTAGGCAATAAAGTGTTGATCATGAGACTGTTTTTGAAGCTGTTGTTTCTTCTTTCATAAAGTTTAAAGCTGTTTTGTTGTCTCTTGGGCATGTTCTTGATAGGAGGGATGTTGTAGCTCCTTGAAGTTTGAGTTGGTGTTGTTGGCGGATCTTGGGTTGTTTTTGAGGAGGCCTGCTTTGCTGTTTCTGTTGAGCCAGTGAGCATTTGGACAACTTGTTTGAAAGTAGAAGTGTCTGCTTGGACAAAGGTTGTTGGGTAAGGGTTAGTGTCAGATCTGGATATGGGTATTGGAGTGAGTGGTGGGGCGTGAATCTGGACCCCATTGTTGCTTCCATTGCTACGAGGAGAGTTTATAGGAGATGGGTTTTTGGTTTCTTGAAATCTTGTGGAGGTTTTCATCGAATTTTACAGGGAGAGGGCGGAGGGCGGAGGGCGGGGGGGTGTTACAACAATCAAGCTTAGCTAGCTCTTCCTCTTCCTCTCGCTCTCTTATTGATTTCCTCTACCACCACCACCACCACAACACCACCTCGAAAGAGAGAGGAGTTACCTTTTAAGAGTGGTGGTGGGTGGAAATATGGAATAGAAGAGTGAAAAACAAGGTTTGGAGAGAGAGACAGGGAGAGAGAGAGAAGGTAAAAAGGGTTTCTTTCCTTTCCTTGCAATATCTTCGTGTGTGTTGTTGTACTTAAAGGCAAAAAAATGGATATATATACATATATGGTTCGGCTGTTTTCACTATAATAAAAAATTTCAAAGCTTTTTTATTTTTTATTTTTTTCCCTGGTGGGTGATTGGCTAAGGGCAGGGAGAAAATATACGCCCAACGGCGGTTTTGGGATTATAAAAAAAATATGGGAAGGGTAATTGGTTGTGTTTGGAATATTTGGGCAACAGCATCTGTGGCTAGCAAGTTTTTCTTGGAATCAAAATGTGGAAAGGAAAGGATATTTATATATACATGTGTGTGTGTGTGTGTGTGTGTGTGTGTGTGTGTGGGGCATTGACTTCAGAGCCCTGACTGCAAGGAAGGACTCTTGTGTGATGGGATTGGAGATGATAGCAACAACAACCATCCATCCATCCATTAATTACGAAATCATGAATCCTATATGCCCGACTTCACCGTTCATGCTTTTTTTTTTTAATATAGTTATTAAACCTCATTTACTTTACTAGTCGGTTAAATTATCTAAATATATAAAAATTAACTTGAAATTGACTTATAGATCAATATATGATTTGGTTAAAATTTATTTATCTTTTAAATTAAAATAATATTATTTATCTTTTTAAATTATTTTTATTTAATTGATTAATTACAGTTAACTTTTTGGATAAAAAAAACTTCAGTTTTAGATTTGATTCTTTACAATATACTTTAATAATTATGATTTTCACTTGACATGCGATGAAGCTACTGCCTCCCCTCGATTGGTTCACTCTTGTTAATTATGTTTTTATTTTAGTTAGTGAGTAAGTTTGTTTTCATGATTGAGATTGATCAACTTAATTATGAACAAAATTTAACCATAAATGTTAATTTTTCTTGTTTTTTTTTTTAATTTTTTTGGTTGATTCCATGCACAAATTTCATCCTCAACTATAAAAACAAACATACCCTAAAGTTGTTGCCAAGTAAATATTATATAACCAACAAATACTTTGCAAATTTGTGTAATTCACTTCCCATTTCATTATTTGCAATGCAATTTTTTTTATGTATTTAAATCCTAGGCTATTTCTACTCTAGTTATTGAAACTTATGTATTTTTATTTTTTATGTATTTAGTTGAGGTGTGCGCAAACTGACCCGGACACCCACGTTAAACTAAAATAAAAAAATACAATATTTAATTATCATAGAGGACAGCATTCAAAGATGGCCAAGGTTTTTGCATGGTTAAGAGAGATGGATAAGGTATATATTGGGTTAAGCCGAACAAAGATCACTGAATTCTCTTCACTTTTCCTGTTTAATACGTACTATTTTGATTAATTAGAAGAGATTAGGGACTATATGTGTTTTTTTCCCTCCTTTTTCATGCTGATTTCTCTTTTTTTTCCCTGACTACCAAACACAACACTGTTAAGTGTTAAGTTTGAACTATCAATGATTGGCCCTCATCACGCTTCAATGCATTAAGGTCAAGAAGTTCTTTCAATAGCAGTTGATTGTAAGAATCCCCTTTGTGGGATACATATTAGCTAGGGTTTCATTGTACAACCACTAACATTTTATGCATAGATAAGATTAGTCACCTATATTGAAAAGAAAGAAGTAAGTTGAGCCACCATTTGAGACAAGATGGAGAGTGAGCTGCTACATTTTAACTAATTCCTTTTCTCCCCACGCCGTAATCTGAAGTTCTTAATTAGCCATAATCACCCAATTAGTCACTCTCCTAATTATCCTCTCATCATAACCAGAGTCTCATCTTCTTATTGCTTGATTTTGTGGATCGATGAATCTATTCGGTTTCAAGAACTGGTGTAAACGAGCAAGAACAATGAACCGATTCTGGGTTTTTTTTTTTTCCATCGAATCAAGCTTTCAAAGTGTTGTTCGCTCCCCCATTAACAAAAGTTTCTTAATTATAGCTGACAAAAATATGGAAAAGAAAAGAGAAAAATAAAAAGAGAATCAAGTTCTCAGTGCTTATTATATACTATATCTCAAAGAAGATCATAGGCAAAAAAATATATATAGATGAGAAAAGATGGGGGACCGAAACTCCATTAAATGCCACTGCTGCTCAAAAAGGGATCACATTCTTTCAAGCTAAAATCATTATGTCTGGTTTGTGGAGCTCCTAACAAACTGCATTTACACTAATTAGCTTAAAGTTTCTGCAAAAAATATCTTGATTAAACCACAAGCAATAGAAGCCTGCGAAAGGTGGCTGATTCAACAGTACTATGTTCGATCGATAATATTATAATTATCACCCCTATAAATGAAATGGACAGAAAATTCATTGTACCGTGTGAGTTGATTTATCCAAAGTGAACACAAATCTCAATGAAATAAGAATAAAATTATGAATCTCCACGTATATAGTACTACTACTTAACCGAAAAACTTCAATCGCACCCCTTCTCTGCAAAAGGAGAAGGAGAAAGAGGGTGTGCAAATCTCAAGTGGATAATGGAGTATCCTCAAGTAGGTCCAGTGGATAGATATGAAGGTGAAGAGTGACAGGAAAATTTTATATTATTAAGTGATCTTTCACCATATATATTGGATTGCATTGAGGTTATTATTGCATGAGAATGACTGACTGGCTTTCCCATTCTGCCTGTAGATGATGTTTCAGAGTCAATTACATGTTCATGAATGCGCTTTTTTGCTTGGTAGGAACTAGAATTTCCCTTGTCATTTCTGTAGTTGCAATGGAAGTTGCAATCGGGACGTTTGGTTTGCACATCTCTCTCAAATGTTTTTTCCTCCTTTTGCCTCCTTTGTATAATTGCTTTCTTTGCACTTGCCATGCATTAATTAATATTGGCTAAACCTTCCACCAAAAGTTCCTTTGCCACTAACCTAATGAAAAGTTTGGATTAAATTAATATCTTTATTTATTTCTTTATAATTAGAAATAACCATAGGTGGTTAGTCCCAAATTAAGAACATACACTACTCTTAATCTGTCGGTATTATTTTTACCGATAGCTCACGGACAAAAATACACTATCGATAAAACTCTCGTTGGTGATTTCTGGCGTGTCGGTAATAAAATTACCAATGGATTTACTGATGGCAAAAGCGCGCAAAAAAAATCAAAACTCAATAATAATACTCAAGAACCGAGTTGCTTGAAAAAGAAGAAGAAGAAAATTAGCTCAAACAAATTTGCAACAAATAAATAACACAAAAAATAAACAACATCAACAAATAAATAAATCAACTAAAAACAATTTCCACCTAACATAGAAAACCTATTCCAGAACTCATAATCCATCAACAGATAAATTCGTTTAATTGAAATTGAACAACAAAATTAACTAATAATAATCAAAATCAATCTTATACATTTAATTGAAATTGAACAACAAAATTGAAAAATAAAATCCAACAAAATTGTTCTCATATGAAAAAAATTCCTACAATAACATTCATACAATTATAAGAACAAAAATTAAAAAAATATTAAGAAAATAAATATAATGAAAAAAAACACAAAAAAAGAAAAGTAAAAAGAAAAATCTTACCTTAGTTTCGTTGCGAGTGAAGCTAAGAAGAGAAAAAATAAATAAATTCATAAAGTATGTTAATTAAAAAAAAAGAAGATAAAAGAAGAAGAGAAGAGAAGATATATACCTGTATATGGAGGAGAAGAGAAGAGAAGGAGTTGAGGAGAGAAGAGAAAGAAAGAGAGGGACATTGATGTTTTTTATAGAAGAAGAAGAAGAAGAAAAAGAAGAAGAGGTGTGTCTGTTATGAAATTAGCCAATGTAGTCTTTTAATTGAGCATTTTTACTGATGGTTTTACCGACGGATAATTAAATATTAATATTTGTAACCATTCCATTGGTGATTTTATCTGTAATATTTAATTTAAAATTTTAATTTAATAATTGTTTTTTCAGAAACTCCCCAAATATCACTGGCAACTTTTCAGTCTGTCGGTGATTCTGTCTGTAATATTTAATTTAAAATTTTAACTTAATCAAAAATTCTTAGAAACCCCCCAAATATTAGCGACAACTTTTCAGTACATCGGTGATTTTGCCTGTAATATTTAATTTAAATTTTCAACTTAATAAA
>Ga0307517_10015321_pt1 | contig 10202 bp, 13 predicted proteins | sample 23_EM_MG_FD_194515 | JGI IMG/M metagenome (GOLD analysis project Ga0307517, IMG submission 194515) | Populus trichocarpa ectomycorrhiza microbial communities from riparian zone in the Pacific Northwest, United States - 23_EM | ecosystem: Host-associated > Plants > Roots > Unclassified | place...
CCCGACTTTTCCCAGCCTTCTCTCCCTCGCCGTGTGGAATGTCTGACTACCCTGCTCCCGAAGCGCTTTCTCGCGAAGATTTGGGCTTAATTCTTAACAAACTGCGGCTACTTTTGGACAATCTGCCGAAACAGTTGCCATCAAAACCTATCAATGGCCCGGATGCTTCTCGATATGCGTCATTGATTGGCTTCCAGCCGGATGATGAACTTGTCGAAATGACGGGAAGCAAAGCGGGTGCACTTAACATGCATCTCGAGCGTGTATTTGGACATGCTGCGAGGTCTACAGGTGATGGAATCTTACCGATATTGGAGAGAGGTCCCCCAATCTGTGCTATCCAGAGACCCAGGATGATGACTCCGATGACGAGGACCCGAGTTCTGCCGCCGAAGAAAGCTCACATGAAGGAGAGGCCCACGAACAGAAACTCGCGTTCGCAATTGACCCACAAATTGACATTAATTCCCGCGCACTGCTCGACATGATTTCGGAGGAAGCCGTGGTAGTCGATCAGCCACTGCCGGCAGTTCGTGCGAGAACAGCTACCGAGCGCAAGGAAATATCCGTAGACGAAGCGTTTGATGACTGGTAGACAGATAGTCATCTAATTTGTCTCAAATTACTATTTCTAACATTTTCTAACATAGTCATATGTTACTCACAGTGTTAAAATTTAATTTCTAACATGTTAGTAACCAAAATGTTAGAAATGTTAGTAACACTATGTTAGAAATACCTTGGGACCGCAAATGTTAGTAACATGTGTTAGAAATTCACGCCAATTTCTCACGGAACCCTAGAGTGGCTGCATTGTTACAATGCAGCCACTCAGCCACTGGCCCATTTCCGCCGAGACTCTTGATTTACAGATCACCATGTCCGGACACCACATCCGCCACGTATCGCAGGGGAAGAACCATGGAGTGTTCCAAGGAAAGGTGACGTTCCTTTGCCACAGGAACGCTGTTGAACGACAAGCTCTTAGGTCGAGCCCCAGTAGGCCAAGGGAAGGTATTCCTTTACTTGCAAGATTCATCGAACGAGTGGCTCACAAGTCTGTTTGCAGAGAACGGCGCTCTGGAACACAAGTGGGGGAGTACCCTGCATATTCGTATGGACAGGCAGCTGCCCAACAGCCTTCTAGCCAGAACCCACCTCGAAACCATGTCATCCCTCGAAAATGTCGCAACCTTAGACCCGCCGATCATCAAGAGGCGGAGCCAACTCGAGAATATCACCATTGAGGGGTGGAGCAAATACGATGACCGACAACGAGCAGCCAGTAAGGTTGGTCGGCCACATCTCTAGGGGAACCAATTCAACTGTGTCATCGGCATGTCACGCTTGTCCCGCCTCCTCATTTTCGGGCCTCATTTTGGCACATGATGAAGGAGAGAAAGTAAGGAGAGAAAGTAAGAATTAAGAAATGAAAAGAAAAGTAAACTGGCCCGATTGCAAGGCAATCAGTACGACAGGAGAGAAGTACAGTCCAACAAATCCGATGACTGACCATGAGTAGATTACTGTCATTTTTATATCACTCTTACCCAAACTTCGATAGTTGGATCTCATTTTGGAACATGGTATAATTAGTTGACAGAAAAACGAGAAAGAAAGCCAGAGTGGAGCAGTGAAATGAAAAGAGACACTGGCCTCAACCGGTACGACGACAAGCAGAAAATGGAGCCACGTAGCAAAGGGCCGCACACTAACAAGGGAGACGCGCATCGACAGCAGAATCGGCATTACGATTGGGGCTATGAAAAGATCGATGGCGTACGTACTAGGCGGAATAGTCAGGCATTTCATTGTTCAACAGACATACTATAAACTGGCCAAGGTCTTAGCCATGGGTAAAATTTATCGCATGCGTGGTAGAATGGTAGCAGTGATTGTGTTCCCCTCGAAAGAAGTTGACGCGGACGAATGGATGGGTATCGAAGAGAGACGCATGCGAGAGCTTTCCACTTTTCTTTCGACTTTTTTTCGTGGGAACTCAGACTTGCATCCGGATCGGCATCGTTGGACTTGTCACAACTTAAAAATACTGCCTAATGTTAACCTACCAAACGATGCGAAGAATAGACTGGTGCTATTAATTCATAGAATGAAGGAGAGGAAACTGTTAAAGAAGTCCTTCGTCGACACCCCTTAGACGGTCAGCGGTCTAACTATCTGGGAGAAAGGACAAAAGAGTCCAATAGCACGCTTCTGCATCTAAGTAGTGGGATGCTTCAAAGGTATACAAGCTTTCAATTCTTCAGCGTTTAATCACTCCCTATCGTCCATGTATGCTACAAGCGCTTGGAATGAATTGTCCGACTCTCCTCGACAACAAAAAATAAGGAATAAAAAAAAAGAATGGCAAAGTTTCGATCTCAATAAGTAATGTTCCCATCCCATCCTTGTCACTCCAATAAGAGTGCTACAATAATATCAAGTCCTCTTGGTCTTCCTTGTTAACACATTCCAAATCTTCCTCACCGAGCCAATTTTCCTCTCTCGTTTCCCGTTCCCGGGAATGGCTTGTATAGTGGACTCCGAACGGGATTTTGGCACCGGGGTGACCACAACATCGACATCACTCTTGACGTCGTTTGTCTTCGACGATAACGGAGGCTCAATATACACCACAACTCCCGAATCCTTCTCTCCAGATGGGGTACACTCTGAAGAAACGGGCAGCACCCCACGTTCATCCCTAGAGTCGCTAAGCGAATAGCCAGCGTCCGAGGATGGCTGCTTAAGCTGCCCTGATTGTGGTGTCCGCCAGCTCTTCATCCTCGCCAACACCGATTTCCGCTTGACCAATCTATTTTTCAATTCCATCGGCGAAATGTCTTTGGTATGATGCTGGTACTGATCCTCCGCTGCCGTCTTTTCGCTTTCGTCCACAGAAGTGCATGCCGTGGCGCAACTAACGACGCTCGGAGTCGAGGATGCACCAGAATGCGGAGCAGTTGTTAATAGAAGACTAGAAGCCGAGGACGCGGCGCTGCCGAGTGTCCGGCTGGCACTTGGGAGGGAGGTCCTTCGTGAGTAGGTGTGTGTGGGGGGTAGACTGAGCCATTCGGGTTTGTGTACGGTGTCGCGGTTGTTACTCTCGGGAGGGTTTATCGCTCCGTTCCGCCCATTGGAATCGGAAGTCGTCGAAGGCGAGGAAGAATATCCCGCAAGACTCATCCCCGCACTATTAGTGATACATGCAGATTCCGAGCCGTTACTCGCGGGAATGCCGCTCGCATTGCTCTGAAAGGATGCAACCGAACCCCGCTGCGAAATCCGTCTCTTCCGTTCTTTCGCCGAGACTGGCATAACCACATTCGACCCCGCCAATCCCAACCGCGAGAATTTCGGCGTCTCCGAATACTCATTGGCGACATACCAGGAGTTATCAAGGGGAACAACCGGATTCGGGATCGACTTCGGGTATAACATCGTCGACCTCCGTGACCGAGTGGCGTCGGGGTCACCGTTCACACCCGCCTCCCCCTCTGCCTCGACTTCTAGGACGACGGAAACAGGACGCGTGGATGGCCCCGCCAATGCCGTTGACATATATGGAACACGGGAACGGGAACCAGAGCTGTCACCGACGAAGCTAGAACCAGACACGACGCCACGGGAGCCTTGCGATTTCGACAGTGATACCCATTCAGAACGAGTGATTTTGGCGGGAGAGTGCACAGAGGGCGGCCTTTTGATACTCCGCATATCGATTTGAAGAGATTTACTGCTTGGCGTGGGCGCTGTGGACGGGCGGTGTCTAGAAGAATAGGGTTGTGGAGATGGGGGATATAGGGAGACGATGGAAGCTGGGCGAGAGAGGACCATGAATGATTTAGAACGAATGGAGGGAGAGAGATCTGCATCTTGAGAATTAGAGAGCGACGGTCCTGTCCGAGGTGCGTGTGCAGCTTCATTCAACGAAACCGCGGACCGGTCATTCGAGACCGCTGGGCCAGCCAGAGGCGAGGAACGTTGAGGTTTCCTAGTTGCCTTGGAATGGTCTTGTACGCGAGGGAATGGAGGAAACGAGAGCTGGCCGTTGGGCTGGGGTGCTAAGGAGAACTCTGAGATAAGCAGCTGAGGCAACCTAGGTCTAGAAGCGTAGTTTACCTTCGTGTGCTGCTGGCCTGCAGTCTATCATTGACACCACCTGTTGGAAAGGTTTTCAGTCCACGAAGCACCATTCAAGGGAGATCAAAGCGCACCAACTTGCGTTCTCTTCCGCCCATTGCATCACGAGACGAACCGGCAGCATACGACATTTCCTGGGGTTATCAAAATGGGGAGGAACAAGGAGGGGATGAGTGGCGGAGAAGAAGGGGGTTGAATAAAATGAGCTCTAGGTTGAACGTTGAGGCTTTTTGTTCTTGCCCTAAAATTTATGGTCAACGCGCTGGTGATCGAAAACGGACTAGCATTTGTAAGTTATTCTTAGGTGGGCCTTTTTCCCCTGGAAGCGAAATTCACGGACTAAGTAGTTCAGGGACATCACATCTAGACGCCCTTATCAATTACGTGATCAAGCCTTGTCGACGAGTCGGCGACGGCGCATGATGGGCCCCCATTCTGTCAGCGTTTGGCTAGCGTTTGGCCAGCGTCGAGTAAACCAAAATTTGAAGACTCACACTTAGCTTTGGCCGTCGAGCATCTGTCACTTTCGTTGACATGGATGGCTTGAAGCGAGGTAAAGACGAACTTCTGCCGAGCTCCAAAATACAACGTGCCAGTGTTCTTGACTTCCATAAATTAGATTCACAGCGCCGAGCGTTCATGACCGTACAGCGTGTTTGCCGTGCGTGTCGTGGGCAGAAGGTCACGGTTGGGGCAACCCGCCGATACCGACGAACTGATGCGCTAAATTTAGCCTCCACAACCCGATTGGCCTTCGTCAAAACTTCGCAAGAATCATGCTTGAAAAAGTCAAGTTCGGCTAAATCCAAGTCGGTTGCATACGAAGTACAGCCTTCAGGCTTGCGCTTCATTGTCTCTCCTTCACTTTAAGTGCCATTCAATCTTGTTACCAGCCATTCTGATATGGTCACTGTTGGAGGGTCGTAACTAGCGCGACAAACACTCAAAATCTTTAGTTGATCATTCTAATCTATTCGGGTTAATCATACGAATCGAGATACCAAGCGTTTACATATAATGTTCATTTCTTCCACAAATACTTAGCCAAGACTTATTACTTGCTTCCATGTTGTGTGAGCCCAACTCGACATTACTTCGTTCGGAGATGGAATATCTATCCATGCCAGTAGAAGATGTGCGGTGCAGATAAATGCAGACAATCTACGGGTAAATGTAGGTGTCGAACTAATTGAGGGCGTTATGTAGTCACTGGCGATGTGGAGGTTGCTTCTGTTCTCTTCGCATGCCGTTATAATTATGCATGTCAACGCCGGTGCCGGTGGTCGACGTGAACCTTAACCAAATGTGGAGAAGCGCGGGCAGATCGAAACGGGAAGATACTTACGACAGGATCAAAGGACAACTTGTCGGTGCCACGTAGGGTCAAAATAACATCAGAAAGTGTGATGTTCTGGTGAGTTTTGCGCGACATCAGCTCTTTTGACATTTAATGTGCAAAAATAAATGACTGGTCACCCTCCCCGCATACTTACTTATTTGGATTTTACCTCGGCCCCAAATGGAGAAGTGTGAATTGAGGCGATTAAGCGAGTTAAGGAGAGAATATAATAAGTACATAGCGAGGATAGCCTCTCTGTCACAATGCTCCTGTTACTCTTTATGCATCCTATGTATACTTGTAGAGGCATGAGATCATGGATAAAGCTCCCTAGGTAAAGTACAAGCTAACTAGCGTAAAAATGGTCGAGGTTTAATTTGACGTTGCACCAGGTTTCGACTCAGCGCGGAAGGATTTCGTGGTTGACTGTCCCAAAAAAGGGTTGCAGTGTAGCAGACGCCCATTAAGACAAAGAAAGGTGTCATCCATAACATTTGCATCCGCCCAAACGCGCCGTCTCAAGCCCAGTTTAAATATCAGTTATCCATCCCGCCAGTCCGAAGCCGCATCAAACGGGTCGACACCTGCTGGGAGCCTGGTGCGTTGGTCCCGATATTGTCGGAAAATTCAAAGGTGCCTTATAATGTTCTAGTTGTGTCGCGCTTTCCTTATAAGGATTGGGGCCAAAACCATAAATACGTTCTGGAGGGTGTTGACAGTTGTTCATGTATCCTGTTCATAAAAACTGTATGTGTATCTTATAATTCATTAAACATCTTCCAACTCCAAGTGTAGCAACAAAAAAAGGCCGGAAACATGATTTTTGAGCTCATTATAAAGGAACTGTCGTATTATTAGTTGATTATAAGGCCTTATAAGGGTGATAATGCCGAAAAGGTAACACTGACGACGCTCTCCGAAGTTTTGTTTCCCGCACGTTTCTCCTTAGGTTGTTGGATATGGAAGTCGATTGACCAATGTTATGATGAAATCTGTAGTTTAGATGGCCAAAATACACCAGGCAGGCAATATTAGCGTATCCTTATAACAAATGTGACATTTTACGTTATAAGGCACACTTCATTTTTCCGACAAATGAATGGGTGAGGGAGAGTATGATTTATCAAATGAAGCTCTCTTGGTTACTCATCACTCCAGTGATGCTTTCCATCATATTTACAGGTCTCGTTCTTATTCCTCGCGGAATCCCGGTAGATGATGCGATGCTGAACAGATATTTTGGAAAGGACTGGGATGAATGGGCAAAGTCAAAACCATACCGATTAATCCCTGGGATCCTTTGACCAGGAGTAGCTGCAGGAAGAGGTAGATAGATCAATCATCCTTCAACAAGTCCCGCAACGTCCGAATTTTCAATGCATGTGAGGCACTGACATCGGTAATTCCTCTTCACTTACTAGACTCGAAGATATCACTTCACTTGCTTTCTTGTCCTCTCGGATTCTATCAAATTCGGAGTGAATCCGTCAAAGTGTTTCAAGAATCCTCAAGCCTTCGCTAATAAAATGGATATTGTCATTTGTAAATGGCTTTTAATAAATTAGCGCTCGCTTCGAGATCAAACGAGCCATCGTCCTTGCCCGGAGACTCGCCTGTTGGCCTACTAAGCAGGGGTTTATGCTATGAGGAACTCTGCTGAGTTATACCGAGTCGCCTTCAGCGATGGGGCATGGCTCGAATCCTGCATCGACGCTGTGAAGAGGAATATTGATATCGCGGTCGAACACGGAGTACACGTCTAAAAGAATAAACGATCGCTGAGGTTGGAATTGCGAAAAGGAATTACAGCTCCTAATACTGGGATATGTCGATGGGGTGAATCGGAGAAACTGAAATTATATGCAACGGGATTTGCAAAGGAACGGGTTGCTGCGAGACTCTGGTGCACCGTTGTAGCGGTCAGGGGTGATGAGCATTTGATGAGGAGTTCAAGCCAAGAACAAACAAACGTTTGATTACCCAACGTAGCGATCCAAAGAGATAAGGAACGAAGCCAATGTGAGCCTGTTGGTATCGTTGAAGCGGTATGACATCCAGGGGGCAAGACCACCGCGATGTAGCTCAGCATCGAAATGAACGCATCACGAGGGGAGTATGTAACCCTTCGAGCCATCTCTCTGCGATAAGTGTGATGAGCACCTCGGACGGGATCTGAGCACCGAAGGTCGATCTAAATGAGATATTTGCGCAATTCAATACCGTGTAGAAAAGGGGTTTGGATTAATGATCCCAAAAACGACGAGGTCGGAGATAGATTCCGAAGGGTCGACCAAAGGGGTGTGAGATGGGTGCTTCGATATGATACAAAATAATAAATGACGTGATTAAATCTACTTTTTGGCTAAAGAAAGGGGTAATAGCGTCAGAACATGAATCGAGAGTCACGGAAATAAAGAAGCAAGGAAGGAGACGATGTGAAGCAAGAGATAAAATAGAACACGCGCCCGCGACGGCACAATCACACGTAAATGGCTCATTGTGATCGTGTTTCACGAATAGTCCACAGAAATAGCACGAATAAAAGAAAGAGAGGAAACACATACCATCCACAAACATATTCCTCGTCGCCGACGGCAACGTACACGTTATACCATCCAACTCCTTCGTCATCTTCACCTGACATCCCAAGCGACTCGTATCCGTGAGCCCAAACGCCATATCGAGCATGTCATTCTCATCGTCGTCCGGCTCGGGTAGCAGGTCGTAGAACTTCTCTGGAAGGATGACATGGCATGTCGAACATGCTACTGAACCCTCGCAAGCTCCTGAATGGTAGAACATTGATATAGGATCCGAGAGAGGAATGGAAAACCGCGGTATATCAGGTAGGAGAAGAGAAATGAAAGAGGGTTGTGAGCAAGCCTGCTTGAATTGAAGAAGTAAAGCAAAAAATATACCTTCGAGGTCTACATCGTACTCGTGCGCTATCGCCAGAATGTCGTCACCCTCGTTTGCCTCAACGGTCTTCACAAGGTTTCCATTGGAGTCCTTAAAATGAACCTTGAGGCTATTTGCAGCGAGTTATCAAGTTTTTGACAAGAAAAAGGACAAAGTCAAGTAGATAGGAAAGTGGACAGAGGAAGATCGGCAAATTTACAACAAGCTAATCAGTAAGATGACTGCGGAGACGAGTATAATGAGCACATACCCAGTTCCAGGAGCGGGTCTATCGATACCCATATGACGCAGGACTGAATTGGGAAAACGCGAAGAATAAGCTGGGCATGCAAAGGTACGGAAATACGACACACCAGCAGAAGAGTGCAAATTCCGTGACCGTGTTCTCCAACCGGAAACTTCGACACTTCTTTGCGCATGCCGTACTGTCCTCGATGGAAAAGCATCCTTCAGAAACGGTCTTGCTCGAAAATGTTGGGTAAAATTTGGAGATGACGGATGGTAACGCCGCACTCGTGTCGGGGATGTTAGTGTCGATGTTCTGGGGCTAGCTGAGCATTGCGCATCCCTTGCAAAGTGACATGTAATTCGTAGAATCCCACTCATTGGCAGTATGGTTTGGACCGGGGAAAAAAGACGTGGATTGCTGATGACTATAGCACGTCACGAGCCTCGCAGTTGGAAACAATATCTGTTTGAATCATTTAGTATATTTCACACCAATGTGAATACAGTTAATGGATACGCACGAATGGTGCAAGCTGCAGCGTTCAAAGTCGAAAAATAGATATGTGCGTCAGACGCGACAGAGGTTGGAAGAGCGGCACGGAAGGAACCTCCGCGCAAAATTCACGTGCACGTGATCACCTGCCAATCAAAAGTGACAACTGTGTGACAAGTCGGGTTTCCGTTCATAACGTCCACCAGCATAAAATTTTCCTCTTATGTGTTATCTATCAACAACCTTAACTTTCCTGAGGTTACAATACATCTCTTCGTCAGGAACATCCGGCATTACGACCCTTCTCGCACCTTGAACAGCCTTCTGAACCTCTTGTCAGTGGTTAAGCCGCTCAAGTTGTTGCTCGTAGCCAATTTCTAAATTATCATTGATGCATTCATAGTTGACTATTTTTCTGCTTTTTTCTGTTCTTAGTCGGGCGCTACGTGCTGGGCACTGACTCCCGTACTCGAGCGGAATCTCGTGTGTATTCAATAAGTCTTCTATCAATGAGCGGAGCCTACCAAGTTGAAGGAAACGAGTGGCTGATATTCTTGCTAATTTTAGGCCAAATTCAATTTTACGCACCAGGTGGCTGACATTTTCCCTCATTTTAGGCCGAATTCGAACGCTCGAAATATACTTAAAGAGGGCCTCTCGATGTCGAGGGCATCTGGAACATGGAAAAAAAGCACGGCGATCAGCACGGCGGCAAATGCCGTCGGTCTCTCGTGACTTCCACAAGGGCTCTTGATCGCCCATTAAAGTCTTTTTTTATTTGTAGTTGACACCGACAAATAATCGCCGCCATTTTATTTCGCCTTAACGCTTAAGAAGTCTGGTGCTCTATTATTTAAATTATTCGGATAGGATAAAGGAATTGGTGAGTAATAGGGGCTATAGCGTGTTATTCACCCTCAAATGGGTGTACCAACAAATCACGCTCAATGTACTTACAAGAAGGAAAAACCACGAAGAATTGGTAACAGACACCCTAACATGATGACACAGCATCAACCGCCTTGCGAACGGTTACACACCTGCGCGGGGGAACCCAAGCTGAGAGAGGCTGGCAGTTAA
>Ga0307517_10015322_pt1 | contig 10202 bp, 9 predicted proteins | sample 23_EM_MG_FD_194515 | JGI IMG/M metagenome (GOLD analysis project Ga0307517, IMG submission 194515) | Populus trichocarpa ectomycorrhiza microbial communities from riparian zone in the Pacific Northwest, United States - 23_EM | ecosystem: Host-associated > Plants > Roots > Unclassified | place...
GGTTGGAAAGTAACTAAAATGATCAAATTATTTTGGCTATTATAAAATTTTGGGTTATTTTCGTGTTTTAAGCCTGAAAAAATTAATAAAATCATAGTTTTTTTAAATATAAAATTTTAGAGAGTTAAATTTTTTACAATTATATCAAAACTTGAATAGAGTTTTTTCTATATAAAAATTATACCTAAGATTTTGTCCTGCTTAAAATTTAGGGTTGACTCGGGTTTTTTTCTTCAATAATTTTTTTAAAAAAATTAATTTTATTTTTAATTTTATCTTTTGACATTAGCCTTGAGTTTTGTGGGTTTTTTTTCTTTTTTCTTTCTATATCATAATTTTATATATCACGTGTTTGTCGAGTTAACTTGTTTATACAATTTTATTGACTCGATGCACTGACTCGCACGAAAAAATAAAACTAATGAATCTCTAAAAGCCAGTTCCATAGGCACATCAAACTGGATAGTTTGCAGGAGGTAAGCTTGTTGCGTGCTGCCACTACTCGTATCTTCTTCTTCTTCTTTTAAACCCTGCAGTTTTCTGGAGGTCCGAGGTCATTAATAAGGGCAAATGTGAAACTGTAGAAATAGGGGATACTTGTTGACGCCCAGCCCATTAGAAGGGATATGTGATTTGGGCTGTCTACAAATGAGCTGGAATACAATTGCATGAGCCCAGTTCAATTAAGGCCATGAAACTTATAGGCCCATTTAAGGACCCAGGAAATGCTACTGTAAGGACCAGAAACCTAGGCCGAAGCTCCATCAACTAACATAGTTATTATGCCTTCAATTTTAAGCCCCAAGCACTGCATAGCAAAGCGAATGGATCCGAGCCTTCGACCCTTCCTCTCAGTGGTGCATACTTGAGCTATACCCTAATAGTTATTTATGGTTATTTTTTAAAATATTTTTTATATTAAAATATATTAAAATAATATTTTTTTATTTTTAAAATTAATATATCAAAACGATTCAAAACGTATAAAAAAATTAATTTTTAATAAAACAAATTTAAAACAAATTTAAAAAAACACGAATTCTAGATGCTCACTGACTTGGACGGTGGCTATAGTTTGCTAAACAACTTCCAAAAAGAAGGCCTCATTTTATATGCCCTACTAGGGTGTCTCGATGCTGGTTCAATTTTTTACAAATGTGAAAAAAGAATATTTAGGTGATGAGTACTAAAGAAGCAAGAAAAATTTTAGATGTGTGTCATTAACTTGACTGGGTTAAAAAAACTTTATTAATTTAATAATATAATAAAAAAAGATATTGATAGCAAAAACTAAATTAGCAATAATTAACCACAAAAATAAGTTGTCAATTACTAGGGAGGAGAAGAAAGAAAAGACTATTGAAGACTCATTGTCTCTTCACTATAGACATCGTCTCACGACCAGTAAGTGCTCATAGAAAAAGTCCTAATGTCATTGTGAAAAGTTGGTACGACAACACCAAAAAAGACCACCTGTGCCATCAAAGAAACGATTCAAAAGTAAATCAAACAAAATATTCTGAAATGAACATCTTATTCTTATATCTAATCAATTAATTTAATTTAATTTAAGAAAAAGTTTTCTTTTAAAAAAAAGCTAATTTAACAAATAAAACAACAAATAAAAATCTCAAGATATCTTGAGTCATTTTTAAATTAGTAAAAAATTCTATAAAAAATAAAAAAAATATCGACATCAATCTCGAACTAGATAAATATTAAAGGATGAAACTGAAAAAACAAGAGCTTAATAAAAAAAAAAAAGTCTCCTAAACGCGTAACCCGTGAAATCCTAAACCCGAGTTTAATCAAGAAGCTTAATTTTTAAACAATTTAATGTTGAAAGATGAAACCGGAAAAAAATATCAATTTAGAAAATTTACCGAAGTAAAAAAAAATAGTAATCAAAAGAATGAGGATCAAATTTGATTGGAAAAAAAAATTAAAGGAGAATAAAATAAGAAAACAAGTTCAATTTAAAAAATTATCTCAAATAAAATAAATAGCAATCAAAAGAATAAAGACCAAATCTAACATATAAAGAAATTGAAAGAGGATAAAATTGAAAAAAAATTAATTTTATAAATTATTTCAAATAAAATAAATTGTAATTAAAAGAACAAAGACCGAATTTGAAGGAAAAACAAATTGAAAGCTTGCTTTAAAAATTTGGGCAATATGAGAAATCAAGAAGGAGAGAGAAAAGATGAGGGGATTGGCCACCAATGCCAAACCAACCGTTGACCACACACATCATTCAAGGATGAAGGGGTCGTCGAGATGATTCTAATGTTGTCTTGGAAGCTGGTGTTTGGCTACCGAGTGATAACGCATGCACCGCTTGAAGGGTGTGATCATTACCGACACACTGATGTGCCCACGCATCAACTCTTTTTTTTAAAAAAAATATTCATGTTATTGAATCACCAAATAACCTTTAAGTGAGCTTGATTATAGCAAAGAAAAAAGAAACCATGATAAAAATACGTAAAAGCTCCTAAATATAAGTTAAATAAATCTCTTTTTTAGGATAATTTAATAATTTTATTGTGCTAAAAAAAATACAAAAATGGCCGTGTATTTTAGTTAATTAAATCTTTTTTTTAAATATAATTTAATAATTTTATTGTGCTAACAGAAAAAGATTTATATGTTACAATCAATCTAATAATGATTATTGTATTACGTGAAAAGATTTTTGTGGGAAGGGTGAAATAGCATGGTCAAACACGGACCCTTCTTAGATTTTTTTTTAATTTAATTTTTATTATCTATTGTATTAGGAAACTTTCAGGTGAGATTCTCCCCGATTTTCGTGTGCAGTATTTCCTGGGGGGTGAAAAACAAAATCATAATCTCCTTCGGATCTTGAACATGTGACTTTCTGCATAGAGATTTTTATTTTATTTTAAAACTCCCCAGGAACTTCAACCTTTCTGTGCCAATGTTAAGATTCTTTCCTTTGGCATTCTGTTGATTGATGAAGCATGTTATGATTTTGTTGATTTCAGGGAACTCCATAGCTGAAAGCAAATACTGCAGAAACTGACTTCTTCGCTGCAAAACTTCCCCTGTTCTAGACCTGGATAGATAACTTTGACCTTGAGCAATTATTGACGTCTAATTATAAGATTTGATAAGTCCAGGAGATGCTGCCTTCTCCCTCGTGTCCTTCCATTTCTTTATTCAGTCAAAGTCCCCTGTTGCCAACGTTGAAACTCCGAGGCCACCTTCGTTGACGCAGAAGATTACAATTTACAAGGACAACGCATAAAAAATGGGGCATTTTTATATGGATAGTTGCTTACATGGAGAGGCATGGCCCATGATCAACACAACGCGTAGAACATGCCAAGAAGAATTGAAGATTCGTACAACTAAAATCCCAAATATTAGTTACAGAAAAGAACCTAAATACAAAACGGGGTGTGCGTCTACAATATATTCCTGGGCAGGCCCGTAAAGGAATCCATGGCATTCCCCACCTGGATGCACTCACAAACATAAAACTGCCCATGAATTCCTATGATTTTCCATCTCACTGGCTCTAATCATCTGCAAGACTATGACCCCCGAATATCAAAATTCAACTCCCCAAAGCAGAAAATAATAAACAACGCAACAGGAAAAAGAAGAAAAAAATGTTCATCGTATGGAAAGCTAAAATGAAGGAAATAAAAAGGATTGCAGCAAGAGATGTAGCCTTGAAATATGTCACACATATCAATCCTAGACAGCATCACTTCTTTTTCTCCCACGGCCGCACAGAGAGGAGCACCACCAATATGATGATCAGCAATATAATAATGGCATAACAAGTCCATTTCCTGGAATTTCTCTGTAGTTTCCTGGCAGTCTGCAGCTGCTGGGTGCCGCCCCGCACATAAGAATTAGCTCTTTGCACATGGCTCTCAATGTCATCCAATTGTTCGCCTTGATGTTCAACCAATACTGCCATGTCCATAAACACTTGGTGAAGCTCCTTTAGATTGTTTTCCAAATCTTTCACAGCATCATGCCTTTCCTGAATTTCATTTATCGTGTCCAAAATCCTGCCTCTCCCCTGTTGTTGAATTGCTTTCTGGAGAAATGTCTCACTCTCACCTGAATCGTACCAAAATGCTCAATCCATTAGACAAATGCAACAAATTCATCTCATTCTTGGATACAAACACCCAGAAAGCACTGAAATTTTATTTGAATGGTAAAGTAATTTAGTGCCGTCCCAAATGACCAAAATCAAATTCCATGAACACCAATACAAACTAATTGAGAAAATTTTTAGATAGAGTTTGTATTTGCAAATGGAAAAGGCTATCAGCAATCACCAACCAGCTCATCCGTCATGGGTTGCCACATATGTGAGATGAGCAAGCATTACTATTCCCTCACACATGCTTGACCGACTGTCTAAATTATCCCTCCTTTCAATTATTGCAAATCAATTTTGTATAAGGTTCGAATCAATTTTACTATGCAAATAAATCATGTTTCTTTAGCCATATATCCAAAGTCAACCCTAATCTTGGATCAAATCCAAAAATTGTAACAAAGATCAATCACTAACCTGTAGAGATCAACAGATCAAGAGTCTTCTCATCAGGATTTTCACCAGTCACAGTAAAATACCTTCTCTCCACAGTCTCTCTATACTCCGTGGTTATCTTCTGTCTCAACCCATTAAAACTCTCCATCAAATCCTTCAACTTCTTCCTCAACCCACTCACCACCGAAGTCCTAGTCCTATCCGAAGAAGACCCCGGTCCACACCCAGGAAGACTCCGGTTCGCTGCATTAGACCGGTCCAAGGCCTCTAACCGGACCTTGATCAGCTTTGCCCTTTTCAACGCCAGAGCAACATCAGCATCCATCTTGGACCTCATGTCCTTGACAGCCCTCGCGTTGTGCAGAGTCTTACTTTGCTCATGTGAAGACCGCATATTCTCATTAAGTCTTTCCAACTCCTTGAGCTCATCTTTGATCGACTCTACATCTTCAAAGAACTTGACAAGGTTAACCCCACCGCCGGTGGACTGCGCTTCGGACATCTGAATTACATGGTGATCCGGGGAGGCTTCTTCACTGTGGAAGCGAGAGAAGGAGCCGGAAAAGAGATCATTCATGTTTTACCGAAAGAATCTTAATATCAAGATGATGAGAGAGAATTTTGTAAAAGAAAGGATTTTACAGAAGATTTTTATAGCTATGGATAAATGGCAGGCTGGTTGGCTGAGGAAGGTGGGACTGGTCGAAGGTGGGTTGCTGGTTCAAGTTCAACAACTCTTTTTCACTCCTTTATTTTGAAGGAAGAGGAGGAGGAGGAAGGTGATCTATGATTGAAGTTAATGTATTAGTGATGAAGACAGATATGGAGGAAGGGAAAGGGTGAGTTATTGGAGATTTAGATTTTTCTTTGAAGGTGACTTTCCTGGAAAATGAAAGAGGAAAGATCGTAGAAAAAACTAAAGAAGGAAGGAAGAGGTCTCGCCGAGTGAAGGGTCTTGAAGGATTGATAAGCACATAACGTGTGGATTTTTGAGTTTTAAAAGACGGTAGGAAAAGGAGGGTTTATTATTATTATTATTATTATTATTATTATTATGTAACAGAGTGGACTTTGTCATATTGATTTTGTAGTGATCTAATCGCTACTTTGATGCTGTTTTCAATTTTGAGCGAGAAGAAGATGGATTTTGAAGGGATAAGTACTTGAATGATAAAAACAGAAGGATATTTTATTTGAATTACTTTATAATTTCAAGTTTTTTAATAATTTTTAAAAATATATTATACAAGGGTGGCTGTTTTTTTTTTTTTAATTTATAAAACAATAGAGTGTGTTCATAAAATAATATTTCTAAAAACAATTTACCAAAAATAATAATATAACTAAACTTTTAAATAAGACCATGTTTGTTTTCCGAAAAGTCGTTTCCGAGAAACCACTTTCCAAACTTTCCTGTGTTTGTTTGCCATTAAGAAAGTTGGTCAACGGAAAACACTTTCCGGTCAAAAGAAAAATTTGGTTTGGTTTCCAGGAAAGTGTTTTCCCTTTTGGCTGTGTTTGTTTTCTAGAAAGTGATTTCCGGGAAATCGCTTTCCAAACTTTCCTGTGTTTGTTTGCCATTAGAAAAGTTGGTCAACGGAAAACACTTTCCAGTCAAAGAAAAATTTAGCTTGGTTTCCAGAAAAGTGTTTTCCTGAAAAATTTAGGCGGAAAACACTTTCTGGAAGTTGTGAAAAATTTAGAAATGTCAATTTTTGCTGATTATATCAAATTTGATCCTCAAACTTTTGATTGCTATATATAATTTGTTTTGAATATTTATTTTTCAATTTCATCTCTTAAAATTTAATTTTTATATTAACTTTGGTCCTTATTTTTATAATTGCTATTTTCTTTTTTCTTATCATTTTTTTATTGAAATTTTTTATCTATCAAATTTGGTCCTCATTCTTTTGATTGTTACTTATTTTATTTGAAATAATTTATGAAATGTTAATTATTATTATTTTAATTTCTTCATCTTTCAATTTTTTTATTTTTTAGATTTGATCTCTATTATTTTGATTATTATTTATTTTATTTGAGATAATTTATGAAATTATATTTTTTTTCAATTTCATTCTCATTCAACTTTTTAATTTGTAAGATTTGTTCATCATTATTTTAATAAACTTGAGAAAAATAAAACATTAATAAGTTATTTTCCAGCTCATTTTCCATGACAAACCAAACACTGGAAAGTGTTTTCCAACTTATTTTCCATTACACTACCAAACATCGAAAAATACTTTTCCGAAATTCATTTTTCCGGAATTCACTTTCCCTGAAATTCACTTTCCAAAAAGAAACTACTTTCCAGCAAACAAACGGGACCTATATACTTTAAAATTGTGTTTCACTTTAAATATATTAAATTAATATTTTTTTTATGTATTTTTAATAGTTTTGATGTGCTATTTTAATTTATTTTCAATTGAAAAGGAATTTTGCATCATATATCAATGATAATATTCTCGTCCAAGACAACCGGTCAAAAAATTTCATGTTCAAAACGGAATAAGAAAAAACGTGTATGGGATGTGCGAAAATCCTTGCAGAAAACACAGTGAAAGGCCAGTAGAAGCATTAGGAAGATAATTTTATAAGGGAATCTTCAGGATGCATGCTGTGGTGGAGGTTACTTGAATCTGATTGCCTGGTGGATGATTAAAAATTGGGTTTATGGCCCTATTCTTTGTTAATTGTCATTATTACTCGTAATAGAAACAACGAATCCAAAAGCACCTAAGAAATCTGTTACTAGACTTTCCTTACTTTAAGCCTTTAAGGCCCTAAAGCATGCCAAATGTCGGTTAATCTTTCTGGCAGCATTCCTCCCGATCTTGCCCATGTCTTTTCATTTGATGAACAGATGAAACGAATTTAACCGATAAAACACACTAGGAAATGTCTATCTGCCTCATCCATAAATAAATGAATGAACGGATAAACAAGCGTATTACCACAACCAACCTTAACAATGTCACAAATAAAAACCTAAATTTGGCTCCAAAACAACAAACTAGCATTACAAAACAAGTGTTAAGACATTAATTTTTGTTTTTGTTTACAAATTACTCATTTATTCAATCCTTACTAGGGGCGGATTCAGGCCAGATGCTAACTTTCTCTTTCTCGTACTTAACATACAAAGCAGTAGCCGCGGTTACAAAATAAACCTGAATCAACACAATTGCTGGTGTGTGATAGTTGATTACACTTTTACCCGTTGCAAGCTCTACTAATAACAAAGCTGATAACCCCAGAATTGCGATCCTCCCGTTTACCCGTTCACTATACGGGCTAAACCCGAGTTCCACTTTTAATCCACCAGAAACCGATTCTTTTAAAGGAACTGGAGGAAGGTACATTCCTGACCCGGACCCAGATGAGGATTTCCCTTTCTTAGCTTTCCGGAGCTCTGCTTTCTTGCCGGTCCCGCTTCGGTATCGGAGTCGAACCTGGGACAGGCGGCTCTCAAATTGATCATCAGATGCGGACCCGGGTTTGGAATCGGGTTCTTGGGTTGTGCCTGGTTTGTTGTCATCTGTGGTCGCACGGGTGGTGAAGGAGTGTTTGGGCACGTGGGATCTGATCGGGAAATGAGTTGCTGCTGCCGTTGTTGAGAGTTGCAGAGAGGGTGAAGATGGTGGTGTAGCCATTGTTAGATTTCTGGTGAAGTTGTTCTCTTTTAGTGCGTGTTATTTTGTTTGGATAAGGCACAAAAACTCTCCGCCTTTCAGGTATTTCTTTTCTTCTTTTTTGTGGCGGGAGTTGTTAGTTAGCGATTGGCGCAGTGAGTGCTACGTGTATTTTATTAATGGGTAGTTTTGTCATTGTAAAATTCTTTCATGTGGATGGGCCTACCACTCTCACAAATGTATTTAAATGGACTTACTAAAAAGTTCAATGTGATTGATATTGGGCTAATATCGGCCCAGTTTTAGATTTAAACTACAGATAGGATTTGGGCCCATGATAAAATTCTAACCCGGCCATAGCAGAGTGAGTGGGGGAATTATTAGGTACTCTTGGGGTAGTATTCTTCCATTGAACTATCATGGACTCTCATTGTTATGTGAGTGAGAAAACATTATTTCATCTATCGAGATGAGTATATTAAGCAAGGTGTCGAGCTACTGTTGGCATCTACATCAATAAGAGGAGTGATCTTAGAACTTGAAACAGTGAAAGAAATTTGTTATCGAACAATATTTATGAGCTGTATCATTTCAAAAATTATACGTAAAAGATAAATTGTCAGATGGACTTGGTATATCATGTTATTCATAGATTAGGCCAGTAAATGTGAGATATATGGATAAACTTTTAGTGATCCCTGTCTAACGATATGATTATTTTACATAATTTCATCTACTTATTGTATTTATTGGTCTAATGTGATACACCGTCATGCTCTTAAATATTTAATTCAAGTTTCTTTCTTCTAAAATGTTGAATAGAATAATATCACCATTGGAGCAGCTTTGAAGAAAAGTGGAAAAAAAAATACAAAGATTAATTTTAAAAAATTGAAAAATTGAAAAATTAAACAGGACCTAAGAAACTATAATCAATCTTTGAAACTTGTTATTCTGATCATAAGATTAATTTTATAAAAGGCAAACAAAAAAACAAAGCAAAATTTCTAATTAAAAAATTGAAAAAAAATAGACATCCACAATATTTTCCCCATATTTTTTAATTTTTTTATATAATTTATGTGGCCCTATATATATAAAGTGTACAGTTCCACATATTTTAATTTATCTGGGCTTAAAAGCAATCTATCAAAGTGATCAATACCGAAGCCAGATCACATCTCTTGTGCAATTATACTATTTTTTTTATACGAACGCATGCAGCAGAACAGGATGTTAGGCGCTTACATCCCACATCGACAAAGCAGAAGATAATGTTGAGAGCTGCACCTATAAAAAGCAATTGAAGAGAATGTACAGTTCATACCTTTCTCGGCCTTTTGGCTAAGATCAAGTGTAGTATCTGTTCTTATCAGTTTAATATCTGATACGTGGGCCATAGGTCCACACGATATTAAATTAATTTTTTAAAGGGGAGGATCCACCGCAGTAGCTTGCTACTGGGATCTTCACGCGTCGCCCATGCGTTGCACTACTGCAAGGGCCGGGCGCACCCTCCAAGTCAAGTCTAAGGGTTTCGAGTGTCAGAACAAGTGTAATTCTCATCTATGTCTATAGAGCGTGGTTTCCTAATGGAAGGATCCAGTTTTTCTTTCTGTCTAGAATTGGGAGATTAGTTAAAGGTGCCCTGGTTATTTTAAGGGAAATTTAGTCTTAGGCGCTTTTATCAAGAATGTAACCAAGTAAATATTGATTAATATTACAATTATTTATTTTCTTAATCCTTCATTTTTTATGCTTAACTGGTGAAAGAAGTTTTAACATTGGCCACCTGAGTGGTACTCCAACAGACAAGAAATGAAACTGCATACTGTAGTTCTTAATTCTTATATCCAATGAGACCAATGTGAAGCAATCGCAATAGTAGTAGCAACTGAAAAGCTAGATTGAGTATTTATACAATGATAAAGCCTGACTTGCTTGCTTGCCTTTCCAAAACTTTGAAGGAAAGGTTCACTTCGGCTTAGATTCCGATTCCGGGTACTTCAGATAGA
>Ga0307517_10015323_pt1 | contig 10202 bp, 2 predicted proteins | sample 23_EM_MG_FD_194515 | JGI IMG/M metagenome (GOLD analysis project Ga0307517, IMG submission 194515) | Populus trichocarpa ectomycorrhiza microbial communities from riparian zone in the Pacific Northwest, United States - 23_EM | ecosystem: Host-associated > Plants > Roots > Unclassified | place...
GTATTTCTCCGCATAGTTTTTTCTTTTGATGATTTTCTCTGAAATTATCTATTTTAATTTTATTTTTTAATATTGAGCTGGTTAAAAATTACAGTTACAGTATGTGAGAAAAGCATTGTAAATTTCTTCGCAAATTACCGTGAATTGCCATAGTGTTTTTTCCCACATGGTTTTTTTCTAGTTTCTTTTGTGTTTTTTTTTGTAATATTTGTTTCCAAAATTATCTTTGTCGATTTTATTTTTTTAATATTAAGCTGGTTAGAATTTAACTTTGTAATAAAGCTTAATCATATGAGGAAAACATTGTAGCTTTCCTCACAAAACACTATGGATTGTTGGAGTGTCTCTCAACATGGTTTTTTTTTTTTCTTATGATTTTTTTAAAATTATCTTTGTCAATTTTATTTTTTTAATATTGAGCTGGTTGAGAATTACAATTACAAGTCATTACAAATAAGGCTAAATCATATGGGGAAGCACTGTAGCTTTCATCACAAAACACTGTGAATTGCTACAATGTTTCCAACATGGTTTTTTTTCCTATTTTTTTTTTGTATTTTTTTGTATTTTTTTAATATTGAGCTTATTGAGAATTTAGTTTTGTAATTTTTTTCTTTAAAACACTATGAATTGTTGCAGTGTTTTCCCATATGATTTTTTCTAAAATTATCTTTGTCGATTTTTTTTTAATATTGAGTTGGTTAAAAATTATAATTACAATAAAGTAAATCATATGGGGAAAACGTTGTATCTTTTCTCACAAAACGTTGTGAATTGCTACAGTATTTGTCTAAATGATTTTTTTTATGATTTTTTCTAAAATTGTCTTTGTCGATTTTATTGGAGAAAACATTGTAGTTTTTCTCACAAAACATTATCAATTGCTACAACATTTTTCCTCATGGGTTTTTTTCCTTCCAAAATAATCTTTGTTGGTTTTTTTTTAATATTAAGTTGGTAGAGAATTTAATTTTGTAATATTTTTTGCTTTTTATTAACAGAAAAGATAAATCATGTGGTGAAAGTACTGTATCTTTCCTCACAAAACACAGTGGATTGCTACAAATCATTTTATTCAATCTCTAAGTTTTTTATCACTAACACAATTTTTTTTTCTATCATGAAAATATTAACTCTATCATACCTTTAATTTTTATTATTTATATAATACTGATTTATAATTATAAATACTATTAAATATATTTATTTTATAATTCCACTACCGTACCTTTTATTATGAATCTAAACTTCATCTCAATATATCCATAAACCCCTCTAATGCATATATATATATATATATATATATATATATATATATAGAGAGAGAGAGAGAGAGAGAGAGAGAGAGAGAGAGATTGGGTTACTTTCCAGCCGTCAACTTCCCGTCCCCTCACTCTCTTCTCCAACAGTAGACCCGCTGACAGTAGCAGCAGCACCGACAGCCCGCCCTTCCGTTCCAGCAACTTTTAGATGGGACTGATTTTTGTGAGCAACATTTAGATATTGTAGCAAGGATCTAACCATGGTAACCCTTGGACACGTGTTTATAGAGTTCAACGAGATATTCCTATGCCTTTGATTACATCCTATTGTTTTTAGATTGGGTAAATTTTGGAAAAACAAATCGTATCAAAATATTTGTTTTATATTTTTAGATTATTTTAATATATTAATATCAAAAATAATTTAAAAAGATAAAAAATTATTATTTTAATATATTTTTGAGAAAAATAAAATCTTACATAGATGATGAGTTTTTTTTTTCTACTTATATGTTTTTTTGTGCGGTCTATAATTTATAATAATAATAATTGATAAATAATTAATAAATAAAAAACTTTCAATTGGTATTTTTATTTAACTTTGTGTTTTTTAAAAAATAAATTTTAAAAAGTATTTTATAAATATATGAATAAAAAAAAATTATTCAGCTCCTTCATGGCCGCTCTAAAAAATATATTTTTATGCCTTCGATTAAATGTTTATTGTGTTTAGTTACTTTGTTTCTTATAATTAATTTTTTATTTAAGAATATAAAAACAATAAAATGAAAAATATAATGCAAGGTTACTTAAAAAAAAACACTTACTAATATTAAAATAAAAATATTTATGTGGCTTGTGCTATGCCACATGTTGCATTTAAAAAAAAAATTACACTTAAAAAAAAAATTGGTCTATGTAAAATGGTTTAAATAACAAAACTTTCTAACTTGTCTCCTTGCTTGGTCCATATTTCAAATTAAATTGTTTTTGACTTAGTAAGTTCAAAAGCAAGTCGATGATAGTCAAAAACATGGTTTGAGATTAAATATAAATTTTAATATGACATATATTTTTTAAAAAATATTGCCACTACAACCTATTAGATTGTTTCGGGTTTTGTGATTTAACCCATCAAACCTGCAAATTGGATCATGAACTCTACATTTAAATTTCTGAAACTATTTTTAATTTAATCAAATGATAAAAAAATATTACCTCGTAAAATTGAGCATCAACTCTATGTCGGGATATTTGTATAAAACTTTAATAATTTCATAGAAAGCAAATCGAAATACATTATAAAGCTTGATTCCTAATCAACCGAAGTTAACCAACCAAACATGTGACCCGGATTATTGATTCAATCAGGTTAAAAAAAAATTAAAACTTTTTATTTGATTATATAATGACAAAAATAGATACTCGCAAAATCAAGAACCAATTAAATATTAAGATATTTATTTGAGATAGTGATAAACCTACAACTATCAAACTGAAACAAATTACGTTGTCTAATTAAAAATCAACAAAATATTAAAGGGTAAAATTAAAAAAAAAATAAGAAAAATCAATAAATATTCAATTGTGAAACATCAAATTGGAAAAAAAATCAATAAAAAAAGGAAAAAAAAAAAGAAGGCTTAGGCACACGAGGCTTGGGCAACCCGTGAACTTGCGCCCTACTTTGAAATTTTTTTTCTTTATTATTATGGGGCCGATGACTTGTCGTGTGGTGAGTGTTGAATTCGAGCAAATTTAAACCCTTAAAATTAATGATTTTTAACATAGAAAGTAAGAGTTTCATCCTACAGAGATACAAGTATTAGAACTTAATTACTCAAACTATTTAAGTTTAGATTGAAGCAAACCAAATAAAGATGCACTAATTATGCAAATATGATGGACTCAACTAATATACAATTTAAACTATAAGTAATTATGATTTAAACTAACTAAAAACAACTTAGAAAGCTAAGCAAACAAAATAAATAAATTATGAAAAAAAGGCAAATCAACATAATATAAAAATTAGAAAGAAAACTTTTTTAATAAGAAGTATTCATCAATGATAATTAAATATCAATCATTGAATTTAAATATGTTTTCTAATTTTATTTATGATAATAAATAAATAAATCAACTATGAAAAATAACAAGCTTTTCTACCTATCTTTACTTTTTAGTTAATCTAACACTTGTGCATCAATTAACCTTAATCATATAATAACCTTTATTATGCATGCAAAATTTAATTACATGAAAACATTAAAATCAAGATTAGTGCAATTGATTCATGATAATTAAACACATATGAGAAGTTAATTTAATCAAGACTTATGTTTTTAAGTAAAAATAATCAAACATGGGTTTGAAAATTAGATATTTTTGCTATTTTAGTTAATTAGTCATGAATCCATCATAAACTAATCACTATCAATAGATTTAAAACAAAAAACATATGTTGCGCATTATGTAAAATTTAAGTTATAAATCATTAAATTTAATCATAGAAAAAAAATAAGATATTCATATATCACAATCAAATATGAAATAATCTTAAGCACAAATCCTTATGATAATTTTAAACTCAAGAGTACTAACCTCTCAAAATTAAAAACTAAGCTTGTCACAAATTCAAGGAAGAAAGGGATAAAAAATAATAATTTTGAAAACAATAAAATCCCTTCTTCTTAATAACTAATTCCTAATAACTAATTCAAGAGGTGGAGAAGTCTCCTAGTTAATAACTAATTTCTAATCAGATTACTTTAAGGTTTTCTTATACTAATTTGATTCTAATAACTTGTGTATTGACTTTGACCTTCTAGAAATGTTTTTTTGGTCATATAGGACTCTTGCCACATCATTAATGAGTTGTTATGTCATCATCCCAAGATGAAAAAGATTAGGTTGGACTCACGGTAGTTTGCTGATAGATTTTATACCTCATTTCAAAGATGTCATTATCTCTCACCTGGATAAGGTATTGGGTCTACCATATATAGGTATGAAATTTGAGATGTCTAGTTTTCATCACAACTTGAATTGTAGACAAATTACATCTGTATTTTTAGATATGGTCCAAAGAGTACATGCTGGTCTAGCTTGATAGATTTGCTTTGACTAATCCTAATCCTATTAGGATTCGATATTCAAGTTGGATTTCTAATGCAATTAGAATTTTCTTAGTTCAATTATTGATACTTATGTGCTCTTTCTAGTCCTTTTTCTTGAAATTATGCTAAAAATGCTTCATTTAGCTTCCTTTTACACTTTGTGTCTCCACAATATCGTTAAGTACAAATAAGTAAGCTATTGTAAGACATAAAAACATGTATAAAAGACTAATAATAAAGTATTAAAAATATAGAGTAATATGAGTACATCATCGTGCGACCTTGATGTTTTTGAAAAAAAAAAATAGCAAGTGACGTGTTGCCTGCTCCACCTAGATTTTAGCGATTAAATGTCACTGGAAAGTCGGGCCAGGAGTGTTTCAAACCCAAAAATCTATTTTCAACTATTTTTTTATCCAAAGAATCTAAAAAAACTCTTTAGAGACCTAAATAAACTTGTTTATGACTTCAAATAACCAAAAAAACAGTCCAACAAAAATCAACCTCAAACCCAAAAACTTCTCAAGGTCACATCTATTTTTTCAAGCAATTTGAAGGTGAAAGAATACCTCGATGAAACACTTATCATCAAGACCCGAGTCTAAACTAGTTTTTCTTTTTCCTTTTCCTTTTTCCTTTTCTCTTTGAAAAATATTACAGGAGTTTTCATATAGCTAAATGATAAATACTAGAGTGGTTTAGTTTGAACTAGATTATTGGTTTGTGCTATTCTATTGGTCAAATCATTTTTTTAATAGATGTTGCTAATGTTTTTCTAGTAAGAAAAAAATTTAAACCGTGTGAGAGTTATTCTAACATAACCCGATTGACTTAGCAGGTCTAAAGACAACCTAGACAATTAGTAAAAATATAGTTTGGTTCAAAAAATCAAGAAAACATCTTCTTCTTTTTAATATTGAGACGACAATATATTGGATCAACTTGGATCAACCAATGTTAACCTGCTAAATCCACAACTTAGATCATAAGACCATGATAACTTTATTTAAAACAAATCAAAACAAATTATGAAGCTCAACTTTCAATCAAATCAATATTGAATGATGAAATTGATAAAAAAAAATCAATAGAAAACAACAAAAAAATACCCGAGTTAATTTGTCAAACTTACGACCTGCGTCATGAGACCAAGTAACATATAAAAAGTAAATCAAAATAAATTATAAAGCCTAATTTTCAATCAATCCAATATTAAATGATGAAATTGAAAAAAAAACATCAATAAAAAAAGAATCGAGTCAACCGGGCCACACTCATGATCTGCATCATGAGACTAAGATAATCTCATAGAAAATAAACTAAAAAAAAACTCCAGCCAACCCCGATTAACCTGCCAAAGCCGCAACCAAGGTCTTGAAACCAAGATAACCCTATAGAAAATAAATTAAAATAAATTATAAAACTTAATTATCAATTAACTCATTGTTGAATAATGAAATTAGAAAATATTTAATTTAAAATAGTAAAACAAACTGAGTCTACCCTGGTTAATTTACAAAACCTATGACCCAAGTCATGAGACTAAGATAATCTCATAGAAAATGAACTAAAAACAACTCCAGCCAACCCCGATTAACCTGCCAAAGTCGCAACCAAGGTCTTGAAACCAAGATAACCCTATAGAAAATAAATTAAAATAAATTATGAAACTTAATTATCAATTAACTCATTGTTGAATAATGAAATTAGAAAATATTTAATTTAAACTAGTAAAACAAACTGAGTCTACCCTGGTTAATTTACAAAACCTATGACCCAAGTCATGAGACCAAGATAACCGCATAGAAAGTAAATCAAAACAAATTAGAAAACCTAATTCCTAATCAACCAAATATTGAAGGATGAAATTAAAAAAATACTAATTAAAAAAAACTCGAGTTAACTAGGTTAACTTGTCAAACCCGCGATATGGATAATGAGACTAGAATAATCACATGAAAAGCAAACCACAATAAATCATAAAACCCAATCTCCATTAAACAAAATGTAAATGGTGAAATTAGAGGAAAAACATAGATGTAAAAAAACACCTATTATAATGAATACAAGTAACACCTTTTTTAGTTTTTGTTGATAATTAATAATTAATTATTTTCTCGAATAAAAATATGATTCTTAATTACAAACTGAAATATTTCATGCAAACAAATAAAAAAACTATTTTTATAAACTTTATTATATCTATACGAAGAAATACCTAGAAAAAACCTTCTTATACATTAATCTTGGCTGACCAGCCAAGAAAAAAAAATTGATGGTGCCTCTTTGAATTATTATTATTAATTAACATATACCACCTTGACATTTCAAAGTAACTGTTAAAAGTGAAATGCATTTTTCAATTTGATCTTTAATTTTTTTAATATTCTCAAAATTTTTTAATATTTTTTTTATTTTATCATTTAACATTGAGTTTATTGGATATTATACTTTATAATTTGTTTAAATTTTTTTATGAAGTTATCCTGGTCTCATGACCTAGGTCGCCAATTTTGTGAGTTAGATGTGTGGACTCGGGTCATTTTCTTGTTATTTTTCTTAATCATATATTTGTTACTTCATACTTCAATATTGGATTGATTGAAAATTGAACTTCATAATTATTTATTTGATTTGCTTTCTATGAGGTTATCACAGTCTCATGACCCGGGTCGCGAGTTTTGCATGTTAGCCAGATTGACTTGTTTTTTTTTCTCAACTGATTTTTTTTTAATTTTATTCTTCAACATTAGATTGATTGAGAATTAAAATTTATAATTTTTTTATTTGCTTTCTATCTATCTTGGTTTCCTAACTCAGGTTTTAAAGGTTAACCTGAGTTGATTCGAGTTAGTTTTTTGGTTATTTTTTTATTTGATTTTTTCAATTTAATCATTTAACATTGGATTGATTGAGAATTGAGTTTCATGATTTTCTTTTAATTGTCTTTTTTATAGGGATATCACAATCTTATGACCCAAGTTGCGGGTTAGGTTGGTTGAATAAGGATTTATATCCTTTTTTAGTTGAATTTTGTTTTCAATTTTATCCTTCAACATTGGATTGATTGATAATTGAATTTATTTATTTTTTATTTGCTTTCTATAGGGTTGTTATGATCTCATGATCTGGATAGTAGATTTGACAAGTTAACCTTGGTTTATCTAAGTTGATCTAATTTATTGGTGTTTCAATATATTTTTTTAAAATATTATCTTGATTTTTTTAGTCAAATTATACTTTTATTGGTCATCCGAGTTGTCTTTAAATTTTTCAAGCTGACTAGGTCACATCAGATTAATCATCTTATAGTTTTTCTTCTTGTTAAACAACACATTAAACAAAATCATTCAACACAACTAAGTCAAAAGCCCGTATTGTTATGTAAAATATCTTGATCTTTATATGCCTATCAATATTTTTTATTTTCATCTTCATTTATTTTTAATGATCTTTTTTTTTTCATTTTTTAACACACACATTTCCGGATTTACTTGATTATATTTATGCATAAAGTTTTCGATTTGCGCTTATAATTTTTTTATAAACAAATATGTGTTGAAAAAACATGCATATACAATTTTCTTTATTGGAAAAAAATATCTAATTCATGGTTTAGCGTGAGTCAAATAGCTAGTAGAAAAATCTAAATCGTGTAAGTAATTCATTGTGCAAAATATATTGTGAATCCCCTCATAAAACAACGTGGACTCACTATTCACAATGTTTTTTTTTCGTCCATTTTCATTTGATTTAAGACCAAATTGTACGTCAATTTAGGCTAATTTGCTAGGAGAGGGTGAGATTGAAAGATTGAAGATTAAAGTAAAAAACACTGAGGAAATTAATGGTTTTTTTTTAACTTTGGGCAAAATGTACGTTGCAGTCCTCATACTTTTCAAATTATAGATATTGTATCCCTCCAAATTTTAGAATGCAAAAAACAAAAAATCAATTTTAGTCCAAAACATTATTTTTTATTTATTTTTAAGTTCTTGGTTTTAGAGAGGAGAGAGAGTCGCTAGATTCCAATGATAGAGAGAGAAAATCAGTGTTGACACCGATTCTGACTATTAAAATGGTCGATTTTGGTGTCAATAGATTTCATTTCATGATAGAAGTTCCTTTTAGGTGTTTTTACACATTCAAGCTGCCTAAAAAACCAAATCTAAGTTCAGGAAGAGTTTTGGTTTTGAGTTGGTTTTAGTTTTTAATGCGGGTTTTTAGGTTTTTTTAAGGCCATTCATGGGTTTATTAAGGTGTCTAGAGTGTTTTTTAGGTGTTTTGAGTAAAAAATAATGAATTGAAAATTGGGTTTCAATACCAAAAATAAGCCAGCCCTATTTTTTCAGCTACAATGGTGGCCAAATATGGAAAAAATAGATAATGCATTGTCTACTCAACTGACGAAGTGTCATATGAGTTTATTTTTAAAAAAACAAATTGGGACAAATAACATGTCATCTACGCTATCAATATTTTTTTAAATATAAGGTCCCATGCATGGGGGGCCATAAATGGGCCAAACATGCTAACATAGCTTGCAAACTTAGCAACACCTGATCTCTTTATTTTTTTTAAAAAACAAATTGATACTTTTTTTAACATGATTTTTTTTAATTTATATTCAAATTAATAGCCCTTTCTTCTGATTATTTTATTTTATTTATTTATCCATTTTAAAATAGTGGTTGTTTTTAATTATTTTGCATATATTTAATTTTTAAAGAGATTGTTATAATTTATCTATAATTTTTTATGTTTGAAATTTATTTTTAAAAATAAAAAATATTTATTTTTGATTAATATTTATAATATGTGCAACCTTGCATGATATTTGTTTCTTTTTTATTTTATTCAATCAATTTCATGTACATGTTTATTAATATAATTATTTGATTAAACAAAAGAAAATTAATTTTAATAAACAAAGTCATTGAATATAATCGGGTAAATAACCTTGTGTTGTGAGATCAAATATCTTGATCTATATTTATCTGTTAATATTTTTTATTTTATCTATAGTTATTATTAATGATTTATTTATTTATTGACATAGATCATTCTTAATTTATTTAGTTAAATGCATGTATATAAAACTTTTTGATTTACACTTAGGATTTTTATACAACAAGTAGGCTGGAGAAGCTTATATATTTAATTTTTTTATTAAAAAAAATTATAATTAATGATGAAGCACAAGTACAATAACTAATAATAAAAAAGCCATGTTTCCTTTACTTCTATTCCTTTTCTTCCGAGAAAATTTCCTTTATTTATAACAATCAAAGTAATCTACGACTTTTTTATTTTTTTCCTTGCCGATCATCTTTATTTCCTAATAATTTGATTTCTTGAAATTTGATTAACCTAATAATTTGTATTCATGTCAGCCTATGAAGGACGTTCAATTTTCGATTTGCCTTCTATTTTTAGTTACTATTTGATTTCGAGTTCTTTAAAAAGAAAAAAAAAAAAAACTATTCCAAAGCTTTGATGATTTGATTGTTAATGGGTTTTGCTTCATGGGATCTCTGGTCTTTTGTTCAAGCGTGCTTTGCTTCATATTTCTCCCATTCTCAAGGAAGTAGCTAGCTAGTGCCTTTATTTATGCGAGTTCTATTGGAATTCTTTTTTATTATTTTAGAGAAAATACGTGAAGCAAACTGTTTTTTAAATGGAAAGAAAAAAAAGGTTTTATGTCATTTCTAGATAAAAAGCTTATTTATGTTTGAAAGAAGAACAACATCATCTTTATTATTTCTTTCAAATTAAAGGTTATCTTTGCTTTTTATCTTCTTGTACATTTTCTTTTAATTGT
>Ga0307517_10015324_pt1 | contig 10201 bp, 8 predicted proteins | sample 23_EM_MG_FD_194515 | JGI IMG/M metagenome (GOLD analysis project Ga0307517, IMG submission 194515) | Populus trichocarpa ectomycorrhiza microbial communities from riparian zone in the Pacific Northwest, United States - 23_EM | ecosystem: Host-associated > Plants > Roots > Unclassified | place...
CTTATATATATATATATATATATATATTCTAGATCATGTTTGTTTCTACGTTTTAAAAAAAGTATTTTTGAAAAAAATAATTTTTATTTTATTTATTTTATTTTAAATTAATATTTTTTGATATTTTCATATTAATTTAATGTATTAATATCAAAAATAAATTTTAAAATATAAAAAATATTATTTTAATACATTTCCAAATCAAAAATATTATAAAAAGTAACTACAACCGTACCCCTAAACACTTATTATCGATCTAAACAATGGTTTTCATTTTGTAAGAGATTGTTGGGCAAAATATACAACATTTTGACAAGGTACTTTAGGAAATTGGATTCTAACTTTCTCTTAATCCTTCCTTAACCAACCCATCCAAGAGAAAGAAAGCAAAACATAAATCACCAGGTAGTTTTTTTCTCTTAATACATTTTGACAAGGTACTTTTGCCTCCAAATAATTATTTTTTTCTCGGATCATTGGGTTAAAATTTCTTACCATAAACATTCCCCGCGAAACAAAGTAGTTTCTTACAATAAGTATAATTTGGATGGAATTCATAATAAAATATGGATAAAAATACTTAATTGAAAATTTCTAAAAATCAAGGCAAATAAAATATATAAAAAATTATATATAGTCAAAACTAAGAATTTCTATTTTATTAAAGGACTAATTTAATCTAAAAAAAATTAAATTGATCAATAAAATTTTAATACTATATTAAAAAATCATCTCAATCTAAAAGTTTAAATTATTAAAAAAAATCCCAAAAATAGTTTTATACTAACACAGACTAAAATCAATTTTCAGAATACTGAAAAGAAAAACTAAAAACTTTTTCAAGAGTGGCTTTGGAGGTGTAACTGGAAGTGGAGGTGAAGTATTTGCGGCACTGCATGTAGTTCTTGATTCTACTTTTCGAACCACTGTTTGCACTTCCCAGCCTCAAACACATTGGCAGTAAAAGTTGCAAGAGCAGAAGAGGAAGACATGGCTGCTGTTTTCGGCCACCTTTCTCTCCGAACCTTTTGCATGTAGTCTCGGGTGTCAAGGGAGAAGCTGTTTGTGCGGGCCTTTTTATGGCCTTCGTTCGATGAGAACTGAGAAAAGAGTCCTGTCTGCACCTGCAATTGGACACTCCACTTGGGGGTTGAGTCTTTTTTCTAGTGGGCTTAAGGCCCACCTAGTTATTCTGTGTTGGGCGGAGAATGTCATGGGCCATTTTGGACAAAGTGACTCAGGCAAACTCACCTCCCACCTTGCTGTGAGGATAATCACCACCATGACGGGCAAAGCTAGATAAAACTTGACCTCCTGCAAGGGAAAAAAAGCCCTTCATTCAAATCTTATTATTCGATAAAATCATGATTCTTTATTCTCTGTTTTTTTTTAGGAGAAACATTTATCAATTATATTTTATAAAATAAAATTATCTTTTAGATATATATATAAATTAATAAAAAAATATTTCTCAAATATTTTAAAAGATCTCATTTTGTTCAATTAATGCCTCTATTCACCTTAAGTTAATTTTGGTATCAACAAAGATTTTTTTTCTTAATTCCTTATTTGGACTTTAAATATATAATAAGGGTCCTTGCCCCTTACACAAATGAAATTTAATTAGATGTAATTAATTAATACATAACTCGAGCCTCTGATTTTCTAAGATATTAAAAAAAATAGCCTCTTATTTTAAAAAAAAAAAAAAAAAACCTCTCCAAAGCACGAAAATATATAGAAGAAAAGCTTAATAAAAATAACTTTGAACTTCTCTCCCCTTTAAAAATAAGCAGACTTAACCTAATAATTGTGTATCAAATACTTTACTTTACTTCGCCTAGCAAAATAAATAAAATGATAATAATAACAATAATTAACACCAAAAATAAATATTTTCCTCCGCGTGCAAACTCAACTGAAAAACCGCCTCTCCCCTCTCATCCTATCCGTCAAAATCGCAACGCGTGAAGCGACCGAGAGAATGAATTTTAACTAACAAGCAAACAACTCCCCTCTATAAAATCCAAAGTTCACAGATAAACATATGAAAAAACCCTAATAAACCAAATCCCTGTTCCTTCACCACCTTCTGCATTACTTAGAAACCAACCCTAAACAATAACGCAAAATGGAATCCAACAATAAGAAAGGATTTGACATGGAAGCTGGTATAAGTAATCAACTGTATCCAATGATGCAAGAGCCACCGCAGTTACGCTGGGCCTTTATCAGGAAAGTTTACATAATACTTGCCATGCAATTGCTTCTCACGGTTGGTGTTGCAGCCACCGTCGTCTTTGTCCCTCCAATCCCTCGCTTCATTCTCCATACCACACCTGGCCTTGCCATCTACATCGTCTCCCTCATCCTTACCCTCATACGTATGTCCTTTTTCCTTCTCGTTCTTCTTTCTATATTTTGTCTTCATGGGTTTTATTTATTTGGGTTTTTTTTTTGTAGAATTATTTATGAGATTTTTTACTAATGAAACTGTGGGGTATTTTTTTGTGAATGGTTTTTGTTTGTATTAATGCAGTGCTTTGGCCATTGCATGTTTATTCCAAGCGTCACCCATGGAACTATTTTTTTATGGCGCTGTTCACTATTTGCATTGCGTTTGCCGTTGGTCTTTCTTGTGCTCTCACAAAAGGTATAATCGCAGCACCCCCATTATATTATAGAGTTATTTTTTGGGTAATTGCGTGGGTTTTAATTTGTTTGTGTGACTGAAAATTCGAAACCCGTAATTAATCTCTCTACTTTAATTGAGCAAGTAAAATGCAAAATAAAGTTTTATTTTGCAACCGAACAGAAGTTTATGACTGCACCAGTTTCATTGTAACGTTTTATCTAGAGAAAATGATAGCTAGCTCATTGAAGAAATCAATCGAAGGACACGTGAAATACAGAAATTAGTGATCTGATTTCACTGTTTAGGAAAGGCATATTGTATATTAGGACATCATAAATTAATTGGTGATTTATTTAATTACCTCTGCGTGTCTCGTCGATACAGGTAGGCACATTGGAAGTTAGGATCGGTTTTTTCGAGTTTTTCACATTGTTGTTATTGATTTTCTTTGATCCTTTTCCATTTCCATTTCGATCCCCAACATAGGGGTCTGTGATTTTGTTTCTGTGCTCGTTGGAGTTATTATCTTAATTAGATCCTTATGCTTTGATTTTGGTCCTATATTTTATTTTTATCAAGCTATTGGACGTTCAGGGTGTGTCTGCTCCTGCTGTTTGTGGCAAGAATCAGAGAATCATAAATGTAGATTCAGGATGCTGCATGTATTACAATTGCCACAGTCGAATGTGTTAGTCATGCTATATTCAGAATATTTGTGTGCTTGCTTATTAATTAAATTTTTTTTCATGATTTCCCCTATTTATCAATGGAAGATTAAATGGATGTTTAAGGGCATTGTATTTGTGTATGTTGGATTTTTAGAAAGTTTGTTAATTCACGGTAATAGTGAAGCAATGCATGCATGGTTGAAAGGAGTTTGACATATCTAGGGAGCATGAGTGCATATATAAGTAGTAGCAACCTATAAGGATGATTTTGCCAGGCAACAGATTATCTTTGAAAATAGTTAATTTGTTGGGTTAATTCCCCCCCCCCCCCCCCCCTATATTCTTGCGGCAATGTGAGATATATATATCAAATACCTAGCTAGCTATTTGCCAAAATATAAGAGACGATGACGAAGAGCAGTCTAAATGGGTACAGGTTGGACACCAATGTCTCCCGACATAACTAATGGTAATGCTTAAAAACTTTGATATCTGTTATCTGAGTGCTGACTGGCCTCTCTATCTGTCACATTGAAAGCATTAGATCATTAAGGATTGCTAATTTCTCATGGCCTTAAATTTTGACTCCAAAACGGTCAGGTATAGAGTTGCTACTACGGAAAAAATTCTGAAAATTGCGAACAATTGCTGACCCATGCTTTTTATATTTGATGGTCCATGGCAAGTGTCTGGTCAAGGTGCTTAATAACAATTATATTAAGTTAAAAAGCAAATAATTAATGGTTTTTTCATGAGTTTGTTATTAACAGGTAGGATTGTTTTGGAGGCAGCAATTCTGACAAGTGTTGTGGTTGTTGGTCTAACTCTCTATACCTTCTGGGCTGCGAAAAGAGGCCAAGATTTCAGCTTCCTCGGACCCTTTTTATTTAGTGCTGTCTTAGTCCTTATTGTTTTTGGGTTGATTCAGGTATGCATTCAGGGCTTTTGCATTTATAACCTTGATCTCCTGTGTCTCTTTTGTTTTTCTCTTTTGTTTGCCTTTAAACGAATACATTGCAATGCAGTTCCTTTTCCCTCTTGGAAAGTGGTCACTGATGATATATGGTTGCTTGGGAGCGATCGTATTCTCTGGTTTCATCGTTTATGACACTGGCAACTTGATCAAGCGTTTCAGCTATGACGAGTACATCTCAGCAGCAATCAACCTCTATCTGGATATTATCAATCTATTCCTTGCTCTCCTCAACATCTTCAATGCAGTTGACAATTAGACTCCTCCTATACCTTTTACTGATAATATCTTTAGTTCCTCAATTGGATAGCTGGTACATAAAGTATGAAATACAAATCTTGCTGTTATAGCCTACATATGACTTCAGTCTTCTAACACTAACGAGTAGCATTCCTCCATGCCTTTCTTGAACCCCCTTCACGTATAGCCTGTCTGCAGTTTTCTGATAGTATTGTAGAATTGATCAGACTTGTTTGGTATCAACCGCGATTTGTTCTCTATTCTCCTTTTTCTCTACGCTTCCTTTTATGTGCGTGCTTGGCTTTTTGGGTGAGATTATTGTGGACATTGAAGTCAGAAGGCAGGCAAGTCAAAGAAGAGCCAGGTTTAGTTGAAGAAAGGGCGATCTTCTTCCTCTTCTTCTTCTTTTTCTATGTTACAACTGGGTGGTTGAGAAATTGACAAGGAAATTGCTAGGTTAAAAGTAACTGCTACCTGGCATGTAATTAGTAAAGTAATTAACCCACAGATGATAAACATTTCTTGTTTCTTTATATTAATCTCAATTTAAGTGAGCCCCAGAGAGAGAACTAACATTTCCGAGTATATTGAATAGTTGTTCATGCAAAATAAGGATCGAAGCATCGCACGCAATTTCATTCTGTATATATATGCCTCGAACAAAACATGGAATTTACAGAAAACATGACCTCTATTGTCAATACTCCCGCTTTCTGTGTGCAAGCATTCGTTCTGTATTCCATCACGAATAGTTTATAATCTACTGTATAGATGTAAACTGTAAGAACATTAATATTGACCAACGGGACGAGTATGGGAAATATTTGGAATCAGATTTCTTATAAATTGTATTCTCAAGGATATCAAAGTATCTAAATATATAATTGAACAACTTCATGATTCAAGAGTTGAGGAAACTTCTTCGGTAAGAGAAAAGTTTCTAAGATTGTTAGTACATAAATCTATGAAATACATAAAGCTAAAAAACCCCTTCTTCCCTTCTAATAAAAACATTTTCATTATCCCCTCAAGAATCAGAATTTATTTGTCCATCATTCGGATTTCAAATTACGGCCATGTGCCTAAAAAACGTGGAACAAGAAACAACAACAATTAAAAAAGCTTAACCAAAAATCTTCTTCGTGTCTAAAATGGAAAAAACAAACAAAAAGGACAGCAACTATTGTTAGGTTTTTATCAGGAAAAAAAATAATCTCTTCATGTATTGCTATGGGCTGAATTTAATCTGTAATATAAAGGCTGTTAGGGCACACGTCGGCTAAGAGTATGTTTCTCACAGTTTCTGTTTATATTTTTAGCTTAAAAGAATATTGAATTAATATTTTTTTATATTTTATAATGATTTTAATGTGTTAAAAAAATAAAAATATTTCACCTATATACAGTACAATCTTATCAGATTTTTTTTTTTTTTTAATGTCTAGATATAAAGATAGAACAATAATACTCATTCATCAGGATGAGCAAGGGGGAGAATTGCCTTCCATTTGCAGTCCGAAGAACAAATTGCACTTTGGGATATGTAAATATTGCAAACAGGCATTAGGCATTAATTTTCCATGCGAGACAGGCAATTGACCAAGGCGGTTCCAGAGCAGGACCACCACCCCTTACCGAAGCCGGCTTCTGCCAGTCAAGACCAAATCCAACTTCACATTAAGTCATTGTTAAGATTCTTGATTCACTTGTTCCGAACAAGATCGTTGGATAAAGTGGAGGCTGCACTAATCAAAACAATCATTGCCTCCACCACTACATTAATTAAACAAACCAGGGTGACAAGAACAAAAGGCCGACGTGACATAGAAGCACATTGAATCAAGCCGAATATTTATCTTCCATAATCAATCCACAATCAGAATTAGATTCCTTCTCGCTTTACCACCACCGGTCCGAGATCCTCCTTTCATTTCCCTCGACAGTGAAACACCAGAGACTTGGAACACATGGTTTTGCGTACTTTTTATTTGCGGCTCTTGCCTTTTACTATTCAGATACGAAAATCAAGAACCCAAACTATATTCCCCGTAGACCGAAGAGAGACCCACAAGGAGAGGCCATCTTCAATTCCTCGTTCTTTACAATTTAGGTACACCAAAAATATAGCCCAACCAAATCTTAAAAAGCTTTAAAATGTTCACATGGCCCATCTACATATATATATATAATAATCTGTATATCCCCAGCTTTCCATTTCATTTGCAAAACTAACCCCCCAGTAGATGGTCACACTCGCATTCTATGTCTGTTGCCCTTTTCTGCTGCAATGGAGAGAAGTCTTGCGACGCCTTGAGTCCAGAGATCATATTCCTTCTGGTTCGAGCACTCAAATTCGACAACTCCCCGTTGCAAAGTCTTCAAACCGAAATACCGCCTCTGCTCACCTCTCTCTAGCAAGTGGCGGCCTGGCCAGGAGGGCATATTTTTTATCACCTCAATCACCACATCTGTAAAATGAAAATTCAAAAGGTGTTGGTGCCACTTTAACTTTTTCTCAAATCCCCAGAATGGAAGAAGCCCTACCTCCTATTCTGTTTTTCACATTATTAGAGAAAGACAAATGCAATTATACTCACTCTTTTTCTTTTTTGTAATGGTCCCAGCGACATGTTTGCTCTTCATCTTCAACATAACCTGCACAAAAAGAAGTTTCAAAAGTTAAAGGTCGCATGACCAGAATAAAGAAAGAAGAAAGTGGTTCCATTTATTTCATCATTTGATCATATCTTTAACTTTGGCACTGATCCCTTTTTACCTCATTAGATTAGATCCACACTCATCATGCCCGAATAATTCAACGATTTGATATTCCAAAACAGTAAAAGCACGAATTTTGGTTTGAATGGAAGCGCAATAATTACCTGATTCATTTTGTTGACATAAACAGAAACTATCTTCCAGTGAAGGTCACCTGCATTGATCACAGCAACCTAATTAAGATTCTCCTCCCACATCAAGTACCAAATTTTGTTCCAAAATTGCAGTCACATAATTTTAGAGTTTTCCCAACTCTACCACAATCCGAGTGACAAGAAGATTAAAGAGCCAATATTGCAAAGAAATCAAATTCTAAATTAACTGATAGAGGAAAATATTAGCCAATAAATAACCTTGACAAGGAGTTGCTTGTTACCATCAACATAAACCTCATAAATCATAATACAAAATGTCTTCGTAAAATACCAGCTAATTGACATAATCATTGTTTAGACATGTTGCAACTTCCATTCAATCTTGGGATAAAAAAGAAAACAGAGCTAGATAACTAAATATGCAAAAATAATCGTGAGCTTAATTAATTTGAAACATGGAAATAATCACCTTCGCGAGTGCGCTTGAGGAGCTCACAACCTCTGGCAAGCAATTCCCTGCTGCAGATGCCCAGGAAATTCTCTTCAGGCACAAGTTCACCACTGAAACTACCATTTGAACTACCATTACTGCCATTTCCAACACCCACCCCTACTCCTTTATCCACTGGAATGACCGCTGCAATATTCCAGACTTCCTTCAATGCCCTCGCTTTCAACGTTGCTGCACCACGTAATGCTGCACCACTCGCACCAAAAATCTCGAATTATTTCATTTAAATTGTATTCCATAAATGTAAATAGATCACGTATAATCTGCATTTATCCATTATGATAAACATAATTTATTAATATTAAATAATGGAAAACAAACATACCAGTTGCAGCAGCAGCAGTTAATGTCATGATATCACCTGCAGAACGCACATTCACAGCAGAATTCACAACAGATGCAAGGTGCTCACGCTCTGCCCCCATGGCCTCTGCTGCCTCCACACATTGTGCGGCCACCAATGTAGCAGCGGATGCCACCGCCATGTCAGTCTTTGCCATTTGCTCATCTTTCCCAGCCCCCGAAGTGGCAGCTGTTGCAGCAGCACTTGCAGCGACAGCAGCAGCAACCCCTGCCACAGATATTGCAGCATGAAGCTGCGCGTTGTGGGCCCGCACCTCCTCCTTTTTCTTCTCTCTCCTGTCCTTCAACCACCTACCAACAGTCTTACCACCACCACCGGCAGCGGTTACTGTGAGGGCATTACCACCAGGAGTGACCGCAGGCGGACGGAACTGTACATTAGGCGGATTGTTGGGTCGACAAAACTGAGGAGAAGAAAGCACATGGATCTATAACTCATTATTTTCATTAAAAAACATCGGTTTCCTTTCTCATGAAATATTTTCTCCTAAAAATTGGGTTCGAGATTTTAGTATTTTCTGAATCATTAAACCAGCAAGTAAAATTGATTGTCTAATAATTAATCATCATAGAGACACATCAGAGATTATCTAAAATTATGGTGGTGGGTTGTTACGATGCTCTAAAAAAAAGTGGGTCCAGACGCCATAAATGTGTTGCTGTGGTTATGCATTGTAACTAATCTAATTCACTCTCTACGGGACCAGCTTGTACCCGCGTCTTCTAAAAACTACAAACGAAGAAGGTGATTAGATCTAAACAGACAAGGGCACGTATATCGTCATTATGCAATTCACGCACATCGCAAACAATAGCAGTTCCTATAATTTTGCTAAAAAGACAGAAAAGCAATCACCATCTTACTCAAAATTTTGTTAACCCTGTTGATTTTTACAGAAAAATACAAGGAGAAACAAGAAAAGCCACAGTAGTTTTCTTTGGAACAAAGCAAAGTATACTACAGGAGACCTGAAAACAATAGTATTATTGATTTTCATTCTCAAAAAAAAATTATTGCTTTTCTTATTTGAAAAGGAGAAACAGAACAATAGATAATAGATACTCTCTCTCTCTCTCTCTCCATCTCTGGTGCGAAAAAGTATCATTGGTTACAGAGAAAGCCTGAGATATGTTTCGTGTCGTGGGGGGCCTAGAGTCAGTGGATCAGAAATCGTGTTTTGCACCAAAAAAGATCAAAAACAAACACAAACACAGAATCGACGAGACCAACTTTATTTAAACTTGCCTAAAATTACCCTAAAAATAGCAACAAATTTCATAACATTAATCAGCTTCGGCCAACTTTAAGGAATTACCTTGACATCGTCCATCTCAGATGGAGAGACAGGAGGACTGTCCGTTAAGGACCCATTGAGAGGTCCACTGCTGTGAGAGAGTCGGCCTGAAGTGCGTGGAGATGCCTCCTGCTGCATGAATAGACCCCACAAATCAAGAAATGAAGTAAAATTATGGGCAGTTATAACTTTATTGAGAGAATTAAAAGTAATAACAGTAGGGAATAGACTAGTGACTGTGAAGGAGACAGAGTCTTTGTTTGTGTTTCAAGAGATTATAGAGTGGGAAAAGAAACGATGGTGGATCAACTGTTAATGTGGTTGATATGGATTTTGAATGAGAGATAAAACCAAAAAGATAAAAGAAGAGTGAAAATGGAGCGTGTAGGGATCAAAACAAGGTCAGACTTAGATTTCTCTTAAAAAAGATACATAAGCAGGGCAATACAGATAACTTTTACAAATTGGTTCGATTAGAAAACAGAGAGAAGCAAACAAACACCGTAGAAGAAACAAGTTTTTTTTTTTTTTGGCAAAAGAGAACTTAACCAAAGCGTCAAAAAGGACAAAGACAGTGAATTGCTTCGTATATTATTAAAGAGAGAAGAACAAAACAAAGACTCAAAGAAAGCCAAAAAGAAAA
>Ga0307517_10015325_pt1 | contig 10201 bp, 4 predicted proteins | sample 23_EM_MG_FD_194515 | JGI IMG/M metagenome (GOLD analysis project Ga0307517, IMG submission 194515) | Populus trichocarpa ectomycorrhiza microbial communities from riparian zone in the Pacific Northwest, United States - 23_EM | ecosystem: Host-associated > Plants > Roots > Unclassified | place...
GGAGCCAAGAAACAGTTACTTTCGAGAAAATTTAATACACAAAACATTCAGCATTTTATTTATTCTCACACATATTGCATGGATCCCCGGTTTAAATCACGTTAAACCACACTGATGAGATTATTTCCCACAATTTGACAGATTAGACTTTCAGGCAGATAATTAGTAGTCTACCATGGAACCATAGTAAGGACTCCTGTATTTTAATCATGCTAGACCTTGCAAATTATTAGTTCTGCAGGTTGGGATGTTTTTTATGGAGTAAGGCCCATGTGTGAGGGAAACAGTTAAATCATAATGTCAGCCAACATTTTCATAAGTTAAGTTTTTTCAGAGGATTTTTTCCAAAAATATTAAAGGAAACAGAAACTGTCGACAAGAATTAGCAAATCACCATCTTAAAGTTCAACAAAAAAGAGATAATAGAACAGAACTACTTACAGGAAATTGAATTACATCATCCCTCGCCCATCCAAGTGCATTGTAGACAACAACAATCTACAATGTAAGATTCATAGATGATGTATTTCAATGTAAAAAGTTTGTGGTTAATTACAATGTTGAAGAATGAGATATGTTCTTACCAAGTTTCTCCCTTGAGATAGATCTACTTCTGATGCAGGACAGTAACTAATATTCAGAAGTGGGCACTGGGAAAAAAGAAATGGAAGATGTGAATGTGAAGTCCATTTTGGTTTGATTTTCAACTTCAAAGAAAGAATATTATCATTCATTTTATGCAGAGTTTTTATTTATATTTTTTTTTACCATCATTTTATGTGCATTGCTAATTTTCAACATTCAATGATCAAAATCTTTGCCCTTTTCCTTAGAAAAAAAGGAGCAAATATCACAGAAGCTACAGTAGATTAGAGTGTAAGCCACGCATTTTTATTCAGAAGTTTCAAATCAGTAACTGATTAACCCATTTGTCATGGGCTCATTCAATGTCTGTGTAAAGATGCAGTACATGATAGATACCAATATCATTATCATATGAAACACAATTGTCCTATGTACTGCATGGAAACGTAAAAGAAGATGAGGAATGGAAAGGGACACAAAATGATTCATTCATAGTAGCAACAAGCCATTGAATTGTAGGCTAATAAAGCTGAAGAGATTACGAGTTTTTGCCTGTTGAAATTTAGTAGTTGACCTCTGACATCCAGTATGTGATGCAGACTCCACCAAGCAAGCAAGTGAGGATGCAACTAACTTTTCAGCCTGCAAGGATTTAATGAATTATCAACTAAATATTTAAAGAAAAAAGTGGAGAAACACTATTACCATGAAAATTCAAATGGTTAAATAAACTTTTTCACCTCTGTGTAGCCAATTGACAATCGTTTTGCATAATCATTAGCCACATGTTGCTTTTCTGTACCAGTAACAGCGTCATGATGCTGAGCAATGGCAAGAGAATCTGCCAATGAGTCTGTGTTCGGTCCTCTATTGCTCCTCCCATTGTAAAACTCTAATTGTCTTGCAGCCTGAGAGAGAGTAGATTCATTGGAAGTACAAGATTATAGCCTGAAAACTGTGTTGTGCCAAGGCAGCATATAACTTTTAACAAATCAAAACAGTCATCTTAATGAATACCAAGTAGTAGCCACTCATCATCCTGACATAGCGTTTCAAGGCAGGTCTACTTGCAAAGTATCCAGTCCAGTAACCATTTGCACGATCTGCATACCTGGAAGGGCACATGCTTCAAGTTCTAAGAGTTGTTCAAAGTGAAGGAATAACCAGCAAATGAGTTATAAAAACAGTCAGGATTGAGCTTACGGGAAAAAGTCCCCGGTCTTTACTGGCCAGTGCTCATTAGTAGCATGTTTTGCATCAGTGTAAATGGATGGTGTAGAATAGAGAGCATTAACACGTCCATCCTAGAAGCATTCAGAGAAAACCATGTAAAAGTGACAAACTCAGAAAACAAGATAACATAGAGATGCGTACCCATAAGGGGGTGCAAATACACATCCTTACTATCAAACCATTAAATCCTGATCATGAAAAGCACAGGTGAAAAATAATCTGAGGCATCTAGCATTATCCCTTGAGATGAATTCAGCATGACACAGATGATGTTTATATTCATAGACTCCTCAACCCTGATTGGTTTGATGTGCGAGCGTCAGCCTTAAGGTTCCACTGAAATGGAATTTGTACCTTCCAGTGAGATGATTAAAGCTTTGACGAAGAGACATGTACCTTTTTAGAAGATTGCCACACTACTTCTGCATATAAATGCCACAAGGCATTATTTTGTTTAGTAATCACTAGTTTAACTGGCCTAATTTCATGGATGAACGAATTATCTAACTGAGTCATGGATTCATTTGACCCATAGCAATATCACCATTCACCGCCCTCATAAAAAAGAAAAAAAGCCAAGGCCACAGTTACCATTTTGTGGAAGTGCTGTGGACATGAAAAGCATTGTGTGATGGTAATTATGGTATAAAATCAGTCAAAAACCTACTGAGAAAATAATAAGGAAAACATACCATGTTGACATAATGAATCAGCTTGTCCATCTGTCGGAACCATGAATGTGCATACTGATACTTAAAATCTGTTCCCATGGTCCACATTATATGATTTGTTCGTGTTATATTAGCCTGAGAAAAGAGTAAATTATGTTAGAATAACTAACAGAGGGCACTTGTGAAATGATATACACAGAATTTTAAACTGAACTTTCTCCATAGCAAACCAGAACTTTTAACATTTATTTTCAGACTTGGGTTTAATAAATACAGACATTATAGGATAAAGTTCAATATTTGTTTTGTGTCATCATAAATAACTAAAGATTTTAACAGATCACCATTTTACCTGTGATACTGCAGCAGCAACGAAGTCATCGACTCGTTCTTGAACATTGTAATCAAACAAATTGATGTCATCCTTCAGAGGATGAGCAAACAAAATTAACACTGCAGACTAGCGAATATTCAAGGGATTCAAAAACAAAGGATCAGCTTTTTCTTATGCTTTACTTGAACAACAGGTGAAGGGTCATTGACTTCAAAATAGAAACCACCAGGAGGAGGCTCATAGTGTTCCGGGAAAGCACCAGCAAAAATCTACAACAATAGAGCAAGAAGATAAGGGTGAATATGAAAGAATTTTTCTCAGCAACAACGCATATGGAACAGAGAAAACTAAAGATTAATCTCTATAGGCTATAACATAACCAAAAGATTGAATTTTGTGTGCAATATGCTCATCTAACTCAAACCACTTATATGCTGATAAGCCTAAACCTATACATTTTGTTCACCTGTGCAGACGAACCAAAACTCTTGGAAGCCTGCCAGACAACTTCAAGACTTTTCTCATTTTTACGCTTGGCCCGGTCTTGATAATCTATCCGGCCAAAGAAAAGAGAGTCGAATCCAATCTACACGAAGATTCATTTAATCCTTATGCTGTTATGAAGCTGGAAAAATAAAACCAAAACAGATACATATGTACAATCACACTCATGCAGACACACGCACACGCACAAAGTTTAGAGGTCTAAATGAAGATAAGGATAAATAAGTTTACTTCCGCTCCCAACATGTAAGCCTGCACCGCAGAATGACCAAAAGGATCAATTTGCCAACCAACTCTTGGAGTCACACCAAAATCCTTTTTGATAAACCGATGCCCAAGAGTTGTCTGGTCAATCATGTCAATATAATGTGTCACCGCTTCATCGTGCATGCACATCCCCCCATTTCTGCAACACAACAAAGAAAGAGGCATCATCAGGAGCCAACTCTTCATAAAATGAATAACAGCTTGAAGCATCCCATACAGCAAGCAAATTCAAGGTATATGAAGAATAACCAGAAATCAACACTTGATTGAGACTTAAGAGTAAGCTGAAAGAACATTGCTGAGATCAGTGGTTGTAACTGTGTGCTTTACATGAATTCAAGTTGACCGGAACTAACAAGTTGCTTGACTACATGCTGCATAGTCTCGCTCTGATCTCTCCACCACCGTTGGAAAAAAGCCTATGCATGTGAGCAAGAAATATCAATAGTTAGATATTCGCTATCAAACAATTTAAATGCTATTATATAACATAGGGATTATTAAAATTTCCTATGGCGCTAATAAGAATCAAAAGTCTTACTTCACTTTTCCAATTTGAACTGCCTATTGTTCTATTATATTCAGGTGGGTCCCTTCTTCTCTTGAAATGCCACCATTATTGGAGTCTATAAAAGCTAGCCTAATGCTCAAATGCCAGGCAATACAGAAACGTACTCCTAATCATTCATGAACTTTTGAAACACTAAAAATATAAGCCAAAAGTTCACATCTCAATTTTGGAAATGGTGGAAGATAATTCAACTCTTTGCTTCATCTCATCGCAAAATCTTCATCAAAATTAGTAAATAAGGAATGAATAATACTTGCCTGTTCAACATAAATGAATTTCCGGTTCTTGTCAGCCAACAGCGCAGGAATAAGAGAATCCAATACATTTTGCACACAAGCACCCTATAAAATAATTATAATTAAAAAAAAAAAAAAAGCAGCCCATCAAAATATAAGCCTCCCTCAAGTGAAACATATCACATTAAACAAAAAGAAGAACCAGAAAAGGAGTTATGATCTTAATTACTTGGATAGAATTGTTAGAACCAACATAGTACTGATCAACAGTCTTCAACCAACCAACATCATCATGGGTGTGAGCGACCAAGTGAACATTGATCTTATCTTTCACTATACCTTGTGAAGTGTTATAAACCATGTACTTGGCTTCCACCACAAATAATGAACCACCCAGCAGCAACAGCAACAAAACCACCATCAACACTTTCATCATCTCCACTTCCAGCGAAGTAAAGCTTGGAGAAACAGCAGCTATATATCCCCTCTCTCGCTTGATCAAAAAAAGTCGTTAGTTTCTTGGGTTAGAACTTGTACTGACAAAGAGAAGAGGGATCCGAGTCAAGCAAGCATTCTTTATTATTTCTAATTTCTAGTTAAGTGGGGCTTTCTTGGATAAGGCTAAAAGACTTTTACAGAGGAGACTGTTTTGTCTTTCCTCTACCTGGCGAAGGTTGCTCTCTCCACTGTAGCTGCATCACTTAAAATATTATTTCTTGAATAAAATAAAAATACATAATGCTAAGTTTAATACTCTTAGTTACTCTATTTAATATTATTTTTTGCTCTTATCCTTTGGGTTATTGAGAATACTTTAATTCGTCCTGACCTAATGGATAATTAATAAACAAGTGAGAGCCGGTGATGAACTAATATATCATTATATTTTTAAAAATATATATATATATATTTATTTAAATATTTAAGAGTTTCAAGATCTATTAAAAAAAAATTACATATACTAGACACCAAATATAAACTATGAAAAATTCAAATTAATATAACTGAAATATTAACCAATTATGTAACATATAATTCTTATTTTTAATTATTTTAGCACATCAAGATTAATCATCTCATTTTTCTCTTCCTTTTAAAATTTAAAGAGAGAATTATATGGACACCCGAGCAGCTAGAGGAGGCAAGCAGAAGCCCAAACCTTGTAAAACATTTTAATTTTTTTTATTTAGTATTTAAATATAGAATAGTATAATATTTTTTATTTTAAATAAATGAGTTTTTTAATAATATATCTTGTTATATTAATTTTGACCTCCCCTCTCAAATATTTCCAGCTCCGCCTTGCGAGCAACAATAACCCGAATAATGTTTCTTCTTCTTTTGTTTTTAATTATTTTGTTTAATTTATTTTTATTTATTAAGTTATAATTTTCATAACCAATGGATTTTGAGAATAATCATATGCTTTGGTTATAATGTAACATAAAAGGTTATTTTTATTGTATATTTAAAAACTTTTATTTTTTTATGCGATCATATTAGTACTAATACATCAGATCTCATCAGAACTCCATAGTTGAATGTGGTTTAACTCTAGAACAGTCGGAGTTTTACTCGTTCACCTAAACTCATAAAATACGCTTTTCAGAAAATAGGTTTCCTCAACTCAAAAAAAAAATCTAAAAACCTTTTGCCCCCTCATTTAAAATAAATAAAATTGAAAGGATATGAGTAGTAATAATACAGTGTGAGGGTGCCAGATCAGCAAAATGAGCCATGCTTAGTTTGGATTGCAATCACAAGCTAATCGAACTGCAACAAAATTATCTCCTTTGCAGGGAGAAGCACGAACTGTCAGAGTCATGTCATTTGGAGTTAAAACAATGAGCGTTTGAATCTTCAAGAGGTAATTACAACATGAATCTCAGGTGAAGTAGTCATCAAGGCTTGCATTGCATTCAATCTATAATCTTAAAGATACGATTTATATTATTATTTGATTATAAATTGATTGCAATTTTTCTTTTTTCCGAGCACTAATCGGCCAGATGATGCTGCATGCAATTCTTTTACAACGTCTGGGGCAGGCAGATGATCTCCCATGTCCCAACATATGTGGAAGGTAATCAAAGTCTATGGAAAGCATTGATTTCCATGGGGGCAAGCTCCACCACCAGCTTGGCAGGATCAACAGGTCCTCCCCGCACCATCTTGGATTCTTCTCCGGCGGAGCCTTCTACTTCCCAAACCAACCTCTTCTTCTCCATGTGGCAGGTAAACTCGATTCTGTCACTTTAACTATCTGGAGAAATCGAAAAAAGAACATTGCTTTGATATTAAAAATTAAATGCTTAATGTTTACAGTGATAGAAGCAGCAGGAAGGTTTTGTGATAGAAAGTCTGTGCATTAGTTAGAGAATTTCTGACAAGTTATCCATGAACGAAGTTGTTGGTGTACTTCCCCCAGTGGTGGAACCCTGCATATAAAACAGTTAAAGAAACCTAGAACCAAAACAAAAACATTTGCATTTTGCCTTCAATTGCTTGTTATTTCATAACTGCATGAGTTTACGATAACTACTTGTTACTAAACAATGCAAAAATTGATTTAAGTATTAGATGGACACAGTTACCTGGTATTGGGGTTTTATGGAAATCTATTTAATTTATTAATAAGAATTTATTTCTCTTTAATATTCATTAAATATCTTATTAATAAAGCTAACATTTAATTAATAAATCTAAAGTAAAAATAAATCTCTTGAGACAAAAATATTTTACAAAGAAAATTATAAAGTTATTATAATTATGAGATTCTTATTGCATCAAAGTATTATTCATAAATGTTATTGGTCAACGTTCTATTAAGATTAAACATTAATTAGAACTATTGAGACTTATACATAGTTGTTTTCATAAGCTGAAGTATGAGGGATACTTGTAACTAATATGTAAATGCTTATCAGATGACATGTACAGTACTGAACTAACCCACATGAGAATTCCATATGGAGAGATCACATGTGTCTATGAAATGACTCATGTTACGGTGTGCAAGTGATTCTTAAATTTGAGATCACTGAGTTTTTTTTATATAAGAAGTGTTATGTTTTGATGTTGCTATACATTGTCTTAATAAAGGATAATAAATAGAGCAAATATTAAGTATAACATGAACTATAAGAAGGTATTTAAGTAATCAAGAGAGGATTTATCATCATATGTGAATTATAAAAAATATTTTATATGTTCTCAAATAGTATTTGATTGTAAATTATTGCGCTTGGTGAAATGAGATTTGAAAATATTTTAAAATCTTATTCTAATAATTAATGACTATGGTGATGAAAATAAACTTCATTTAACATAGTAGACACATTTCTTGTTATAATATCTAATTTGAAACATTGTTGATGAATATATAATAATTACACTGAGAAACTGATCACTAAAAGATTAAGTCAAATCACTTATGACTTTCCTAATATTTTGGGGATCATGACATGTTGCTAGATATTATACTTGATCTTTAAATATAAACCAATCAATTATTGAATTGATAACAAATTAATTTGTTTAAATTATTTAATCATCTTTTATTTATAATTTTGATTTATATTTGGACTAACTTATTAAGAAACCTAATAGTTCACATACATAAAAATCATTGATCATAAATTAAAATGAGATAATTAATCAAGTGTAACTTGATTATAAATAAGTTTTAGAAATTAGGGACTAGAGTGTAATTTATATAAGAAATTACAATTCTAGACCTAGAAAAATCAAGTAGGGACTTGAGTAAATAAATTTCTATAATTGTCCTGAAATAATATACGTGATATTATTCAGCGGAAAAATTAATATTTTGCTATTTATAAAGTTTTTAGGTTTTTTTTATAAATATAATTTTATGTCTTTTATTTTCTACGTAGTTCACGATATAATATAGAACACTTGAAAAACACAAAAGAAAAGAGTTAGCACTTAAAGGTGTAGTAATTTTGCTTTTCTAAAAGGGTTTAGGAGATTTCTCACTAGTGATTGTGTTGATAACTGTTAGAAACCGGATAATTAAACAACTTTTAGTATGCGATAACTCAACCTTGAAGTAATTCTTTAAAGCCGAAAAGAATATATAATCTTTAAATATTACTCGTACAAAACCTAAATAATCCTAAATCTATCAACAAGAATGTTGAGATTCCTAAAAAAATTTAAATTTACTATTTCTGATGTGGGTATATATTTTAAGAAACCCAACATTAAGAACATATCCAAGTGGTGAAGAAAAATGAATAATGGAAGAGAGAGTACTCAGCATGATCTTTCTTTTTGTTTTAACTAAGAAATGAGTGATGGGTTTTGTTCTGTAACTTCTGTTCGGTTCCTAATCTTCTTATCAGGGACAAAGTCCAGGACCAAGTGCTGTTTCTAAGCTAATCTAATAAATATAGAGTAATTTATGGTGTTTAGTGAGTAATTAATAATATTTTATTAATTAATTTTTATAATTTATCTTGTAAAAATAAAAAATATATAATTATGATAGAGAAGTTCTTGTAAAAATATTTTTATTATTTTTTATGAGTCATTAATTTTATATTATTTTTTTCTTTTGTCTATTTATTTTTTTAAAATAGATCCAAAAAATAACTAATGAAATATAATTAATTACTCTTTAAATACTATAAATTCACTATATATATATATATATAGTGAATGATAGCCGTTAATAGGATTTAAATCGAAAGTTGTTAAATTTAACTCATATATTTCTGTCAATTCAAAAAAAGAGAAAAACATCAAACATTTTGTCAATTCAGCCTAATTGGACTGAATTGTAAATAACATATTCTCAACCTCTATATGGTAAATCCATCACATTTTATTTGCAATTTAGTCCGATTGTGTGGAGTTGATAAAAATGTGACCAATACAGGGTAAATTAAATAAAATATTCTCCATAATGGACTGATTTATCGAACTGACGCAAATACAAGGGCCTCCGATAAAAAAGAATAATCCAAGCGCAAGAGAAAAATCCAAAGACACTCTCCGTTTTAGTGACAGTCAGGATTCCTATCCGATTATTCGACGACACAGGATTATAAATTTCGAAGCTTCAAAAACCCTAGCTAGCCATAGCTACTTCAAATTTCATAAACAAAAAAACCACAGCCAGCCCAGCCATGGAAGATAGTTTCAAAGTTCGAGTCGACAAGACCTTTGGTTCTCTCTCTTTTTCTTCTTCAGCAATACAAACCCAACAACCATCCTCCTCGTTAAGCTCTCTATGGTGTCTCACTGACGAAGAAATCGAGCGAAACCAATGGAATCGAGACCACAAGGGCAGCCCTGAAACCGAAAGCCAACCCCAACCATACTTTAGTCCAGAAAGACTCGACGATAAGAATTTGAACTCTGAGATCGGAAAAGACCTTGTTGATTTAGACGACGAGGACGACGAGGTGGAGTCGTCGCGTGCCTCGAAACTTAAACCTGAGGATTGTGATGACGAAGAATGGGACATCAAGAAATCTATTGGCCTGGATCGTACTCTTGATTACGAGGTATTAATTGTTGAGTAATGTATGTCTTTAGCTGCTGCTTTGTCTAACTTCTTGAGCATGGGTGCATACATGCATTGTATAAATAATCCATCATAAGTGTCATGTTAACTCTACATGCATGTGAGTGGGAAAGGCTCGATCGATGTTGCTTGAGGGTGATTGGTGATGATTATCAATAGGGATTACATATTTTTTACTCATATAAATATGCTTGTGGATGGATAATTTCATATGATTTGCTACAAGTTACAGACGGTATTATGATT
>Ga0307517_10015326_pt1 | contig 10201 bp, 6 predicted proteins | sample 23_EM_MG_FD_194515 | JGI IMG/M metagenome (GOLD analysis project Ga0307517, IMG submission 194515) | Populus trichocarpa ectomycorrhiza microbial communities from riparian zone in the Pacific Northwest, United States - 23_EM | ecosystem: Host-associated > Plants > Roots > Unclassified | place...
GTGCAGAATGATGATATAAAACCTTGATAAAAATGCACTTTTAAGTATTAATCATAGTGAATGTTAATTTGTTGCAAACAACTCAATTTCGGTAGAACACACTTTCGGCAGCGAATGCTACTTCACTACAGACAACTCAATTTTGGCAACGAATCAAAAATTCACTGCAGAACACACACATACATTTTCAATTCCAACACATAATATATCATCAAATCCCAACATAATTACATGGTTTTAACATGAACACACACATGCATTCTCAATTCCAACACATAATATATCATCAAATCCCAACAGAGTTACATGGTTTTAATATGAACATACACGTGCATTCTCAATTCCACCACATAATATATCATCAAATCCCAGCAAAGTTGCATGGTTTTAACATGAACACACACATGCATTCTCAATTCCAGCACATAATATATCATCAAATCCCATTAGATTTACATGGTTTTAACATGAACACACACATGCATCTTCTTACACAATGCATTCCGGCCAACCCCAAGGAGGAAAAGAGAGACATGCAGCTACTGCAGGCAGACTTTAGGAAAAGAAAGGGTCACCTTCTCTCTCTCCTTGCATTTATACTTCACATAAACCGAGGTGGGGTGTTTGGGGTTGGGTTAGAGGTGTTTTGTCCGTGTTTTGGTCTGTCTAAAACAGGTTTTACCCCTCCCTCTTGGCTCCTTAAGACAACTTGATTGTTGTCCCAACTTTTAATTTGGCTGAGTCGCTGCCGATTCAAAAATCAGTAGCAATAACTGCGTCGCTGCCCATTCAGAAATCGGCAACGGCGACAAAGCTGTTTGGACCCCCCCTTTTTTTCGGTGCTTTTCTATCTAAAAAAAAGTGTTTTCGGTTAAGAAAACATGTTTTTGTTAAAACATTAAAAAGATGGTGGAATATAAATTGAAAAGATATATTTTTTCTACTTATTTTAAATTATTGAGATTTTTAATAAACCTTTTATTTTAATTGTTGATGCCTTTTACTCAAAAACATTCTACTAATAAAAAATCCACGTTATTCTTTTTATGAAGATTAGGGTTTTTTTATGATGATATCATTGATTACTATATGGATATTTATATGTTAGCCTGAGATACATAATTTTTTAAATAATTTACTCATTAAAATTGGATGAGAATAAATTATCTATACTTTTTAGTTTTTATTGTAAATTTTATATGATTTTCTCACATATATTGTTCTAGTATTTTTCATGTGCGAAGCATGAAAATGAGCAATTTTTAGATTTTCAATTTTTCACAATCGTTATATTTTTTTGCGCTTAAAGCATAATTCTTCTCATGAAAGAAAATATTTATTTATAAACAAGGGTGTCAAAAATGCTTTTTTAACACGATGTAGAATATACAATATAAACTCAGATCGTAAAATCGCAAGTAAAATATTTTAATTAATTATATATTGACAATTATAGTCAAGTAGTAAATAATAATATAACACAATTAAAATAAAAGTGATATAAATAATACAAATGTCAAAACACCTTAAAATATATAATTCAAATAAAAATTCATACATGGTTTAAATAACTTAAAAATACTATATAATATAATTATGTTCATAGAATTTCATTAACTAAAAATTAACAAACCTAAAACAAACAATCTGTGTTATGTAAACTAAACATTGCCAGTTTTCAGAACTACACATAAGTTGTTGCCTCTATACAATATAATTCAATTATCATTATCTTTTTTTCTTCCTGAACTCGTCCACTAAACAGGATTTAAGTTGTTGCCTCTAGACAACTGCGCATAGTTGGTATAAAGTGAAGCTTCAAAACTCTGCCCCTTCTACGAGGTCCCTAGAGCACAATGTCCATAAACCTAAATTATAGGTAATATTTAGAAACTATGTCACTGTGATAAAAAAAAATTAAAAAAAATCTGAAATAAAAGGCACAGGCCTTCGACTTCATCTCAACAAAGATCCTTAAAGCTTCTAGCTGTCTAAGTTGTCCTGATTTAACACGTACAACATAGCTGGTGCAACAACCTACAAGTACATAGCATTTCATCTAGATCAATTCTAACCAGAAAAATAGAAAGGGCCATAGACAATAGAGTAAACACTTAGGAAATCTTGTTTTCAGAAGACAAAAAATCATATAGAAATTATCATCAAATGGCCTACCAGAAAATAGTGGAGTGATTTTTTCTATTGATTTGGTAGTTTGAATAACACAGATGCAAGAGATCTAATAAAACTAGCACTTCCTTTCTTATAAAGTTAAGTTCTGGGTTTAATGCGTACTAAAAATGCCATGACTACAGTGAGCTATAAGTTGCATAATATATTAAAAGGAAGCTACCCCAGCGAGTGGAAGAATTGATAGATTAACAAATAAATAAAAGAGAGCGAAAGAGGAATTATTTGTTGGGTTTCCTTTTCTTGTCTTCCCTCCCCACTCCCACTCCTTTTCAGCCTCATTGCAGCATCATGGAAAATGGAGACAATCAGATTAGAGGCAAACAAAGTAAAGAAAAAAAAGAAGATTAATCTTTGCGCTGTTGGTGAGTGGAGAGTGGAAGTGGGGCTGTAGAGAGTAGAGAGTGAAGAATAAACCACTGTGGAACCAGCTGTCTGCTGGTGTTAGTCGCTAGGGTTGAGAATTTGAGAATTGAGATTTGGACAAAGGAAAAAAGGGATACTAGGGGTGGGGACTGTGGGTGGAGTGTCGAGGGAGTCAAGGTCCAGGGACAAAGACTCAAGGAGTCAACAATTTTTTTTAACTTTGATCAAACTTGTGAAATCGGTTTGGTTTTACCAATTTTAACTAATTTTGAGCAAGTTTGACCGATTTTGAACAAGTTTAATTGATTTCAAGTTTTTAACCCGATTTCACATGTTATATACATGTTGACTTGTAAAATCGTACGATTTTACGAGTTAACTCGTGATTTTGACAACAATGTTTATAAAAATAAAAAATATACGTGTATGAGAATATTAGGTTCTTGATTAAAAAATATATATATATTTTTAGTTTAAATCATTATAGTTTTTCCAAACTTTGTTTTTTTTGCTACTTTTTATAAAATGAATTATGTTGCAATCATTTTGTTTTTCTTTTAAATGCATGGACCACAAAAGATAATTTTAATGAAAAAAATATGTTTTTCTCCATAATTTTATTTATCATCTCTCCTATGAATGTATATTTTTATAATAATATAATTATATATAAAATAGATTTCAAAAAACTAAAATTTATTAAACTCAGTTAAACTCATAACATAAAACACAAGTTATGTAAGTTAATACAAGTGAGTTCAAAATGTTACCATTTTATTTATTTTATTAAAAAAAATTAGATCAATATTTTTTTTTTAATTTTTTCTTAAAATTCAAATCAAATTGCAATTTATTGATGAAATAGTTAATGCACTCATCAAATCAAATTAAATTAATTGTAATGAATCAATCCTGTATAGTTAAATTTAAAACCTTAATTAAGCGAGTAACCAGGTCAATCAATCATTATGTTAACTCACTTAGCTAAATCAAATATAATACTTCTAGAAAGTTACCTGCAACAGTGCCTGGAAGCTAACTAGTTATAACTAGCTAATGATGCTAAGCACAAAAGTTCTATGGGAAATAGATGGAAAGAAAAGAGAAAAAAAAATTAAAGAGAAAACATTGTCATATTGCGTGAAAAACGACCTCGTTTTAATAGCCCCAAGCAATAATCTTCATGCCTCCTTATCCAATCACAATATCAAGGCACCTTATCAGACAAAAAAACCCAAAGCGTGGTTCCTCGCTCGCTCGCTCATGGCTTCACTTCGTCTTCCATGTTGTCTCTCATCAAAAACGCCTTCCTTCTCCATTAATCCAATAAGCCCCAAGTTATCTTCTCTCCATAACCACCCTAACAACTTTACTTTTAATACCAACACCAACAACATCTCATTATCTCACTCTCTTTGTTTTCCAATTAGAAACAACAACAAATTCAGGCATTTCCTTTTGCATTTCTCTTCTACAACTCAAGACCACCCGGTTGTTGATTCCTCTTCACTTGATGATGTTGTCACCGAATACCAATCAAAGGCTGAAGAAAAAGAAGAAGAGTTTTCGAAAACCAGACTGTTTGCTTCGAATGTTCCATGGAATTGTACTGCAGAAGACATTAGGGCTCTGTTTCAGAAGTTTGGGACAGTTGTAGATGTTGAGGTTGGTATTTCTGTTTCTTGAATTTATTTTATTTGTTGTTTTCTTACATGGGTTTTTTTTACTGGGTGTTCGAGTGATGCGGGTTTTTTTTTTTTTTTTGTCAAGCTTTCAATGTATAGCAAGATCAGAAACAGGGGCTTGGCGTTTGTCACTATGGGCTCCCCCGAAGAGGCAGTTGCTGCTCTTAATAACCTCGAATCTTATGTAAACACATTATCTTCAATTCTTTCCTTCTTTGGAATATGAAATCTTTTTGTCATAATGCATGCCTTATTGGAGAAAGAGGAGAAATCAGATTGAGAGTTATAACTTTTAAGGATTAACCGATTTTAATATGCCATTTGGATATGTACCTTAATCCAAGTTATGCTACCCTTTTGCTTTTCGAACACTTTTAACTTGTGCATTGGTTTTTGTCTTGCCTTTTTTGTTTTGTTTTTATGAACTTGAACATTCTAATCTTCTTGCAAATGCTTTTCAGGAGTTCGAGGGCCGTACTTTGAAGATGAATTATGCAAAGGCAAAAAAGAAAAAACCTTCAACACCTCCACCACCCAAGCCAGGGCCAACGTTTAACTTGTTTGTAGCGAATTTGCCATTTGAAGCAAAGTCGAAAGATCTTAAGGAGTTCTTTATTGCAGAAGGTGCTAATGTTGTTTCTGCTGAAATTATATTTCATGATAATCCTAGAAGGCCCTCCGGTTATGGATTTGTGGCATTCAAAACTAAAAAAGAAGCTGATTACGCCATTTCTACTTTCTCCGATAAGGTAATACTGGATTCCAATTATGTTACATTGCTTCTGTCATAAAAGATTGTGAATGTACTTCCTTCTTTATTTGAATCCTAACAGTGTTTTAAAAGTGAAGAACTTACCCTGTGATAACTTGTATCCTGTAGGAATTCATGGGAAGGCAACTTAGAGTTGCTCGCAGTAGACAATTTGTCAAACAACGAAAAGAAGATGCAGCACAATCTGATGGTACTTCGGGTGAGTTGGAATCTGAAAAGGTACAAGCAGATACAGCTAATGACAATTGAAATGGAAAATTTGCGAGGTTCTGAGATTGTTTAATTTGCTTCGCTTCGCTTCAATTTTGTAGGTAATAAAACTTCTTAAATTTGTTCCTGATGATTAGAAAGCAATTATATAATTTCTTTGGCATGCTTTCTCTTATATTCAATTGGCGTGGTATATTCTATCGTTAAGTAATACTGCAGGTCTGATGCTCTGCCCTTTATTTTTTGATGGAATAGATTTTGTGTATGCTATTAGGGATCTATGATTTTGCAAAATAGTCTCAGGTGAATACAAAGATTTTGCAGAATGACATGGGCAGATCTTAGGTCTATAACCAGATTTGAATGATATACACTTCTTATAGCATCCAACATTGGCCTGTGTCTCTGAGATTCTCATTCTACTCCAGCCAAAGTTCTCTGGAGAACAAAATGAAAAACAGTCACAGGGAAATAGTGAATCTGATCCCAGTAATTCATTTGATAGAGACTGCTCGGACTAGCAAAGTGATAATCATAAACAAATTGGAAATTGAATATTAATTGTGGCCTTGTCATATTCTCCTGGTGGTTTGATTATTAATTTTGTTTCTACATTCAGTCCTTTTGGTTTGGGGAACTTAGTTGCTTCATGGTGATCTTTAGTGATGGCTGTTTTTATCATTTTCCATCGTTTGAAGAAGGTTGATGCCATTATAATGTTTTTGGTTTTGTGCATTCATATGGACTTGAATAATCCAATTGTTGCTATATATTGTTTGATGGTAAATTATAAGATAATTACGTTTCCTTAATGGTGGAAACTGGTATTTATGGTATAACACAACTTCCACTATATTTTACTAGTATTTTTTTTTGTCAAAACATTTGATTCTATCCATCATTGACGTGTAATGCATGTGTTGTATGACAGTTTTAGCCGTCCAAATCTCAGCAAAAACTATAGTTTCATCCATATTGTTGTTTGGTTCAAATCATCCCAACATTTGTAGCAAAAGTTGAACGATTTGTTGGGGGTTCATGTTTGAAGAATTGGACCTTTTGTGTTTTTGGATTAAAATGATTTACCCTAGGGAGTAGGAAGTCTACTGAGCAGCTGCTGGCCAGAGATTGGTTGGTAAGTTTAAATTTAACATGTCAAAGAAAGGGGACAACATCTGATGTGAGAAATTCAACACAAATATCTGATATGCCTCTGAAGAATTTATAGAATTCCCTTGTTTTGGATATAATTAGTCAGAAGTTTCAATTACACTGATTCTTAATCTTAGCCAGTAAACTGTCTTATTTTTCAGGAACAGATACCTAATCAAGAAATTGGAGGCAAACTTCCAAATAACTCGAATTGATTAGGCATTTTGAATTCTATTGATGTAACCATACATCTAATCTGGTATGTGTTTGGGGGTGGCTATTAGAGGTGAGAATCATGAGTTTAGATTTTTATGCTTGTCTTGGCTGTCAGTATGGATGTAGATAGGGCATTTGATGTTGCCAAAACTGGGGAATCATTCTTTGCAAAGGTAAAATGAAATCAATCAAGAAACAAAATAGTTGAGGATGGAAAAGTGGGATTGGATAGTTACAAAGAGAGAAAGAATGAATTAACCTTTTGATGCGGGGCATCGATGAATAGAAGAGGAGATTTCCATTTACAATAGAGTGATTTCCATCTCTCAAGGGTATGTATGCATTTCTAAACTCTAGTTATGATTCATAGTTCTCCTTAGTCTCTCAAACCTAGTAACTTAACACCCATCACAAATAGCAACGTAACTTGGCAACTTAAAACACTCGCAATCTTATTCACAACTCTAAACTTATGTCTCAAGATAAACAAATATGCTTGCAAATACTTAATCCAACGATAGGCTTCATGATCTGAGTAAAGAATAAACTCTTGTAGTAATTGATAATGGCGCTAATGGCATAAAGCTTGAACTATTACATAAAACTTCTTGTCATTAGTTGAGTAATTTTTTTAGTGTTATTAAGCTTGTCACTAAAATAGGTAAATGGGGTGATGCTCTTGACTAATTACACCATCTATCTTAATGCTCGATGTATCACACCTCTTCAAACATCTTAGTAAAGTTGGAGAGTTCATCATCAAGGCCTTCATCATCCTTTTGTAAACCTTTTTAAATGTCTTGCCTACTACTTTACTTTATTTAAATTTGCTTTGCTTCAAATAATCTATGATATGATACATGATTGTGTTGAATATCACAAACCCATGAAAGCTACGGACTTCATGAATATTCTTGGGCTTGAATTAATCTATAATTGCTTGAAATTTTTAAGGGTTAGCAAACATTCCCCCATAGGACATTATAAACTCTAAAAAAATCACAATAATGACAGAATGAAAACTCTTTTATTTTTTTCAAATAAACTTTCTTTTCTTAACATGGTGCAAACCTTAATAAGGTGTTCCAAATATTGCTATTTGGTCTTCTAGAAATGAAGATGTCATCAAAGTATACCACTAGAAATTTACTCATGAAAGGTTAGAGCACCTATGTCATCAGTTTATAAAATACTTAGGGCATTAGAAAGATCAAATGAAATGAACAAAACCCCTCGTATAGCCTAACCTTAGTCTTAAATACAGTTTCCACTCATGTTTAAGATATATTCTAATTTAATGGTAACTATTTTTCAGATCAATTTCAATAAAAATTCTAGCTTATACTATCATATCTAACATGTCATCCAACCTAGAAATTGGGAAAGGGTACTTAAAAGTGATTCTATTGATGAGTTGATTATCCACACATATCCTTCAAGAACTATCCTTTATAGAGCTAATGATTAAAAACAGGAAAGAGCAAGTACAACACAATTGCTTAGGCTTTCTTGTATAAAGCCCTTTATAGTACTCATTAACTTGTTTTTACAATTCCACAAGTTTAGTGGGGTTCATCCTATAATAGTAAAAATTTGATAATGTAGCACTAGAGATAAAATCCATGACATGTTGGATTTCATGCATAAGGGGTAAGGAATCAATAAGCTTTTGAGGAAAAATATCTTGAACTTTTCCAACACCATACTTGCTTTTTCAGGCAATTTTTTTTAGAGTTTTCTAGAACTTAACTTACAACTAAAATAAGCAAGACAAACTCTTTCAGAACCTCCTTAAACTCTTTTAGGCTTGTTATATTAAGTCTTTTTTCTTTCACATTCTATTTTTTTAATCATTAAACCTTGGTGGTAATGGAGTGAGCTAGATATTTCTACCTTTAAAAGTGAAAGAATAAGAATTTGAATGATTAAAAATGGTGACATCCAAATCATATAGCGATGGCCTACTTAAAATGACATGTCCTATATTAATTGAAATCACATCATACCAAATCTCTTCATGATAGTCTAGGAATTTGATACGGAATAAACATCTCTCATTGATTGCTATGAGGTGTTATCAACCAATGACACATTATCTATGGAACATACTTTAAGCCTATATGAGATATAATATTAGACAATCTTGCATTGATACAACTCTCAATATCAATGATGCTCTTATAACTTTTATACCTATACTTATTATAGATATGAAAAACAGTAGTCTTTTTGTAATCTTCAGTTCTTTTTAGTTGTGTCAAAGCATATATGACTACACCTAACTTAGTTATCCCAAACTCTATGATGTGCTACTTAACTTGATTGGATATAGATCAAATACGACTAACTTGATTGGATATAGATCAAATACGACCTAGTAAATTATGATCATTCTCACCCTCCTTGTCTATGTCATGAAAATCCTCATGATTAGTTTCATACACTTAATCACTAGTCTTTCTCTTCAATTATGTCCTCTTTTTCCTTAATGAATAGGGTCTTATTGATATAGTTGGTTGCATTGTGATCAAAACCTTGACATTTAAAATAATAAACCCTTGAACTCATTTTAGACTCTTTATTGAGAACTCTTTTTCCTTTGACTTTCGTAGAAGGTTAGGCATCACTAGAGTTGGGTTTGTAGGGCGGAATACCTAACAAGGAACCATTATTCCCAAAATAAGACCTAGCAAGGGTGTTATAGGTTTCCTAATGTCTCATCCACTATGTAACCAACTCATAATCTTACATTAAGGTATAGACTTAGTTAAGAGTGGAAGCACCTCAAATCATAACCTTTTTTCTAATATCATCATTCAAGCCCCTACAAAACTTATTCACGATCATGGTCTCATCTTGTCGCACATCACATCTCATCTTATACTCATCAAATTATGCCATATACTCACTCATGTACTTATTCCCTTGCCTAAAATTATTCTATTTGTTTAAAAGATTGCCTCTCTATAATCAAGGTAAGTACTTCTCCAATCATTTTTGTTTCATCCTTACTCCATACCTATTTAGTGATAAAGGGTTCACCCTTTTCTCTTTAAATAGTACTTAACACTCTTCCAATGAAGCTAAGTGGTACCACTAAGCTTCATCTAATAAAATTTGACATGTTAAAGACAACCGTTAAAAGTAAGGGCTCTACTTTGATATGTCCCATGACTTGCTCATTAAATCATCATTGTTGTGATCATTTTGATTATGGTTATATTGGTGGTGTCTATGGTGAACATGTTTATGATGATTATTGTCAGAATTCTTGCTATTATTAGGTCTCCTTGTTTATGAAATCTCTATGGACTTAAATCTTTTAGAAATGTTGATCATTTAGGCTTGAATAAGTTATAATTGCTCCTGAATGGTTATAAGAGCATCACTTGTGACTGTATTTTTGGTAGATGTAGAATTAAGGTTTCACATTAGGTGATCACCATGCAAATACATGCATTATTAGCTTAGAGATGCAATTAAGATTACAACAATTCTTATAAGTAAAATCTAGTTCAAAAATAAAGTCAATTTTTTATTTTTTTTAAAGATCAATCAAGACTAGAATATACCAAAAAAATTATAAGCATACAATATTAGACCTGAAGTG